>Ga0055584_100003018_pt1 | contig 16664 bp, 8 predicted proteins | sample OSDHelmetaG_FD_58716 | JGI IMG/M metagenome (GOLD analysis project Ga0055584, IMG submission 58716) | Pelagic marine sediment microbial communities from the LTER site Helgoland, North Sea, for post-phytoplankton bloom and carbon turnover... | ecosystem: Environmental > Aquatic > Marine >... | reverse complement strand
CCTATCTCTACTGGCAAATGGGTTAATTTATTATTAGATAAATATAATATTGATAATTGTGCGAGTTGCCCTATCTCTACTGGCAATTTGGTTATGTTATTATTAGTTAAATGTAATGTAGTTATTCGTGTTAAATGCCCTATCTCTACTGGTAATTGGGTTAAATTATTATAAGTTAAATTTATTTTTTTATATCTTTATTGACCATTTTTCCATTGATTGTAATCATTATATTTTATTTATTTGTTATAATTTTAAATTATAATAAAAATCAATTTATTATTATAATATTTACTAAAAAATAATACATATAGATATAAATTAAAAATATTTTTTCATCTTTTGATACCTGTGCAGATTTAGAGCACTTGTCTATATTTTCATCATCTTGATATTTTAAAAATATCCTTATTTATCCCAATATAGGTAAATAAAAAGTAAAAAGATTATTAGAAAAATATTTTATCCATTTCTTCTTTAGAAACATACTTTATTCTATTTTTTACATTTTTATAATAAACTTTCTCAATCGAATCTGGTTTAACTATCCTTTTTATAATATATTCATTGAAACAAAGTTCATTGTTTGGATTTATTTCATAATCTGGAACTTTGGACTTGTTAATAATATATAGATATCCAATATCATTTAATCGATATAATGGTTTATCTGGTTCCATAAATTTCTCAAGCCATCGTTCTTTTCTTAAATACAGATAACCATTTTTAATACCGTTACTAAAAAATTGTAGATATTTTATTTTATATTTTAAATTTCTGATGTATTCTTATTATTTGTATTTAATAGTTTTTCTTTTTCTGATTCAACTAATATTCCTTCATCTACATAGGTATCATTTTTAATCATATCTATATCCTTCATTAATTTATTAGACATTGAATTATTAACTTGTTCTAGACAATTTATTAATGAGGCGACAACATTTAAACCTACTCCTACCCAAATTAATTGTGTCATTGAATAACCGGTTGCGATAGTAGTTGTTAGAATTCCAGCTGATTGAACGATATGAAATAAATAAATCATAAATGTATTACTATTATTCAAACATTGTCTTTTTTTAAGAAATCTATTCAAATCATCTAATTTATTTTTTTCAAATATTTCTTGTATCTGTTGTGATATATTTTTATTTACATACTTTCGCATTTTATACTTAAAATAATAACATTTTATCCTTTAACTTAAAGGCCTTTAATTTAAAGGACTTTAACTTATAGCAAATCATTAAAATAATATCTCAATACGTGGTTATAAAACGAGATATAATTTCATTTTTGATATATTGAACTGGATTGTCAACTAATACTATGGCAGTATATGCATTGTATAGAGTAGGATAATCAGTAATTTTATCTCGTAATTTTCTTTTCAAAAGATGGATGTGTTCCATTTTATCTTCTACCATTAAAACTTGATAAAGAACCGCCAAATCACCATTAATTAAATTTTTAATAATACCGCAAAACTCTTCAATATCATCTAATTCATCACAAAATGTCAATACATCGTATTCTTTTTCCATTTATTATAATAATCAGCTTACTGTTTTATAATAAAATTATTATAAATTCAATATTTATTTTATATGATAATAATTAGCTTTGTTGTTTTTATAGTTTATTTTATCTAGAAAGTTTCAACTTCTTCTGCTGTATCAGTTAAATTAATACTATCGAGAGTTGACTTAAAACCTTCTAGTTGTTGATTTACAATACCTTGATATTCAGATATTTGTTCTGGAGTCATATCAGATTTCGTTATATTAAATTTTAATAATCCATCTAAATTACTAATTAATCCTTGTACTACTCCTTTTAATTGTTCTATCGTAGTATTAAATTTATCGGCCTTTTCATATTCTCCTAATCTGCTTTCAAATGTAGCTATTTGTTCTGTATTCTGAGGTATTGTATCTATTTTGGTTTTTAAATCTACAATACTATCTAGCTTAGTTAATATATCGGTATAGTTAGCTATTGTAGATTTAATAGCTTGAACATTACTACCTATCTCGCTATAACCAGTAGTATATTCACTAACTTGTTCAGATAATCCTTTATAGTCTTTTAATAATTTTTGATAGTTCTCCAATTTTTGCTTTTCTATATCTTTTTTAACTGGATCCTCTATACTATCTTGTATTTCATTCATCCTAGTATTAAATTTTTCGATTGCATCTTTTACATCTTTTTTAATAATTTTACCTATGTCATCTTTAGTACTAGATATCATATCTACCATCGTATCATATTTTGTAGACAATTCAGCATAATTTTCATCTATCTTTATATTTTCTTGGGTTACTTGATCTAATTTGCGCTTCATACTATCTATTTCACTTATCTTATTGTTAGTAACATCTTTAATTTTTTGTAGTTTTTCTTGTAACTCTTCATTATATATTCTATCTTGTTTTTCCCTATTTTTTAATTGTTCTATTATTTCATCATTTGTTTGTTTGATTCTCGGCTGTTCTGCCAATATAACTTTGAGAGTAGCATTATCCTCGATCGTAGTATCTACCATTCCTTTAATATCATCAATTTTCTGTTCTTTCATACTTGCTAAATCTAATTGTGCTTGTAATACGGTATCAGTGACAGTTTGGGATAGTGCTTGCAATTTAGTTCTTTCCTCAGATATTTTTTGAGTAGCCTCTAATGTAAGTCGTTGTAATTCTTCTTTTGCCGAATTTGATTGTAGGATAGATGTTTTTTCTTCTTCAATTCTTTGAGTTGCCGCTAAAGTAAGTTGTTGTAATTCATCTTTCGCGGTTTGAATTGCAACATTGGAGTTAACGACATCATCCAATTTATCTCTAAGATCACCTGTAGCCATTTGTTTTATTTGATCTAAATTTTCTTTCATTTTATCTATTGATCCAAATTCTTGTGTAAATTGTTTGTATTCATCTCTAACCTTTGTAAAAGTATCGGTAATTAGTTGACTATTTTGTTGAAATTCATTTAATTTAGCGGTAGTAGCTGCTTCAGTGCCAAGTAGATTTTTATTTTGTACTATTAATTGATCGGTAGTAGTTTTAATTGTTTGCTGTTGTTTACTTATTTGATCTAGTATACCTCCCATTTCCTTTAGATCAATTGAATTTAATTTTCTTGTAATTATTTCTCCCACATTATCATCAATCCCCTGGTTTAATATTCTCCATCTTTCGTTTAGATCTCCTGTGTACTTTTGATCAATAGCTTGAAATTTTGCATCATTATCAGCTTTAATTTGTTGGATAGTTGTAGAATTATTTTGCATCAATAGATCAATCTTTTCTATCATTTTATTAATATCAAGATCGGGAAAATTTTGTAAAACGCCAGGTAATAGATTAGCTACTTCTGTTTTTAAAGTATTATCAATACCTTTTACTAATTCACTTTTAATACTAGCGATTAATTCACCATTTTCTTCAGTTATTTTCATAGGATTTTTTGTAAAATAATCAGCTACTGATGCTTCTACATCGGCAGTCATTTTTTGTTGGATTTGACCTATCAAATTCATTATACCATCTATCTGCGTTTTTTGATCTAAGTTGGGATTACTTGCTAGAATGGTAGGTAGAGTACTAGTAACCATATTTCTTATAATTGTAGCTATTTCTGATGAACTAGTAATTTTAGCCAAAGTATCTGTTTTTATTTGTTTTAATTTTTCATCTAACTTTTTTTTATCTAATATTTTTTGCCCTTGATTTATTTTATTCATTCTATCCATATCAGCTTTAGTAACCATACTATTTATTAAATCAAGTTGTGCTTGTGGTATAGCTTGTACTGGTAATGCTGCTATCTTTTGATCTACTATAGCTTGTTGTGCGGGAGTTAATATTATACTATTATCAGTTATTTTTTTATCTAAATCTTGTATAGGTTTATTTAATGTACCCATAATATCCATGGTAAGCAATTTTGGTACAATATTCAAAGAAATATCTTTTTGAATAGCTTCAATACTATTATCTAAGTCGGTTATTGTTTGACTATTATTAGTTATTTTTTGACTATTAGCTGTTACTCTTTGATCTAACTCAATAAATGGTTGTTTTAATGTATTTACTTGTTGTTGTACTAATAATTCTTGGTCTGGAGTTAATATTTTACTATTATCAGTTACTGTTTGCAGTAAAGTTTGTTGAGTTGCATTAAATACAGTGATTTGATCTTGTAAAGCTTTATATCTACCTTCTATATGTTTATGTAAATCAGTTTTATTTTTTTTAAGATTATTCTTATCTAAATTCATCGTATCTAATATAGCGGGTAATTCAGCTCTGATACTATCTTTTACTTCTTGTTTAGATAAAGCGGGTATTTTTCCAGCAGAGACCATTCCATTCATTCGTACTATAAGTGGTTTAATAATATTATCTTCTATATTTTTTACTTGCCCTGGCGATAAATCATTATTTTTCAATGGGTCATTATAAAAGAATGGTCCTACGATGGGTTGAATTGGATTATCTCGATTCAAATAATCTAGTGGAGAATTGTATTGTGGAATATATGGCATTATTAGATAGTATTAGGAAAAAATATTAAAATAATAGAAAATTAAAATATTAAAATAATAATAGTAAAATAATATTTTCTACAATTGATTTAATTCATTTTTCCAAATATCAATAGCCGATAATTCTTCCAAAATATCATATTCACTTTGTTTTTCTTTCTCATCTTCTTTTAATTTTTCTATCTTTTCAAAAGTCAATTGATAGATTGGCATTCCAAGCAAATAATCATATGATAATGTCGATTCAATATTAGTATTTAATTTAGGAAAATTATTACTTAGAAGAGTTGCTTCAATTTCCATCTTTTTTCTATTATTAATAGGCAGAGTACCTTCTACTACCATTAGAATAAAACGTACCTTGTTAGAAATAATATCAAGTTCATTCTTCAAACAATCCAATTGATATTGCTTTCGTTTCTCATATAATTCTAATCGACAACTATAATATTCTATCATAATCTCTTGTGGAGAATCATATTTTTTAATAACACCATCGGTAGAATATAAGTGCATATTATTCATCGATATTTTTGTAGTAAGATGAAAATCTTTAGTAATATTGTTAAGTGTATCGAGATAATCTGGTACAAATTCTAATTCAAAATGAACCTTTTTATCAGTATGAAATTCCTTAAATCCAATAAAGTTTCTTTCATCTTTTGGTTTAAGTAATTCGGCTTCATACATTTTTTCTAAGAAATCTTTATAGGATTGTGTCCAAGTACCAACTGGTAATTCAGTGATAGTTAATATATTCTTCTTAATTGAATAGATCCCAGTAGTTTCAAAGTTCTTCCGATCTATCTTTTTAACAGTACCGGTAAATCCTCTCCAATATGGTTTCATTTCTTTAAATTTAGTTCCATCCATTATTGCAATTAAATTTGCTATGATATCTACAGGATTGAAACTAGGGATATCAGTTGAAAATCCAGTACCAATTCCACTACTACCATTGACTAAGATCATTGGCAAGATTGGTGCATAGTATTCTGGCTCTATCAATTCATTATCTTCATATTGTTTATTTAATATATCGTTGTCCGTTTTATTAAATATTTTTAAACATTCATTGGATATTTTAGTCCAAATATAACGCGCAGCCGCTGAATCTTTACCACCAAGTAATCTGGTACCGAATTGACCATTTGGTTCCAATAAATTTATATTATTTGATCCAACAAAGTTTTGAGCCATTCCAATAATTGTACCAACTAAAGACATTTCACCGTGATGATACGCGGCTTTATCCGATACAAAACCAGCTAATTGTGCTACTTTGACTTCTTCTTTATCCAATTTTCTTAAATAGGCACCATATAATACTTTGCGCTGAGATGGTTTCATCCCATCAATAACATTTGGAATCGATCTAATATTATCGTAAATTGAAAAATGTTTTAGATCAAAATCTACGAATTTACTATAAGATACTTTTCGATCTGTAAAAGTCAAAATTTCATTCTTATCATATATACGCAACCAATCTTTACGATCATTTGCCCTATTTTTCTGGAATGCCAAGGTCATTGCATTGTCACAACCTTTTTTATCTTCATCGGGGGCTTCCCAGAAATATCTAATTAATTTATCTTCAATATTATGAAAATAATCTTTAGCTTCATCCGAAGTAGATGTACCCAACCCCTTATAGTATTTTATCTTCCAACCATTTTTATTATTTGCCGCCCAATCATCATATTCAGTTAAATTATAGAATATTTTTACTTCTTTACCCTTGAATGCTTTAACGATTGGAGTTGCAAGTGATGTAATAAAATCTTTATGTTTTATTAAACTAGGCCATAGAAAATGAATAAAATTCATCACCAAACCTTTAATATGCGACCCGTCTACATCTTGATCGGTTAAACATACTATTTTTTGATATCTCAATGTAGCCAAATCTTCCTTTGTATCATATTTCTTACCTATTTGTAAGCCAATAATTTTCATTAAATTTTTAGTTTCTTCATTTTCAGTTTGTTGTTTGATTGTAGCTTCTCTAAAATTTAATAATTTTCCTTTCAATGGGAATACTCCAAAATAATCTCTTCCAACAATAGATAGACCGGCCATTGCAAGTGCTTTGGCTGAATCTCCTTCTGTTAAAAATAATGCACATTTATTTGATTCTTTCCCTCCCGCTTTATTAGCATCTTCTAATTTTGGAATACCGTGTAATGATATTACTTTATGTCCATCATTCTTTTTTAACTTTGATGTTTCTTTAAATTTAGCTAATTGAATCATTTGTTCCACGATACCCGATTTAGCAATTTTCTTTAAAAATAAATCATTGGGTTCATAAAGTGAACCAAATTTATTATTCTTTGTTGTAAGAGTATCTTTTGTTTGACTACTAAAGGCAGGATTTTCAATCATACTATTAATAAAAAATACCAAGTTATCTTTCAAAATAACTGGTGTTATTTTAATTTCCTTCTCTTTCTTTTTAATATAATCATCAATCAACGGGCGAATAATTTTGTCAGTAACGTGATTTACGTGGGTACCTCCGTTATAGGTCGATATACCATTAACAAATGATACAATTTTATTATTAGATTCTGGGAGATAGATACATCCAACTTTCCATCTTTCATTACTATCATCATAATAAATTTCATTATTGGGATAATAGAGTTGAATATATTGTTTAAAATTATTTACATTTATTTTTTTATCATTGAAAAATACTTTATTCTTATCATTTGTAATTCCAGCAATATCAATTGTACGTCGATAAAATAGATTGTAATGATCATCATCCATTGTTTCTAGACCAAATCTTTTTAAATCGGGATAAAATGTTACCTCCACATAAGATGTTTTCTTTGAATATTTCTTAATTGATGGTTTTTCAGCAATACTCATATTATCTCTCCATACTTGATGAAATAATTTTTCATTCTTACTATCACCAACTGTTACTTCAAATCGTCGACTAAGAATATTTGCAAGTTTTGCCCCATATCCATTTCGACCACCCGTTGTACGTTTCTTACTATCATCATAATTTGAACTTGTTAACATTTCACCAAATATCATACTAGGTACCAATGTTTTATATTCAGGATGTTCTTCTACAGGAATTCCTTTCATCCCATTATTAAATACTCGGATACATTGTTCAGTTTTATCATAATAAACTTTAATGGTATCACACGTTTCATCATTGGCCCGTGCATCACTTGCATTTACCAATAATTCATCGAAACATTTCCACAATCCCGGTACATATGTAGTGAGTTGATTAACTATAGTGTAACTCTCATCTTCCATCGGTCGACATATATCCATTGATTCAGTTGATTTTTCAATTGATCCAATGTAGGTATCAGGACGAGCCAATACGTGTTCACGGGGTGTCATTTTATTATAATCTGTAGCTTTCGACATTTAATTAAAATGATTAGTATTATTATTTTTTAAATGATAATATCAATTTTTATTTATTCTTAAAGTATACTTTAAGAATAAATAAAGTTAATAGGGAATGATAGGAAAAACTATGTTTTTCCTATCGCCCTATCAATTGCAGCTATGCTGTATTTTATGTGTTTAAAAGTATGCAAAGCATTACTTTTAAATTCTATAAACTAAGTTATGATTTGCAAACATATCAATTTCAGCTCGCTGTTTTCTAAATTGCAGATTTGTTGTATTTTTATATTATCAATGTATATAATTATACCATGGCATATTCTACCTCGTATCTCCTCTCTCTATTAATATAACATCTTATTAATAATATTATTAGTACTACTAATAATACTATTAACACTATACCTAATCGATCTATCATTTATAAATTATATCTTTGTATTGTACTTATTTTGTTTACTTTTCATCTTTTTATCTTTTTCTATTGAAATAATTTGATTGTCTCTACTAACCTATAATGATTAATTATAAATAGGAATATATTTTCACTAACAACATTCCAATTATTTATCGTACGGTATACAATTGTATCGTAGTAGGGGATAATATTATTTTTAATAATTTCCATTGTAGTTATATCTATTTCAATTGGACTACTACTATTCATTAAATCAAATAATTGTCCTAATATTTCGGCAACTGTCTGTGATTCAAATGACATTTTATCATCCAAATTCTCAAATATCATCACGGCATTTTTTACTAATAATATAGGGATATAATTGTATAGATAATTTTTAATCTCACTTGTTAGAATATAATCAATTCGATTAGATGCAGATACAATAGTAGAAATAGTACTAGCCATATTTGCTTGGAATAATATTTTTCTAATTATCAATTCAATATTATAGCATATTATATTCTGTGTTAAATGTACCAACATATCAAATACAAATTTTAAAACTGTGTTACTATCTGTAAATCGTTGATTTTCAAAATAACTAGATGCAATAAGATTTAATTCTTTGTAATAAGGTGGTCTATCTTCGCCGATTATGCTATTAATATCTTCTCTTATTAGAAAATAACTTAATCTCAAATCGCTGGAATCATTAGCATGGTTTATTACTATATCCCATCCTTTTATATACTCACCTCTACTAGTAGTCATACCCTCCCTCATCCTTTCATATCTATTAATTACTTCTATATTTGGGGTTGGTGCTTGGGGGATTGTAATTTTAGGAATACGTTGTAAAGTATTATCTATAACAGTGATAGTAGCTTGGATTCTAGTATTTTTTTGAGTAATATTAATAATTTGTTGTTGTATATTTGGAGGAATATTTATCTTTTTACTTTGTAATAATAACGATTCTTGATTTAACTCATCTAGTTTAATCATATTATTATCTAGTTCTTTCTTGTATTCTCTTTTAATTTCTTGTAATAAAATTGTATCTTTAGTTGGAATATTCATTGTGGGTATAGTGTATTGATAGAATGAATTAGATCTATTAATCATATATGGTAGAATATCAGTATTATATTTTAAATTAAAAAAATTTGCAAATTTACTAGCACGTGTTAAGACCATTTCAAATAAATACTGTTGTGTTAAATAATTACAAATTGAAAAAGATAATTCGAAATTTAATATAATATTATTAAAATAAGCTTCATTGGACTGTATAATTTGTTTTATTTCATGATACTGTGGTTGTATAAAATTATTTATAGAATCCAATAAATTACTATTTGAAATCATTTTATCCTTATTAGAAACATACATTGCTAGTAAATAATCATATGTTGGTTTGAAATTGTCTCGATTAATTTCAACATCTAAGTTTTTTAATTCAATGATTCCAGGATAATATGTATTTTTTACAAGTAAAGATAATGGACATTCCATCTCATTATTATATAATGAAATATTAGCATTTCTATCTATCATTTTTTGTATTGTGGTTTCTTTTATTTCCAATGTATATTTACTAGATAAAAGATTGGTTCTATTATAGTCATTTGGATAAATATAGAAAATAGTTTTAGGATTCAAAGGTTGTGTAAATGGATAGAAATTATTAATAATAATATCAATATTTATATTATTTAAAAAAGTTTCATCCTTTAATGGTTTTTCTTCTATCAATACATCAAATTTAAAATTATCCTTGAATAATTTTTCAGCTGGGATTAAAGGAGGGGTTCCTGGTATTGCTACGCTCATTTCATCTATCAATCTATTATATAAATCTACCCCCACTTTTCTTATATAATTATTCAAATATAATTGAACTAATTCTTCGATTATTTTTGCACCAATTAATTGTTTTTGAATAAATAAAACATCTGGTGTTAAACGTTTTTCAACCATTATAGCATCTAATTCATTTAATATGTTTGGATCAAGAGATGGTAAAGTTGATGTAATTAGCTGTATTGTATTCATTTTATAGAAAATAGGTAGGATAGTTTTAAGTGATGGAGGTAGTTTATTATTTTTCATCTTTACATATTGACTTGTATTATCACTATACCATTTACTATTACCAATTGATATGAGGGCTTGTTTATAGCTCGATATAACGATCGATTGTTCTTTTTTCATTATATTCTCAGGAGTATCTCCTAAAGCTCTATTATCATATAGAATAGGGGGAGTACTAAAATTACTTTTATCGTTATAGATTATTAATTCATTGGATCCTAGTTGACTATAGATAAATTGTGGTAATTTAATTTTATTACCAGTTATTGTAAGTAAATAATAAAACATATAGATCCAGCTATTTATTGTATTTACTTGTGTTTCAAATTCTTTTATATTATAGATTGGGAAATTGATAATATTAGTATATATTGAATTGTTCCAATCTATCGATTCTAGTTCTGGCATTTTCATATTATACTCACTGTATCGTTGTTTTAATGTTTCCATTATAGGAATAATAGATTGTAATGCAAAATAACTATATTGTACCACCGATGCATACTTTGTGGTATTTTTATAGATTGCAAGATCAGTAAAGGTTTTCTTCACAACCTCAAATACATTATTAGTAAAACCAAATAATACATTGGACATTTTATTCATATAATTATAATATGAATAGGTGGTAGGTGGTCTATAGTGATTTGCTTCTCGATTAGTATAAAAGTATTTTTTATCAAATGGGGCAATTGAATTAATTTTATTATAATAATAGAACATACTATAAAAAGACTTTTCATTAAAATAATCCATTGAATTTATTATACTACCATTTGCCAATATAGAACCTTTTATAAATCGAGTCCCATCTACAATTTCAGAACCTTCTACAAATTTAAATCCAACGGGAAAAATTGTACCTTGAGGTAGTTTATACCCATTTGGTAAATTCCATCCATCTATTATATTTTGTGAAGTTTTACCTACAACAACTCTTTGAGTTAATGATGGGATGTTAGAACCCATTGGTAGTATTATACCTTGGGGAAAAACACAACCTAGTGGGAATACAGTACCTCTCACTATATTAGTACCAGGAGGAAAAACAGTACCAGTTATAAAAACAGATCCTTCTTCTAAAATGGATCCATTCGATATAATAGTATTTGCTAGTATCGTTGAACCATTTTCAAATACAAAACCATCAGGAAATACAGTATTATCAGCAATCGTTGTACCAGCTACTATTGTAGTACCTTGAGGAAACATTGTACCTGGGGGCAACATAGTACCCATCGCGAATACTACCGGGTTATTCGATGGATAATAAGTGGTTAGTATTCCTGGAATGATAGGTGCAAGGACTTGATATCCAAGTGGTAGATTTACATATTCATTTTTTATAGTACCTAGTGGTATCACTGTACCTGGATTTATAATTGTACCCAAAGGAAAATACGATCCATTTATAACAGTCGTAGAAGTAAATCTAGTTTCTCGAGGTATAATAGTACCTCGTGGTAAAATTACATTCAGTGGTTTATCGGGTGAATCTTCAATTAATGGAAATTCAAAATTATTTGGAAATACAGTACCTAGAGGTATTACAGTATTAGGTCCGTTTCCTAACACAACCCCTTTTGGTAAAATTGAATTTGGTCCACCCGCTACTGGATCATTCCATTGAAAACCAGCAGGAAATACTGTATGGATAGGTATTCTATCTTGCGGGATAGCTGCCACTCCACCAGCTGCTGGTACCGCAATTGAATTCAATTGTACTCCTGGTGGAGGACGTGGAGATCGTTTTGTTTGCGGCCATACAAAACCACTCGGTATATTAGTATTTACTGGTATAGTGGTTCCGAGAGGTAATACGATACCTTTTGGAAAAAAGGTTTTTGATGTTATAAAAGTTAAGCTACCTATAATAGTACCATCTGGAAATACATTAGATGAAGGAATATTAGTAGTTGGAGGGAATTCAATAGGTAAAATAATATATTGTGCTGCTAACGGAAATGTAATTGCTCCTCCACCTGCTGGATCTGTTAACCCACCACGATTTATATCTTCAAAGAATTTTTCAGATAAAATGGTACCTTGTGGTATAGTGGTATTAAGAGAAATAATAGTACCTTGTGGTATTATAGTCCCCTGGGGAAATTCAGTACCTTGTGGTAATACTGTAGAGAAACCGCCTGCAAGTTTTGGTATTGTTGTACCTAGAGGAAATTTAGTACCACTGGTTATAATTGTATTCACTGGATATACCGTTTCATCTTCTAACAATATATTTGTATGATCGTAATCTACTATTTTCATCGCATCAATTGTTCCCATAAAACATAAACCAAGATGCATTGCCTCTATTTTTTTTAATAGATATGAAGTTTGATCTTCTTTTTCAGGAGTACCAGCATTTGCTACCCGATCTATATATTTATAACCATTAAATATATAATAATAAAATGCACTGGGAGTACAATACTCGCTTGCAAGATAGGCTTCAATACTATTGTTACCAAGTACTTTTAAAAATTCTGGAGTGGTAGCAATAGTAAGAGGTAAAACTTCATCGATTGAATGCATTGTTGTCACACCTGTTCCTAAATTAGCTAAAGTCAGTGGAGTAGTTATTGACGATATTAATGGTAAGTTAATTGGTTCAATGTATAACGTAGCTAACCTTTTAACCATTATCATACGATCATTATCAGTAGTAGGTTGAAGATTACCATTAGCATATTTAATCATGGTACTAAAATATTTAATTAATTGAAGGGTATCTACAATATTTTGTAACAATGGTTTTTGTTGCATCGTATCATAATATGTTACGATTAATCGTGATAGAATCTCTCCATTTGATTTATCTTTAAACTTGAATTTATCTTTATTTCCAAGACCTGTTACGATTCTATTCATTTCAGGTATATTTTGATTAAAATAATAATATGAAAACTTTATAATTGTCTTTAAATTATTATCTGGTATTCTATCAATATTAGTAATAATGGCAATATCAGTTGAATCTATCATTACATTTATATTAGCTAAATTGGTTTGTAAGCTGAATTGAAATAGTAAACTATAGATCCAACTACTATAAATTGAACCAATATTATACGTTGCATATGTTACATCGGTAAATCTAGTACCTGGTGCTAGTATTACCGCTCCTAATCCTCCCAACATACCAGGTGGTCCTCTGAATCCACCACTGAATCCATTCTTATCTATAATTTCTTCTAGTATAATTTTACTTTTCATAGCTTGAGTGATAGAAAGAATTAAATCGGAAGTATAGTTTGCATATCCAGCAATTAAAAACATAAACATTTGATTAATTGAAAAGGTTAAATTAGATGGAACTAAATTGATTGTCTGTATACCCCGTACTGCTGTGGCAAATGTATATAACCACGATATTTTATTAGATTTAGGTCTAATTTCAAATAATTTAATTAAATAATTATAACTAGATAGATTATTCGCAACTCTAGAAATCATAGTTTTTATAGCATCTTCTGCTATCATTATATCTTCATCCATTATATATCGATAAATATATTCAATTGTTCGATCTAGTAATATATTAACTGGATTGTTTGCTATATTAAAAAAATAATTAAAAATAGGGATAGTGCTAGGAAGAGCTGGTTCTGCAAAACTTATTTGAACCATATTAGCACCTGTCGTTATATTGCTTGTTAATAGACTATACGCCATACAATATATAATTTTTTTATCACTATAACCTAATACTGTTACAATTTCATTTAATGGAACAGGGGTAATAGTAATCTGTCGAGATCCACCTATAAATGTTTTATTCTCCCAATCAATAATATCCGATGCAAAATCAACAGCATTCTCGTGTAGAAATTGATTGCAATAATCATTATATATTTTATCATCATACGATGATAATGGATTCAATTTATCAAAATCATCTTTAAGAATAGTTGTAATTCGATTTATATCAATTGTTGGCATCGTTTTATATTCAACCATTGATTCTGTTAATTTTGTAATTTCATCCTTTATATTAGTTTCTATCATATTATTTGGATTTGAATTTTTGACAATTGATAGAGGTTGAGTGGATGGAAATGAATTGGGCTCAGTAGGATGAATCATAATATCAGTAATTGGTGAAAATTTACCCCACATTCGTGTTATAATATTTTTAAATTGTTTAATACTAATATCACGTAATTCTTTAATCTTTTTAATTTCATTTTGTTTTATCTGAAAATTATCACTATCATTCATTCGATATAATTCATCTTGAAATTCTTTAATGGTATTGATACCTTCAATATTATCAATAGAGATTGTATCTGTAATTGTATTCTTTATAGCCTCTAAATAAGGGGATGTATTAATCACATTCCATAAACTACTTCTAACCGTACGATATGCTTCTGTTTTCACTTTATCTATTTTTTTTTGTCTGGGTATCGCCATACCGTTAGCGGTTGAAGATATTTTATCCTCTATTTTAAATCGACCAACCAATAAATAATATAATGGAGTACAACCATTATTATCTTTGTAATTTGGATTAACCCCTTGATCTAGTAAATATTCAATTATAGTAGGTAGTTGTTTTATACAAGATAAATGTAAAGGTGTTATATTATTTGAGTTTGGCGTATCGGGATTAACATTTTCTTCATATAAAAATTTAATTATATTTAGTTTTACAATTTCGATCGAATTATCATTAGATAAGGCTCGGTGCATTAAATTATTACCTTCACTATCTAATACGGTTAATGGTATCTGTTCTACTATTGAGTATTGTTTTAAATCTTGTGAATTCATACCATTCATTAAATTAAATAGATCGGTTATTTTACGGTCATCTATTTTAACTATCGAACGATAGGGTTTATCGAAAAAGGATTTATTCATTATATATATATTATAATTTTTTTTTAAAGTAATAAATAGAAACAAAGTTCTATTTTTATTATGTACTCATATCAAATATAATGAATTGGTGGACTCATCTCATATAGAATCATTTTTTGTATTGATTTAAAAAAGTACTACTAGTTATATTATAAAAATGAATAATAAATATCTATGTATGTCATACAATAAATATCTTACTCGTCGTAAGAAGCTATCTAAAATGTGTTCAATGAATGAGAATAATCGTGTAGAATTAATTAATTTTATTCGTACACACCCCGATTATGAATTGAAACGTCAATATACAGCATTTGATAATACTACTAATACAGATCATAAAAATCTACATTTAGCTAAGATTAACGATTTAATTGAACTAGCAACAATTGTAAAAGATCAAAGAGTTGCTTATATGAAACTTCGTGATAGCAATAAAGAAACTCGATTAAATGATCATATTCAAAAAACACTCTTAGAAAAAGAAAATAAATTACTAAATAGAAAAAATAAAATATTTGCTACTAAACAACTAAATATTGCTAGAATTGCCGACGAAATGTCTCGCCGAGATGCAGTTAGATTACAAAGAGAAAGTAAACGGTTAACAAGTAATCTAACTACCAAGTAATACTATGAGATAAAGTGCTTCATCGAAGATAAAGTGCTTCATCGAAGATAAAGTGCTTCATCGAAGATTATGAGCTACTGTCTACCCAATTCATTTTATAAAACCTATTTTTTAAATATAATGATTTATAGTATAAATCATTATATTGCTAAAAACATATTGCATTTATTTTTTCTGTAATAATGGAAGTGTGAAATAATATTTCAACCCAGGTCCTGTACTATCAATCGGAAAAGACATCTTATTACTTGGAAAAGTATCACAATTTATAATATTACAAGTAGTATATTTTTTTTCATTAGTTAGATTAACTAATCCAGCATTCTGAAGGTATTCTCTATAATTAAAAGAATTCTCTGATGTTCCTTTCATTTCATAAAAGGTATCATTTTTACTTCTAAAATCAGTTTTAATTGATGTACCACCATATTGCATCTTTGGTGGACACTCAGCATATAATGTGTATTTAGACATTGTATATTATATTTTAGATATTATATTCTAAAATATATTTTAAATATATTTCTACTAGATATTTCTTCTAGATATTTCTTCTAGATATTTTTACTAGATATTTCTTGAGCCAATTGAATTTTAGTCTTTTTTTTACCACTACTGGTTAAACTAATTCCATTTGCAGTTGCCAAGTCTTGTAAGTCTATTAGTTTTTTTTTTAATAATAGTTCAGTTGTATCCATTGGTGGGGTTGCTACAATTGGTGAATTTGCTAC
>Ga0055584_100003017_pt1 | contig 16665 bp, 15 predicted proteins | sample OSDHelmetaG_FD_58716 | JGI IMG/M metagenome (GOLD analysis project Ga0055584, IMG submission 58716) | Pelagic marine sediment microbial communities from the LTER site Helgoland, North Sea, for post-phytoplankton bloom and carbon turnover... | ecosystem: Environmental > Aquatic > Marine >... | reverse complement strand
GTGCTGATGGGCAATGGTGCCTGCAACAGCCATGTGGACCCGTCCTATGCGCCCGAAGGCGGACATTCCGCGTTCTGGTGGCCCTTTGCGCCCTATGCCGTGGACGGTGCGCCGGACAACTGGGATCGAAACAGGGACGACTATGCCCGCAGGGTGCTCGATGTCTGGCGTGAATACGCCATCAATCTGGATGGCGACAATGTCCGCGCGGAATACCTGTTCACGCCGCTGGACGTGGGACGCCTGAACGTCAACATGCGCCAGGGCGCCGTTCGCATGGGAGCCTTCATTCCCAGCCAGCTGGGCATCAACCGGCCGCACCCCGACCTGTCGGGAAGCCGCAGCCCGATCGATGGCCTGTATCTATGCGAGTCCTCATCAGGCAATGGCGGCGGGGTGAACGGGGCACCGGGCTATATCGCCGCCAATACGATCGTCGACGATCTCGGATTGACCCGCGACTGGACCCCCGTCCCTCTGCCCGAATGGCGCAATTAGGCAGCTTGCTCGTGGCGTGCCATGAAATCGGCCAGAGTCTGCGCGATTTCGGGCTCATGGGCCTCCCAGTCCTCGAAAGGCACCACGGGGACATCCTGATCTTCCATCGGCAGAACATGCATCTCGCTACCCGGGATCATGGCGTGGACCGCCCGACCACTATTTGAATCATGCACCTTGTCATTGCCCGGGATCACCACAGTGGGGATCCGGATCGAGCTGAGTTCGGCTTCGGTCACGCCGAAAACCGGCAGATCGGCACCGGCCACGAACAGGTCGCGCAAGCGGGTCTGGATGTCGATGAATTCTTCCGCAGACATGGCCATCAACCGATCACGGTTGGCGGCATTGGCGGCAATCCGCTCTCCATATTCCGGCGTGGCGCAGATGGCTTCCATGCCACCTTCCTGGGCGATGCGAATGAACTGCTCGTAATAGGCTTCGGGCAGGCGCTGGGCTGCAAAGGCCCCGCCAGAGACCCGCAACAGCAGAAGACCCCGCGCGGATTCAGGATGACGCAGACCGAACATCAGCGCTGTCCGCGCCCCCGAAGAGGATCCGCCAATAAACGCCGGCACTGCGTCGAGATGATGCAGCAATTCGTTGAGGTCATCGGCCCAGACCGCTTCCTCCACATCATCGGCTGCCAGCAGAATGTCCGAAGCCCCGGTGTTGCGGCGGTCATGCAGCAACACCCGGTAGCCATGGGTGGCGACCTTCTCGGCGAGCGGAACGAACTCGTCGAACCCGCGACGACCGCCGGTGATCAGGGTGACAAACGGTCCGTCGTCACCGATCACGTCGTAGCGCAGGTTCACCCCGCGGATTGTGGCGATAGGCATGGCTGTTTCCCTTCTATGAATCGACGCAGACAGATTGTCAGGTTATATGCTGGCCTGCGAAAACCAAAGACCGCATGACGGTCCGGAAAAGAGAAACGATGTCCCAAACAGACAACCCCGACCTCACATCCCGCGATCTTTACGGAACCTGGACAACCGTAAGCGTGCGCTACAGCGATCTGGACCCCAACGGCCATGTGAACAACGGCGCCATCAACCAGTATTTCGAGGATGGCCGGGTGGGCTTCCGCTTGCAGCGACTGACCTCGGTCGCCGGCGACAAGCTGTCGGGATTTGCCGTCGTCAAATATGCCGCCAACTATCTTGCACCTGCGCATTATCCCGGTGAGGTCGAGATAGGTACCGTCGTCACCCGCATCGGCGGGTCGTCCTATGGTTTGGGACAGGCGATTTTTCAGAACGCCAAATGCGTTGCGACCGCTGAGATCGTGACCGTGCAGTTCGATCCGGCCACATCAAGCTCGGTGCCTTTGTCCGATGAGTTCCGGAACGTGCTCGAAGCGGCCATGGCCCCGACCACAGGCTAGGTAACCTATTCGGCGGCAACCATCTTGCCATCCTTGTCCAGCGTCAGCCCGGCCGCCGCCGCCGCATCGATCACATCCTGTGGCCGCGAGACGGTCGTGTTCTTCGTGCCGCCGATAATCACAAGCAAATGGCCATAAGTGTCGCCCACATTCTTGAAGCTACGCATCACCTTGGCGGGCACGGAAATGCAATCCATCGGCCCCAGAACGACCTCTTCCATGTCATCGCCTTCATTCCAGTAGATCGCCCACTGACCGCTGACCGGAATGAACACCTCAACCTCTTCATTGTGGATGTGCATGGCCGAGCCGTTGTCCGGAGCCGCGCCCACATAGGCCAGATTGAATCCTTCGGAATCGACAATACCCGGCTGGGTTTCCGCATCCTCGGACACGCCCTTGCCGATGATGCTGTAAATATCGCGCTGAAATCCGGGAATGCTCTGGGTGATCATCAGCTGATCATTGCCCTTCTGGTCCGCGAAACGGGCAATCCGTGCGTTCATCTCGTCCTGAGTCATCTTGATGATGTCGCTCATGCCGTCTTCTCCTGAATGCGTCTGCCCGACAAGGATGGCGCAAATTCGCGGGCGACGGCAAGCTTTTGCCGGTCGCCTCTTATTCCCCAAGCATGGTGGTGGCGATCTTCTCAGCGATCATCAGCGTGGGAATGTTCGTGTTGCCCCGGGGCACCCAGGGCATGATCGAGGCATCCACCACCCGCAGCCCAGCGATACCGTGGACCCGCCCCTGCATATCCGTCACCGCGCCCGGGTCATTCACCGGCCCCATCCGACAGGTTCCGGCATGATGCGCCATGCCCACCACGCTCTCGCGCACGAACCCATCCAGAACATCGTCATCCTCCATCAGGCTCTCCAGATCCAGTCCGGGATGAGACAGAGTGCCCAGCACAGGACGACTGGCGGCCGGCACAAGATCGAGAAACGCCGAAATGGCCCGCGCTTGGAGCGAATTGTAGGCATTGATATCGTTGAATTTCCGCAGATGCTGGGTGCGCCCCACGGGGGTTGCAGCATGCCACAACGCGCGAACCTCCGGCGCCAGCAGCATGTCCGCCGCGCGACGGACTGCGACCGCCATCCGGGTACGGTCACGATCATCGGACTGAAAATCAAAGCGAATATCGGGTGGGCCATCCGGCCCGGTTGGATTCACCCGCACCCGTCCCCGGGAAAAGGGTTTGAGAACCACCGGCGTCAGCGAACTCATGCGCCGCCCCAGTGCATGCCAGCCGGTCTGCCCGACATAGCTGATATAGACATCGCTGGGCGGGCAATCGGCGACCTCTGACGAAAATCGCCAGGTCGCCGTGGTGTGATCTCGCTGCCCCGATGGCGGTGCTGCTGCACGCTTCAGATGAGCCACCAGATAGAGAATCTGGTGATTGTGCAGATTGCGTCCGACCCCGGATATGTCGGCCACCACCGAGATGCCCGCCGCGCGCAGGTCATCGGCCGGACCGATTCCGGCCCGCTGCAGCATCACGGGAGACTGCAGCGCACCGGCACAGACAAGCACGTCTCCTGCGCTCAGGGTCTTTGTCTGACCGCCGGTGAAAACCTCCACCCCGGTCACCCGCTGCCCCTCGAAAACGAGCCCCTGCACTTCCGCTCCCGTCATGATCGTCAGATTGTCCCGGGCGCGGGTTTGCGCATCGAGGTAGCAAATCGCGCTCGAGGCTCGCCTGTTCTCGAACTTGCTCAGGGGCAACGCGCCGTAACCGTCGCGAAAATCGCTGTTGAAATCTTCGATCCGGGCCAGTTGGCGCTGCTGGCTGTCAGCCGCCAGCGCCTGTAGCAACGGCGGCCATTTCTCCTCGGGCAAGCGTCGGATCGGAACCTGGCCATCACCGCCATGGGACACGCCATACTGATCGTGCCCGGCGAAATCGGTATCGGTTTCCAGCTTGCGGAAATACGGCAGCACATCATCCCAGCCCCAGCCTTCCGCTCCCATCTCAACCCATTCGCGGTAGTCATCCGGCGTGCCGCGCAGGGCGACCATCCCCATGACCGAGGAACCACCTCCGAGAATGCGGCCCTGGCGCAGATGCACGGGCGGACCGTCCGCGGGACTGCGATTGAACCCTTCCAGCGCCAGCCAGGCGTAGTTGGGATTGTAATAGGAGGTCGGATAGGTGTCCGCGACATCAGCCGGCTCGGCCCCGGGCGGCGTATCCTGCCCCGCCTCCAGAAGCAGCACCCGGTTTGCCGAACGCGCCGAAAGGCGGTTCGCCAGCACGCAGCCTGCGGAGCCACCACCGACGATGATGTAGTCGAACCCGTCACGCATGTTCGTATCAGAGCGTCAGTCGTTGTATGCGCGCGCTGCGATCAGAGCAGGTCGGGCTTCAACACGATCAATATAGGCACTCAGATTCGGGAGTTCCGAAACATCGGCGCCCAGACGCCGTGACACGCTGCAGGCATGGCCGGTCATGATGTCTGCGGCAGAAAATTCCCCGGCCAGATAGTCCCGTCCTTCCATATGCGCATCAACAGCAACGAGCATCCGGTTCAGCAGCTTCATGGCGCGATCAATATTCACCTGATTGCGGCGTTCCTCCGATAGGAAGATTGTCTCCACCACCAGAATGTTGACCTGGGGCATCAGCATGCCCTCGGCATAGTGCAGCCATTGCAGATAATTGCCGAATTCGGGGAACGCAACATCCGGCTCCAGCGCCCCATCGCCATATTTTGCCACCACGTATTGTATGATCGCACCGGATTCAAAGATTGTCTGGCTACCATCCTCCAGCGCCGGCACGCGCCCCATGGGATGGACCTTTAGATAATCCGGGGATCGCATCTCGGGCGCACCCAGTTTGAACTGCACCAGCTCATAGGGCAGACCAAGTTCTTCAAACAGCCAGATCACACGAACGGATCGGGAACCGGGGGAATGATAGATTTTCACAATATCTCTCCTGCGTTGTCACAAGCGGATTTCAACATGGATTATTTCCCACAATTCCGCGACAGCCTGCCCCCCTTTCACGTCTCGGGATCGCTTGCTGAGACAACTCGTGGACGAGGCGAATCATCATAAAAGCTTTCGGCTTGAACCGTTGCCGCGATCATGGTCTCTGTCGCCTGAAACCGCTCTCAAGGTCATACCAGGCACCACGCCTGACCTTTTCTGCGTCCGAACCAGAGAATTTACCGGAGCCCCCCATGGCTGATTTGTCGCGCCAGGCACTCAACATCGAAGACCTTCGTCGCATGGCGAAACGCCGTCTCACCAAGGCCCTGTTCGATTTTTGCGACAAGGGCAGTGAGGACCAGATCGCCATGCGGGATAATCGATTGGCGCTCGATCGAATCAAGCTGCGCCCCCGGATCATGCGCGACATTTCCGGGCGCAATCCCGGCATCAAACTGTTTGGCAAGCAACACGGATTGCCCCTGATAATCGGGCCGACCGGTCCGGCGGGCTTTGTCTGGTATCGCGGGGAAACCGAACTTGCACGGGCAGCGGCGAAGGCAAATATACCGTTCACGCTCGCCAGCACCTCCAACACGGCAATGGAGAAAGTCCATGAGAATGGCTGCGGCACCCAATGGTTCCAGCTCTATGTCTGGCGCGATGCCGAAGCCGCCTTCGTCACCATCCAGCGGGCGCTGGATGCCGGGTTCGAAGGGCTGGTCGTCACCGTGGATTCTCCCGTCTACAACAACCGCGAGATCGATGTCCGCAACGGGCTGGTCTTCCCGCCGCGCGTCACCCTGAAAACGGCGATCGACAGCCTGAAACATCCGCGCTGGCTGGTCGGAACGGCGGGACGCTACTATCTGGCCGAAGGCAAGTTGCCCGCCTTCTCCAACATTCATGTGCCCGAGGAGGCCAAGGCAGAAGCCACCGGATATGTCTCCGCCAAGTCTTCCAGCTTCCTCAACCGTAACGAAACCCTCACCTGGGACTTCCTGAAACGCGTTCGCAACGCCTGGCCCCACAAGCTACTGGTCAAGGGTGTGCTGCATCCCGACGATGCCGTAACGGCGGCAGATTGCGGCGCGGATGGCATTTTCGTGTCCAACCATGCGGGCAATGTGAATGACACGGCGGTCACACCCTGGGATGCCCTGCCCGCGATCCGACAGGCCGTCGGCGATCGCCTGACCATCATTGCCGATAGCGGCGTGCGGCGTGGCAGTGATGTCCTCAAGGGCCTCGCGCTGGGCGCGGATGTCATCGCCATCGGACGCGCCACGCTTTATGGCGTCGGGGCCGCCGGTGAGGCCGGTGCCACACGGGCGCTGGAAATTCTTGAATCCGAGATCACGCGCACCATGGCGGTGCTCGGTGTCACCGATATTCCCTCCATCGGCCGCGAACACATCCTCCTCCCCAATGAACTGCCCGTATCCGGTACCGGTACAGGCTGATGCGGGCGCGGGCCCATATGGACATTTCCGGCAACAATCCCATCTTTCAGAGGCTAGGACACCGGAACCAAGCGACATGAACAACCTGAGTCCAGCCCGTCCCCAATTTGCATTCGACAACAGCTTCTCGCGCAGCCTCGAAGGCTGTTTTGTGGAATGCAGTGCGGCCACGGCCAGAGCCCCGAAGCTCCTGCAGCTGAATCACGCGCTGGCCTCGGAACTCGGGCTGGACCCGGCGGCTCTGATCACGGATGCGGGAACGGCCATTTTCTCCGGCAATGTCACACCCGATGGTGCCGCACCATTGGCCCAGGCCTATGCCGGTCATCAGTTCGGCGGATTCAGTCCCCAGCTGGGAGACGGTCGTGCCCTGTTGCTCGGCGAAGTGATCGACACTCAGGGACGGCGGCGTGACATCCAGCTCAAGGGGTCAGGACGAACCCCCTTTTCGCGCGGTGGCGATGGCAAGTCGGCACTGGGGCCGGTTTTGCGCGAATACCTGATCGGCGAAGCCATGCACGCGCTGGGTGTGCCCACAACACGCGCGCTGGCCGCTGTCAGCACCGGCGAGATGGTACAGCGGGAAACCCTGCTGCCCGGCGGCGTGCTGACCCGCGTGGCGGCAAGTCACATGCGGGTGGGCACATTCCAGTTCTTTGCCGCCCGGGGTGATGGAGAGAAAGTACGCCAGCTGGCCGACTACGCCATCGCCCGCCATCACCCTGCGGCCGCAGATGCCGATAACGCGTATCTGGCGTTTCTGGACGCCGTCGCCGAAGCCCAGTCCGCACTGGTCGCAAAATGGATGAGCATTGGCTTTATCCACGGCGTCATGAACACCGACAACATGACCATCTCCGGCGAGACCATCGATTACGGCCCCTGTGCGTTCATGGACAGCTACGCGCCGGACACGGTGTTCAGTTCCATCGACACCCATGGTCGTTACGCCTATGGCAACCAGCCCGATATTCTCGGCTGGAACCTTGCCCGACTGGCAGAAACCCTGATCCCGCTGATCGACCCCGATAAGGATCGTGCCATCGAAATCCTGACAGACCGGATCAACACGATCCCAGCGCGCTACAACAGCCACTGGACGGATGCGATGCGTCGGAAAATCGGGCTGACAACTGAACAATCCGCGGATGCCGAACTGATCGAAGGCCTCCTGACCGCAATGCACCAGGGCAACGCCGACTTCACCCTGGCCTTCCGTAATCTCGCAACAGCTCTGCGTGGCAATGCGGTCCCCTTGCAGAGCCTGTTCTCCGAGCTTTCTGCCATCAATATATGGCTGGAAACCTGGCATGCGCGACTGGCGGAAGAACATATCGAAGCCGAGGCGCGCGCGGATGCAATGGATCGGATCAATCCGGTCTTCATTCCGCGCAATCACAAGGTCGAAGAAGCCCTGTCAGCCGCAGTCGATCTCGAAGACATGGGCCCCTTCGAGGCCCTGCTCGCCGTTGTGAGCCATCCGTTTGAAATCATTGAAAATCACGATGGCTACGCGAATCCGGCCCCCCGAACAACCGTGCCCTATCAGACCTTTTGCGGTACCTGAGTCTGTTTCTGTGCCGGGTTCGCCAGAGTGTCTTGAACAGATTGTGAATTTGGTGCGTAACCATCCCTGCGTAGGCTTGCTCTTTCGAAACAACTGTCACCGGCCCTGCTGCCCCGACTGGAAAAAGGACACCCGCGATGAACCGCATGACCGCCAAAGATTTCGATCAGGAGCTCCTCGACCTTTACGACTATTACGTCCACGGCAAGATCACCAAGCGCGAGTTTCTCGACCACGCAGGCCGTTATGCCGTCGGCGGCGTGACGGCTATTGCGCTGCTCAACATGCTCAAACCGAACTATGCCATGGCCGAGCAGGTATCCTTCAACGACCCGGATATCAAGGCGACCTTCGAGACCTACGAATCCCCGAACGGCAATGGTGAAGACGGCAAAGCCCTTCAGCGGACCGTCGACCGCACCAAGCTGATGAATGACTTTTTCGCCGGGTACGAGCATCTCGCCGCTCGACCGGATTCCACCGGCAAGGTCGGCGTGGTCGGTTTCTGTTACGGCGGCGGTGTCTGCAACGCACTTGCCGTGGCTTATCCCGAGCTCAACGCGTCAGTTCCGTTTTACGGACGTCAGGCGAAAGCCGAGGATGTGCCGAAGGTCCAGGCCCCCATGCTGATCCACTACGGTGAACTCGACAAGCGCATAAATGCCGGCGCGCCGGACTACGAAGCTGCGCTGAAAGCCAATGGCAAGACATACGAGGCCCATGTCTACGAGGGCGCCAACCATGGCTTCCACAACGATTCCACGCCACGTTATGACGAGAAGATGGCTAATCTTGCCTTAGACCGCACGATTGACTGGTTCAACAAGTACCTGACCTAGGCTCTAGGCCACAACACCGCCCGTCGCGCTGAGTTGTTTCTTCAGCGCGCGGGCGGAGAGCATGACCACCGCCACGATCAGTACCGCACCGCCGATATTGGCCGGGAGGTTCAGCGGCCAGAACGTCCCCGCGCCGCCGATAATAAGAACCGGCACATAGAAAATGCTCAGCGGGCCTTCGGCATAATACTGGATCAGGGAATTGATCGCGTAGATGCCGAAGAGTGCGAAGAAGCCAATCTGCAGCACCTCGAACCATTCACCCGAAATCAGCGGCGTATAGGCAAAAAGCAACGGCACGATGTAAAGACCCTTGGCGATCTTCCAGGACTGGAACCCGGTCGCCATCGGCTTGGAACCTGCAATTCCGGCAGCGGCAAACGCCGCAAGACAGACAGGCGGTGTCACATTGCTGTCCTGGCTCAGCCAGAAGATGATCAGATGGGCCGTCAGCAGGAATGTCGCCTGCAGCGCCGGATCGACCAGCAAGGGCCGGATCGTGATCGCCAGATCAAACGGGGTCGCTTCCATCAGTGCCAGGGCCTCTTCCCGCAACATACCCGTTGCGACCTTCGCCGCATGAGGACTGTCTACCAGCGCGAAGAGCGCAGCCTTGGCCGGATCCGATATTCCCTGAACAAGCTGCTCGATAATGATCGTGTCAGCCAGAATACCGGCCAGCGCCGGCGCTGTGAGGATAGCCAGAATGATATAGGCCGCCGTCACCGGCAATCCCATGCCAAGAACCAGTGACGCCAGCGCAATCAGGACAATGGCAAGAACCACCGATCCCTGCGACCATTGCGCGATCATCAGCGAGAACCCGTTGCCGATGCCGCTCGTCACGATCGAATTGTTCACAATGCCAATCGCGACCAGCAGGATACCGGTCATGATCGAGGATTTCACGCCGAGCAGAAGAGCTTCGGTGATCTTTGACGGCCCCATGGAAACAGGTTCAAACGACGTGTTCTTGAGAAACATCGCTCCGAGCGATGTGGACCAGGACACCAGTGTCAACGCACCAATCGCCCATGATGCAGCAAAACTGGGGGTCACCCCGGTCATCAGCAGCCAGATCATGACCGTCAGGGGAATGACGAACACCATCCCGCCCGATATCAGTTTGCCGTAATTCACCTTCAGGTCGAGATCGTCACCAACCTGATATTTGACCGCTTCAATCCGTACGATGAACGCGACCGACAGGAAATAGAGAAAGGCAGGGACAATCGAAACCGCCACGATCGTCGCATAGGGAATCGATGTATAGCTCGCCATTACGAAGGCGCCCGCCCCCATGATCGGCGGCATGATCTGCCCACCGGTGGAGGCTGCGGCCTCGACACCCGCCGCAAATCTCGCGCGGAAGCCGTTCGACTTCATCAGTGGTATCGTGATCACGCCGGTCGAGGCCGTGTTCGCGACGGCCGAGCCGCTGATCGTGCCGGTCAGTGCCGATGCGATGACGGCGACGAATGCGGCACCACCGCGAATGCGGCCGGCTACAACCTTCGAAATCTCGATGACGAAATCACTGGCACCCGAAGCCACCAGAAATCCGCCAAAAATCATGAACAGGGTGATGTTGGTTGACGAAATCGACGCCAGAATTCCGAACATGCCCTCATCGTTGTAAAGGGTGCGAAACAGGACATCGTTCATCGGCAGGCTCGCTGCGCGGAAAACGCCGGGCAGATAGGAGCCTAGGAAAAGGATGTAGGACGTCGACAGCAGGATGAGTATGGGAATCACCCAGCCTGAAACCCGGCGCGAAAGATCCAGTGCAGCAAACACCAGCAGGAGCCCAGCAGCCCAGTCCACGGCCGTGAACTGCCACGATTGACCGGTTACAGCGAGCGAGCGCTCGTAAATCCCACCCTCGGCTGCCGCGACCCAGACCGCTGCCGCGGCCACGAGTAGCCCATAGATGAAGTCCAGCACGAACATGCTTTGTGACAGACGGATTCGACCGAACGGGCCGAAGGTCAGCGCGGCGAGAAAGGCAAAACCACCGAAATGGATCGCGTTCTGCCAGAGGCCGGGTTCCACCAGCCAGATATTGGTAAGCACATGCCACACGGCGAAACTCGCGCCGAAAATAACCACCAGCCATCGCAGGGGATTTCTCCCGACATGTTCGAGCGAGAGCAGTTTCCCGCGCCCCGAAGAGTCTTCGGCTAACTCTGCAGCACTCTGGTTGTCATCAGACATGCGATCTCTCCCCACAAAAAAGGAGCGGAAGAATTACTCTTCCGCTCCTGATCTTGTTTACGCGTCGGAGCCTACTGGGCCATCAGATGCGCCGGCACGTCGAGGCCAACTTCCTTGTAGTAGCGAAGTGCACCCGGATGCAGCGGCACCGGCAGACCGGCCATTGCCTTCTCCACGGCCATGACCTTCGTAGCCGGATGGATTGCCGAGAGGAAGCCCAGATTTTCGTACATGATCTTTGTCAGCAGATAGACATGCTCTTCATCCACATCCGCATTCACCGCCAGGAAGTTCGGCTGAGCGATGGTCTGAACGTCCTTGTCCTGGCCGGGATAGGTGCCTGCCGCAATGGTGTAGGGCACCCAGAGTTTGCGGCCGCCATCCATGGCCTTTGCCTGATCCGCGGTCACATTGAGGATCGTGAACTTGCCCGCATTGGATGCCATCAGCTTGGTCACCGCACCGGTCGGCGGACCGGAGGGAAGTCCGGCACCAACAGCCTGGCCATTGGCCAGCGCATCAGCGGTCGGACCGTAACCGGCATGCACCAGCTTGAAGTCCTTTTCCATGTCGAGGCCGAGGCCCTTGAGCAACACGCGGTTCGAGCCAATCGTGCCCGAGTTCTGCTTGCCCATGCCCATGGACATGCCCTTGAGCGCCATCAGATCCTCAACCGTGCCGGTCTTGACCTTGTCATTGGCGAGAACGAACTGTTCGACGTTCTGCCAGAGCATTGTCACCGAGCGGATGTTCTTCTGCGGCGCGGTCACCGGACCCGTGCCCGTGGCGGCGTAGGAACCAAAGAGGCCCTGAATAATGGCAAAATCAGCGGTGCCGGCGCCAAGCGCCTGCACATTCGCGCCCGAACCGGCCGAGTTCACGGCGGTGAGGCTGAACTTCTGCTTCGGCAGCAGTTTGACCTTCGAAAGGGTCGAAATCGCAGTGCCAACCGGATGATAGGTCCCGCCGGTCGAGGCGGTATTGAGCACATAGTCCTTGGACTGCGCGTGGGCGACGTTGGCGGTAAGTGCCAGAACGGCGCCAGCAGCCAATGCTGTAAATTTCTTCATTCCTGTTACTCCTCCGTGAGGGACACCGTTTCGACGGTGCTTCCCTGCCATTTGATGAGATCAGACATTGCCCCGCGCCACGAACGTCGCGATTGCGGAACATCGACTGCACTTATGATCGCAGAACAGCCAGCATTTCGGTATCCGTCGAAAGTGGTAGTCGCGTAAAAATATCCCTGAGAAACCAGTCCACTAGATGTCGGCGTGATCTGCAAACCGGTTGCGCAACAAGCGTAGTTTCGGGTCGATATAGGTCCGGCAGAATGGCCGCTCCGGATCGGTCGCATAGTAGTTCTAAAACCGTACATCCGAAGGCTTGAAGCCTTGATGGGACAAAATCTGGATGACCAGTGGTTCGTCGAAGTCAGCCTGAAGCTCGTGCAGGTCCCGTTCCGCCCGCAGGCGCTGTCCGTCATCGAACACATAGACCGCGCTGCGGTACTTACCCCGGAACTTGTGAGGCGAAGTGCTCGCATGGGTGCGCAGATGAATGTCGATCAGGGTCTTCTCATCGATCTCGGAGGGATCGAAGGTCACAATCACAGCTTCGGACCAGGCCTCATTGGGCGCGGGCGCACGGATGAACCCCTGGGCGACGTTGCTGACGCCACGCGGCGCCTGAAACACGGCTTCGGTGCACCAGTGACACCCGCCGCCGAGACCCATCTTCTCAGGCAGCGTCTTCTCGACGCGGCAGTTTCCAGTCAGGCCGGATGAAATGACAGGTATAGCCCGCCGGGAAACGTTCCAGATAATCCTGGTGCTCGGGCTCGGCCTCCCAAAAATCACCCGCCGGCGCGACTTCGGTCACGACCTTCCCCGGCCACAGGCCACAGGCATCCACATCGGCGATGGTGCGCTCGGCCTCTTCCTTCTGGGCATCATCCACATAGTAGATGCCCGAACGATAGGACATGCCACGGTCATTGCCCTGCCGGTTGAGCGTCGAGGGGTCATGAATTTGAAAGAAGAACTCGAGCAGTGTGCGATAGCTGATCTGGTCCGGATCGAAGATGATCTCGATCCCCTCCGCATGGGTGCCGTAGTTGCGATAGGTCGCATGGGGTACATCCCCACCCGTATAGCCCACCCGCGTCGAGACCACGCCGGGCAGCTTCCGGATCAGATCCTGCATGCCCCAGAAACATCCGCCCGCCAGTACGGCGCGTTCCACATTGTCGCTCATCCGGATTCTCCCGTTTTTCGTTTGTCGTGTCTGCGTCAGCTGATGTCGCTGGCACTGTGCCGGTTGTGAACCTGCAGTTCCTCGGGGCCCGACATCTTGTTGACGCGCCGGCCGCGCTGCACGGCCGGACGGGCCTGAATCTCTTCAGCCCAGCGCACCACGTTCGTGTAGGAGCCGACATCGAGGAACTCGGCAGCCTCGTACTGATTGTTCAGCACCAGATTGCCATACCAGGGATAGGTCGCGATATCGGCGATATTGTAGGTGTCACCGCTCAGATACTTGCGATCGGCCAGATTGCGATCGAGCACATCCAGCTGCCGCTTCACCTCCATGGCGAACCGGTCGATCGGGTATTCCATGGGAAATGGCGCGTAGTGGTAGAAATGGCCGAAGCCGCCGCCCAGATAGGGTGCACTGCCCATCTGCCAGAACAGCCAGTTCATGCATTCGGCCCGTTCGGAGGGATCATGGGGCAGAAAGGCGTCAAATTTTTCGGCCAGATAGAACAGGATCGAGGCGGATTCAAACACCCGTGTCGGGGTCGGCGTGCTGTGATCCATCAGGGCCGGAATCTTCGAATTCGGATTGATCTCCACGAACCCACTGCCGAACTGGTCCCCGTCACCGATCTTGATCAGCCAGGCATCGTATTCAGCATCGGTCTTGCCGAGGGCGAGCAGCTCCTCGAACATCACCGTGACCTTCACACCATTGGGCGTGGCCAGGGAATAGAGCTGGTGGGGATGTTCACCGACCGGCAGCTCATGCTCATGGGTGGCGCCGGCAATCGGCCGGTTGGTGCTGGACCATTTGCCACCATTCTCGGCATCCCATTTCCAGACTTTCGACGGGGTGTAAGTCGATGTTTCGGCCATGGGACTGCTTCCTTCTCTGCGCGGCGCCACAAACGCATGCGCGCCAGCGGAATAGGTGGAGTGGTTCAAGACATTTGGTTGATATCTGGTCTCAATTTAGATCAAAGCAAGCCACGGGACCACGCAGCTTCGTCAAAACAGTTGTGACCGCCTTCGCCCGATTCACTGCGGACCGATCAGAACCTTGCCGTCCCGTGCTTCCCGGGCCGAATGGGCCGCGGCATCCCGGATCTGATCGAAGCTGTACTGACCGGCAACCGCCATGCGCAGAACCCCGGCATGCATCAGCTCTGCCAGTTCCCCGTAGAGCGCCTGGATCTCCGCCGAGACGGCCTGCTGCAGCCATTGGGACATCCAGAAGCCCCGCATCGTGATATTCCGGAAATGCAGATGCCCGCCATAGATCTGGCACGGCTCCTTGCTGAGCACGCCATAGTTTACCAGCGTCGCTCCGTTCGACAGACATTGCGCCAGCGCATCGGTCGACGAGCCGGCGATGGCGTCCAGGCCCAGCCGGACCGGCGCACCCGACGTCGCGTCCTCCACCTTCTGCCTGAGTTCATCGGACGGGCCACCGCGATGTTCGATCACCACGGCACCCGGAATGGCCTCGAGATGGGCCCCGGACTCCCTCCGTCGCACGATGTTGAGTGTGCAAATGCCACGGTTGCCGGCCAGTTGGGCGAAGCAGGTGCCGACAGCGGAATTGGCCACGTTCTGAATGGCCCAGTCCCCCGCCTCCAGCGTCACGTAGTCCCGCAGCATCAGCGCGGCGGTCGCCGGACCCGAGCGCAGCATCGCGGCCTGTTGCACATCAATTCCCGGCGGCAGCGCGATCAGTGTGTCCACCGGCCGGACGATCCGGCTCTGCCATGTGGGTGCGGTGAACGGCATCACCAGATCACCCGCACTAAACTCCAAAACCTCCGGGCCCAGGGTGACAACCCGGCCCACCCCTTCGCGTCCCATGTCACAGGGCAATGCCGGTGGTGCCCCGCCATAGATTCCACCGGTCATCATCAGGTCGGACGGGTTGAGCGGCATATGGATCATCTCGATCTCCACCTCGCCCGCACCTGGCGGCAGTGGCGCGGGCGCATTCACACATTTCAGGACGTCTGCGGCCGGACCGAACCGGCCGAACTGTATTTTCTTGATCATGGGTTTTCCCTGCAGTGACGGCCCTGTCTTACCACTGTTGCACGGCATTCCGAAAACACATGCCCGACGCCCTGGATTCGTGTGCCCCGACGCTTACCGCAGCATCGCACGCCTGCGCTAGACTGCGCCCATGGTAGACCTCTCTGTTATCGATCTCGCCTATATCGGCGAAGGCTTCACCCCCGCCGATGCCCTGGCCAATGCCCACGATTTGGCCCGGCACGCCGAAGCCGCCGGTTACAAACGGTTCTGGCTGGCCGAACACCACAATCTCGCAGGCATCGCCAGCGCGGCGACGGCCGTGTGCATCGGCCATGTCGCCGGGGGCACCAGCACCATCCGCGTCGGCGCAGGCGGCATCATGTTGCCCAACCATTCCCCGATGGTGATCGCCGAACAATTCGGCACGCTGGCGACGCTTTTTCCCGGGCGCATCGATCTAGGTCTCGGGCGCGCGCCGGGCACCGATCAGCACACCCTGCGCGCCCTGCGCCGTGGCCCGGAATCTTCCGAACATTTCCCTCAGGATGTGCTCGAACTCCAGGCCCTGCTTGGCCCGCGCCAGGAGAATCAGACCATTCACGCCATCCCCGGCGAAAACACCAATGTGCCCCTGTGGATTCTCGGCTCCAGCCTCTTCGGGGCCCAGCTCGCAGGCATGCTGGGCTTGCCCTACGCCTTTGCATCGCATTTCGCGCCCCAGACCCTGATGCAGGCAGTCTCGCTCTACCGGGAGAAATTCGAACCCTCTGCCCAGCTGGCCGAGCCTTATGTGATGGTCGGCTGCAACGTCCTTGTCGCCGAAACAGACGACGAGGCGCGGCACCTCTTCACCACACCACAGCAACAATTCGCCCGCATGGTGCGCGGTGCGCGCGGTCTGCTGCCCCCGCCCATCGATGACATCGAGAATTTCTGGTCCCCGCTGGAGAAGAGCCAGGCCTCCGCCATGCTCGCCTGTTCCTTCTACGGATCACCCGAAACCATCCGGGCAAAGCTGGACCCGCTCATCGAAGCTACCGGTGCAGACGAACTGATGGTTGCGGCCGCGATCTGGGATCACAAGGCCCGGGTCCGCTCCTACGAACTGCTCGCCGGCGCGTTTCAGACCGCCTGACGGCTTGAATTCCTGAGGCGAGGCCTTAGGTTGGTCGGTGCATCAACCCACGCATACAGATCTGGATCATTCAGGTTGATGTTAGGAGGAATGGACCAAACATGCTGACACTGCTCTCCCCTGCCAAAAAGCTCGATATGACCCCGGTCGAAACGGGGCTTCCGGTCACCCAGCCCGACCTGCTCGATGACATGCACGCGCTTGCCCGCGTCGCCAAAACCCAGAGCGCTGACGATCTCAAGCGGCTCATGCATATCAGCGACAAGCTCGCGGCCATGAATTTCGAGCGCTTTCAGGCCTTCAACCTCGACAACCGCAGCAATTCGGCCAAGC
>Ga0055584_100003016_pt1 | contig 16668 bp, 11 predicted proteins | sample OSDHelmetaG_FD_58716 | JGI IMG/M metagenome (GOLD analysis project Ga0055584, IMG submission 58716) | Pelagic marine sediment microbial communities from the LTER site Helgoland, North Sea, for post-phytoplankton bloom and carbon turnover... | ecosystem: Environmental > Aquatic > Marine >... | reverse complement strand
GTAAGACCACCCTTGCTCAAATCATCGCCCACGAACTTCAGGCACCCTTGCGCCTTACCAGCGGGCCAGCTTTGCAACATGCCGGTGACCTTGCGGCGGTACTGTCCAGCCTGCAGCCTGGTGAGGTCCTCTTCATTGACGAGATCCACCGCACCGCCCGGGCTGCCGAAGAAATGCTCTATGTCGCGATGGAAGACTTTCGTGTTGATGTCATGCTCGGCAAAGGGCCGGGTGCCATGGCGGTACCACTAGATCTGTCCCCATTCACCCTCGTGGCTGCCACAACCAGAGCGGGTTTGCTGCCCGGCCCGCTTCGGGACCGATTCGGATTTACCGCCCATCTTGATTTTTATGCTCCCGAAGATCTTGCGTTGATCATTCGCCGTTCGGCAGGCTTATTGCAGGTGACCGTCCGCGACGACGGCATCCACGAGATCGCCCATCGATCACGCGGAACCCCTCGTATCGCCAATCGCCTGCTACGTCGCGTGCGCGACTGGGCGCAGGTTCATGGAGATGGCGTCGTCGACATCCAGACGGCGCGAGCCGCTTTGGACCTCTATGAAGTTGATATTCTCGGCTTGGATCGACTCGATCGGGCTGTTCTCACCATGCTGGTGCGTCGTTTTGGCGGCGGTCCCGTTGGGTTGTCCACTTTGGCGGTAGCTGTGGGCGAAGAGCCGGAAACTGTCGAAACGGTGGCCGAACCTTTCTTGGTACGTGAAGGGCTGTTGATGCGCACTCCACGTGGGCGGTTGGCGACCCCTGCCGCGTGGACCCACCTGGGTCTGCAGCCGCCTGCTGGGTTGGCTGATTATCCCGCGCAGGCACCACTGCCATGGGATTCTGCGGGCGAAGGGTAGGCTCAAATGACATCCACCGCCGTTCCCAGGCTCATGATCCCAACGAGACGTTAGGAACCCCCATGGAATCCCTTGGCGCACTGCTCCCGATCCTGCTGATTGGCGCGGTTTTCTACCTGCTCATTATGCGGCCGGCCCGCAATCGGCAAAAACAGCAGGCCAGCCTGCTCTCTGCGCTCAATCCCGGAGCGTCGATCATGACCACGGCTGGGGTCTTCGGCACGATTACCGCTATTGACGATGACAACATCATGGTTGAGGTTGCACCAGGAGTTGAACTTCGGATGGTGCGAGCATCGGTAGGTCGCGTGCTCGATGAACCGAGCGTGGCTGACGTCACCGACTTCGATGCCGCTGAGATGGACTACGCCGCTGACGAAGTCACAAGCCAAGGTAATCCAGACGAGGATAAGTTACGGGATGAGCGCGGTTAGCACTATTGTTACGCCGGCAGTTCCCGTCCGATTCCACTGTGCGCACTGACGCTTAATTCCAAAGGAAAACTTCTTCGTGGCTCAACCCCCGGCACCATCTCGTCCCATGCGCACGCTGCTGGTCATGCTCATCTTCACCATTGGCATGGCCGTCTGGGCGGCATGGCCTGGAACACCCAACACCCCTCGTCTCGGCCTTGACCTGCAAGGCGGGACCCAGGTGATTTTAACTCCGTCCTCAGTTGAAGAGGGTCAACAAATCACCGACGAGCAATTGACCCAGACGGTGGAGATCATCCGGCAGCGAGTCAATGGCATCGGCGTGGCGGAAGCTGAAATTTCAATCCAGGGTGCAGGGGATTCAGCGGCCATCATTGTGGCTGCACCGGGGGTAAGCCAGGAGCGCTTGGTCGAATTAGTTGGCCGAACAGCGTTGCTGGATTTTCGTCCCGTCTACTCCATCGCTTCGCCCGTGCCCGTGGGCGACGATACCTCTGCTAGCGCTGATATTTCGGTAGGGGATGACACCTCGGCTATCACGCTGGGCAACGAGATCATTCAGGCGCCGGAAAACACACCGGAGTTCGCCGCCGAAGTTGCTGCGTTGAATTGCCTGCTACCGGAAAACATTGCCGGTGGCACTCCCGATAACCCGACGGAGTGGTTAGGCACGTGCGCTGATGACGGTTCCAGCAAGTACACCCTGCAGCCGGCCTTTATTCGCGGAACAAACGTCACCGAAGCATCAGCAGTGTTGCCTCAGCAGGGCGTAGGTGGCTGGGTCGTCAGTTTGAGTTTTGACTCTGAAGGTGCCGATGCCTTGTCGAGGGCTTCCCAAGAATTGTCTGCACTGCCCGATTGCAGCCTGGGCGGACCCAACCCATGTAATGCCTTCGCCATCGTGCTCGACGGAGTTGTGGTTTCTTCACCGCGGTTTAACGAACCTATTCTTGGTGGGCAGGCGCAGATTGAAGGCAACTTCAATGCTGAAGGGGCCCAAGACCTCGCCAATGTGCTCAATTACGGCGCGCTTCCAGTCACCCTTGAGGTTGCCGAGATCACCAGTGTTTCGCCCACCTTGGGCAGTGACCAACTCCGCGGGGGCATCATCGCCGGTCTGATTGGTTTGGTCATCATCACCATTTACCTACTTGGCTATTACCGTGCGCTGGGCATCGTTGCGGTACTTAGTCTCTTCCTTGCCGGTGGTATTACTTATGCGGCGTTCGTCGCCTTGGGCAACACGATCGGTTTCACGCTGACGCTAGCTGGTATCGCTGGTGCCATTGTGGCCATCGGCATTACAGCTGACTCATTTATCGTCTATTTCGAACGAATACGCGATGAAATCCGCAGCGGTCGATCGCTGCGTCAGGCGGCAGAATCAGGCTGGGTTCGGGCCCGACGCACGATTATTGCCGCAGATTTCGTCACGCTGCTCGCCGCCATCGTGTTGTATGTGGTGTCAGTAGGCAACGTTCGCGGCTTTGCTTTCGCCCTGGGACTCACCACCTTGGTTGATGTGCTGATCGCCTTCATGTTTACCCGACCACTGGTCACTGTTTTCGCTCGTTCGTCGTGGATGCAACGAGGTGGATGGTTGACCGGACTCGATCCGAGCCGCTTTGGCGATAAGGAAGTTGACCTTGCTCCCACGAAAGCACGAACGCCTGTGGCCGCTGCAGTGAGAGAGGATTCCTGATGGGCCTGTTTGGAAACCTCAGTAACCGCTTGTACAGCGGTGAAGCGGCATTTAATTTCGTCGGTAACCGCAAGCGCTGGTACATCATCTCTTCGGTTTTACTGATCTTGTCCGTCGGTATCCTGCTGATTCGCGGCTTGAATCTTGGCGTTGAGTTTCAAGGTGGTGCGGTATACACGGTGCCGAATGCAACTTGTTCGGTGGTTGACGCACGCGAAGCCGCCGCAGGCGTGTTGGGTTCCAGCCCCACCGTAACCGAAACTGGTGCGGGCCTGATTCGAGTGCAGACTGAACCCCTCGACCAGGCAACGAATCTTGCGGTTGTTCAAACACTGGCTACCGCCTGTGCTGTGCCAGCAGAATCCATCGGTGCGCAAGTGGTAGGCCCCACCTGGGGTGCCGAAATCACGTCCAAGGCGATTCAGGCTCTGGTTGTCTTTTTGATTTTGGTCACCATCTTCCTCTCCATCTACTTTGAGTGGCGAATGGCCGCGGCGGCACTCGTCGCGCTCGTTCATGACGTGGTGATCACCGTCGGCATTTATGCCCTCACCGGACTTCAGGTGACGCCGGCCACGGTTATTGGTGTGCTCACGATCCTTGGCTATTCCTTGTACGACACGGTTGTGGTGTTCGACAAGGTAAAGGAAGACACCAGAGGCATCACAGCACAGTCGATGGTCACCTATGGCGAGGCGGCAAATCTCGCGGTCAATCAGACGCTCATTCGGTCGATCAATACCTCGATCACCTCGATGCTGCCGGTTTTGGCCATCATCGTGGTGGGTGCCGGAATCCTCGGCGCAGGAACGCTGCTTGACCTTGCCGTGGCCCTGGCCATCGGCATCGCCATCGGCACGTATTCCTCCCTCTTCGTCGCCCCACCGTTCCTGGTTCAAATCAAGGAGAAGCAACCCCAAATCAAGTCACTGGGAATTCGGGTGATGGCTCGCCGGGCGGGTAATGCCCGGGCGGGTGCGGCCAAGGCTGCCCCGGGTGTCGCCGTTGCCGAGATGGTTACCGAGATGATTGGCACAGACGAAGACGAACAGGTTCAGCCGCAAAAGCCGGTCAGTGGCGTCAATATGGCCGATGTCACAATCGTGGAGGGTCCACGTACCCAACCCAAGCGCACCCCGCGCGCAAAGCGCACTAAGCGCGACTGATGCGCGTTGGCGCCCTAGACTGAGGACTTCGTCGGCTGAGAGGAGTGCATCATGACCTCGGAAACCAGTGTGCCAGCCGAACCTGCGATCAGCGCCGACCAATCCGCGCTCTCCCGTTCCGCTGACACTCCCGGTGGACTTCGCTCGCGCCTGGCTCGGTTTGCTGGCGCTAGCCGTGTACCCGAAACTGAAATTGATCCGCTGTTGCGCATTTTGCGTAAATATCACCCGCGTTCCGACACACGTCTGGTGGTTCGCGCTTATGAGACGGCCGCCTATCTGCACCGCGAACAATTACGTCGTTCCGGTGATGCCTACATCACACATCCAGTAGCTGTGGCCTCGATTCTTGCCGAGCTGGGCATGACTGCCCCCACGCTCGCAGCGGCGCTGCTGCACGACACGGTGGAAGACACCGGATACAGCCTCGATGCTCTGCGCGAGGACTTCGGAGATGAGGTCGCTCGCCTCGTTGACGGGGTCACCAAGCTGGATCGTGTCACATACGGACAGTCTTCGGCGGCGGAGACCGTGCGCAAAATGGTGGTTGCAATGGCACGCGACATTCGCGTGCTCGTCATCAAATTGGCCGACCGCTTGCATAACATGCGGACGCTGTCTCATATGCCACCGGAAAAGCAGGAGAGTAAGGCACGAGAGACTCTGGAGATCTACGCCCCACTTGCTCATCGGCTGGGCATGAATACCATGAAGTGGGAACTGGAAGATCTCGCATTTGCAACGCTTTATCCAAAAATGTACGAAGAGATCGTACGCCTTGTTGGTCAACGAGCGCCCTCGCGAGATCAGTACCTCACCTCGGTGCTCGATGAAATTGATGCAGACATAAAGGGTTCCCGCATCAAGGCATCAGTGACCGGTCGGCCCAAGCATTACTATTCTGTCTATCAAAAAATGATCGTGCGCGGCAGGGACTTTGCCGATATCTATGATCTTCTCGGGGTGCGGATTCTAGTGGAGTCGGTGCGGGAATGCTACGCAGTTCTCGGCATCATCCATGCTCGCTGGAGTCCCGTGCCTGGGCGCTTCAAGGACTTCATTGCGATGCCGAAATTCAATATGTATCAGTCATTGCACACCACGGTGATTGGTCCAGAAGGTAAACCTGTTGAACTGCAGATCCGTACCTGGGATATGCATCGTGCCGCCGAGTTTGGTGTTGCGGCTCACTGGCGCTACAAGCAGGCGGAGGTCGGCGGCAAGCAAAGCCCCGATGATTTCGGTTGGCTGCGCCAGCTCTTGGAATGGCAGCGCGAAACCGAGGACCCCGATGAGTTTTTGGATTCACTTCGCTACGACCTCAGTTCAAGTGAGGTGTTCGCTTTCACGCCCAAGGGCGATGTGATTGCGCTTCCGGCCGGAGGCACGGCCGTAGACTTTGCCTACAGCGTCCATACCGAAGTCGGCCACAGTTGTGTGGGCGCGCGGGTCAATGGCAAGCTCGTTGCGCTTGACTCGACCCTGGAAAACGGCGATGTCGTAGAGGTTTTCACGACGAAGGCCGAGGGTGCAGGGCCGAGCCGAGACTGGCTGGGTTTCGTTGCTTCGCCGAGAGCCCGAAGCAAAATCAAGGCGTGGTTTTCCAAGGAGCGTCGCGAAGAGACGGTCGAAAAGGGCAAGGACGCAATCGTCAAGGCGATGCGTAAAGAGAACATGCCTTTGCAGCGACTTATGACTAATCAAGCCCTCACCACGATCGCGGCAGAACTGCATCAGCCGGATATTTCTGCACTGTATGCCGCTGTTGGCGATGGCCGGATCCAAGCGTCCACAATCGTTCGTCAACTCGTTGATGCTGCTGGGGGAGTAGACGGAGCAGCAGACGACGCGGCGGAGGCATTTCGACCGGGTCGACGTCAGGTAAGAGAGCAGTCAGCCGGTGACGCTGGCATTGAGGTGGCTGGTCAACCCGACGTCTGGGTGAAATTAGCCCGATGTTGCACACCGGTTCCTGGTGATGAAGTCCTTGGATTCGTCACGCGAGGATCTGGGGTTTCCGTGCACCGAACGACTTGCACGAACGCGCCCACCCTGCAAGCGGAACCGGACAGAATCGTTCCGGTGCAGTGGGTTTCGACTTCGAGCAGTGTATTCCTGGTCAATATTCAAGTGGAGGCACTTGATCGCTCAAGGTTGCTGTCCGATGTTACTCGAGCGCTGAGTGATCAGCACGTCAATATTTTAAGTGCTTCGGTCAACACGGGGCGCGACCGAGTAGCAATGTCTCGTTTCTCGTTTGAAATGGCTGACCCAAAGCACCTAGGTTCGGTACTTAAATCCATCCGCGGAATCGAAGGCGTCTACGACGTTTATCGAGTCTAGCGTTTGGACTCAGCAACAGCGCCCTCGGCGGCAGCGATAAAGGTCTCGATGGAGTCCATTGTGTCCTGTGCGTCCGCTGCGGCCTTGGCATCTCCGGCAACCCGTGCCGCATCACGCTTCTTTTGGGCCTTTGCAAACGCCTCCCGAAACTTAGCGGCAGTGTCTGAGGCTCGAGCAACGGTCTCTGGATTGCTTCGACTCCACGCCTCTTGATCCTGAGTGCGGATTGCGTCCTCTACCTTGCGTAGGCGACCTTCGATCTGGTCGCGGTTAGCACGAGGGACGAAACCGATGCCCTCCCACCGCTCGCTGATACCGCGCATCGCTTTTTTAGCGGCAGGCACATTCGTAACGGGTAGCAGCTCTTCGGCTTCGGAGACCAGGGCGAGTTTTTTCTCAAGGTTGGCTTGAAATTCCGCATCTCGCTCGGCATTGGCTGCATCCCGAGCGGCAAAGAACACGTCCTGTGCTGCTCGAAATCGCTTCCACAGTGAATCTTCGATTTTCCGTCCGGCGTTGGGTGCGGCCTTCCAGCGATCCATGAGGTGTCGGAATTCTCGGGTTGTGCCAGCCCAATCGGTTGAGGTGCCGAGTTCGGTAGCCTGCTGAATGAGGGCCTCTTTAGCCGAGATGGCTTCCTTGCGCAGTACATCACGCTGGCTAAAGTATGTCCGACGTGCCTTATCAAAAGTTGTTCTCGCGGCAGAAAAGCGCTGCCACATGGCTTGTTCGGCGCCGCGTTCGATCCGCGGGGCTGCCTTCCATAAATCCAAAAGCGCAGCGAATCTTTCACCGGTCGCTTTCCACTGGGTGGAATCGGCGAGAGTCTCCGCCTCAGCCGCAATGAGTTCTCGCTGTTCGCGAGCCCTTTCACGCAGTGCCTTACGGCGGTCTTGCTCAGTTTGTCGGGCCTCTTCAAGGAGTGCATCTACGTTGTCGCAAGCCTGAGTGAGAACAGTGATGTCGCCCATAAAGATCGGGGTGATGAGACTGGCTCGCACGTGTGCCAGGACTGTTGCGGCTTGATCTACGGTACCGCGACCATCGTGAAGTCTTTGGCGGGCAAGATCGATTTCTACGAAAAGGTCGTCGTACTTAACCCCGAAAAAATCAAAACCTTCTTCTACCGTGCCGGCCGCCCATTGGCCAATGGGTACCTCGCCTTCAGGTGTGCGCAAGAATGCGTTGCCGAGTTCGTCAATCCGACCAAAATCTCGGGGTACGTTGCGAGGGCGGTTGGGTGTGACAGCAGCCGCAGCCGGCATTGCAGAGGGGCTGGGGGCGATCAGAACCGACGGCGTGGGAACTGGGCTCGCGCTTGTCGAGGCGACCTCGCTGGGTGTGGGCACGGGGGCCTTTACGGGTTCACTTGAATCGGTGACCACCGTGAGATCAGAGGTGAGATCGGCTGCTGCCACAAGGGGCGCGGGGGAGCCGTCGACGACGGATGAGGCAGGAGATGATCGCCGGTCATCGTGTTGTGTGTACGTCGCGGGGACATTGGTGTCCATGTTCGCTCGCCCTTTCGTGCGTTGCTGACATTTAGTCTTGAGAGGTGGCCACCGTCAGACGCAGCCACATCTTCACCCTGAATGCCCCACCGTAGCCTGACCTTGCTTGGTGCACGGCCGCTGCCCGAAACCGTGTCGTGATCGCGACATCAATGTGCGGGGTGAGGAGATGGACTTGGCTTCGATGGCGCCTCGCGCGGGTATAGGTCACGCTCGCGACCCCACAGGGCAGGTAGGCTCATGTGAACCACAAGTCGCGACACGGAGGTCCACTATGTTCATCACCGGCTTTCCTGCCGGCGTCTGGGCCACCAACTGCTATGTCCTCGCGGCTGCCGAGGGCGAGGACTGCGTGGTCGTTGATCCGGGCCAGGACTCCATGGACATCCTGCGTGAGATCCTCACCGAGCATCGCCTTCGCCCGGCAGCGGTCGTACTCACCCACGGACACATCGACCACGTGTGGTCGGTAGCGCCGTTAACCGCCAGCTATGACATTCCGGCCTACATCCATCCCGATGATCGCTACCGGCTTGCTGACCCCGCGGGTAGCAGTTTCGCCGAGGCACGCGAATCGTTATTGGCGATGACCAAGGGCGAATTGGAGCTCACCGAACCTGACGATGTTCGACCACTGCTCGACGGACAGACCATTGACATCGCTGGAGTGTCATTGCGAGTCGACCATGCACCCGGCCACACGGAGGGTTCGCTGACGTTTCGGACCGAGCGTGGGGCCACCCAACCACCGGTCATGCTCAGTGGCGATCTACTTTTTGCCGGATCGATTGGCCGAACAGATTTAGCCGGCGGAGATGCAGCAGCGATGGTGCAGAGTTTGATCCGGGTTGTCTTACCCAGTGATGACGACACGATCGTTATGCCCGGTCACGGGGAACGCACCACCATTGGCGATGAACGCCGCAACAACCCATTCCTGCAGGGTCTGAGCACTGCGGCAGCAGATGGCGACTGAGTTTCGTGTCGTCTGATTTTCGTGCGCCTAAGGGGGTGCCGGAGTATTTCCCACCCGTTTCGGCCGGTTTCCTCTACGTGCGCGACGCACTGGCGGCGCCGGCTCAGCGGTCCGGTTACGGCTACATTGAACTCCCGGTATTTGAAGAAACCGCGCTCTTTGAGCGTGGGGTGGGGGAGTCAAGCGATGTGGTGTCCAAGGAGATGTATACCTTCACCGATCGGGGTGATCGATCGATCACGCTGCGCCCTGAAGGCACCGCCGGGGTGATGCGCGCCGTTGTGGAACACGGTTTACATCGAGGTCCTCTCCCCGTCAAATTGTGGTACGCCGGAGCTTTTTTCCGCGCAGAGCGCCCCCAGCGTGGACGCTACCGCCAATTGCAGCAGGTTGGGCTGGAGGCAATTGGCAGCACAGCCCCCGCTCTTGACGCTGAAGTGATTGCGCTGGCTAATGAGGGTTTCGCGAGTCTCGGTCTGCGCAGCTACGAACTACAACTAACCTCACTGGGCTGCGCACAGTGCCGGCCGATTTACCGCGAACTGCTTCGCGCGTTTCTGCTCACTTGCGACCTTGATGAAGCAACTCGGCTCAGGGCTGGGCTCAATCCATTGCGGGTGCTTGACGACAAACGAGAAGCGGTGCAACGTCAGTTAGTGACAGCACCGCTACCCGTTGATCATCTTTGCGCTGATTGCACCGAACACTTCGCCAGCGTGTGTTCGACGCTGGATCTACTCAATGTGACGTGGGTGGCCAACCCGCGGTTGGTGCGAGGCCTTGACTATTACACCCGCACCGCTTTTGAGTTCACCCATCGCGGACTTGGCGCCCAGTCCGGCATCGGGGGTGGAGGTCGCTACGACGGACTGATGGCGTCGCTGGGCGGGTCGGACCTGAGTGGGATTGGTTTCGGGTTGGGTGTGGATCGCACTTTGCTTGCCGTTGAAGCCGAGGGCATCAACCTGCCCATCGCGCCTACCATCGACGTCGTGGGGATCGCCACGAGTGTGCTGTCCCAGGATGCCCTGATCCTGATCATTCAACGTTTGCGACACCTGGGTGTCCGTGCTGACATCGCCTACGATTCGCGTTCGCTGAAGGCAGGTCTAAAGACTGCAAATCGATTGGGCGCGCGGTGGGCGATGATTCTAGGTGATGACGAGTTAGCCGAAGGCCTGGTCGCCATCAAGGATCTCCGAACAGGTGAACAGGTGCACCACAGCAACGACGCCATAGAACGGTGGGCTCCGTCGCTTCAGTGGCGTGCCCAGAGCTCATGAGCTGCTGGCCAGCGTCGCACCGAAGATGCAGTTTCCACCACCACACAGGGAGCACTCAGTGATCAGAACGCACAAGGCCGGCGACCTAGGGATTGCCGATGTCGGCCACCAGGTGACGCTTGCGGGCTGGATATTGAGTCGGCGTGACCACGGTGGCGTGGCGTTCCTTGATCTGCGAGATGCTAGCGGCGTCGTTCAGGTGGTTGTTCATGATCCCGAGATTGCGCATGGCTTGCGTGACGAGTACTGCCTTAAAATTGTGGGGGATGTGCAGGCGCGTCCGGAGGGCAACGTTAATCCCGAACTTGCCTCTGGTGCGATCGAAGTCATGTCCACTCAGTTAGAGGTACTCAGTACCAGCGCTCCGCTACCGTTTCCCATTGATGACCGTGTGAGCGTCGGCGATGAAATTCGACTTCGTTACCGGTACCTCGATCTGCGTCGTCCAAGTGCTGGCAATGCGATCCGGATGCGCTCAGCAGCCAACCGTATTGCCCGAGATGTGCTTTACGAACGTGGCTTTATTGAAGTAGAAACTCCCACGCTCACGCGCTCAACGCCGGAGGGGGCACGTGACTTTCTGGTACCTGTGCGGTTGCAGCCTGGTCATTGGTACGCGCTGCCCCAGTCACCGCAGCTGTTTAAGCAATTGCTCATGGTGGGTGGATTGGAGCGGTACTTCCAGATAGCTCGTTGCTATCGCGACGAAGATTTTCGGGCAGATCGACAGCCAGAGTTCACCCAGTTGGACATTGAAATGTCGTTCGTGGAGCAGGCTGATGTGATCGAGGTCGGTGAAGCCGTGGTGCGTGCGCTGTGGCGCGATATTTTGTCTGTCGAGATAGGCGAAATCGCACACATCACCTACTTCGAGGCCATGCGTCGGTTCGGCACAGACAAGCCTGACCTTCGATTCGGCATTGAACTCGTTGACCTCACGGAGTACTTCACGGCCACACCGTTTCGAGTTTTTCAAGCCGAGTACGTCGGTGCTGTCGTGATGCCAGGGGGTGCCGACCAGCCGCGCCGAACCTTTGATGCTTGGCAGGAGTGGGCCAAGCAGCGAGGAGCAAAAGGTTTGGCCTACGTTACTTTTGGCACCGATGGCTCCATCGGTGGGCCGGTGGCAAAGAACCTGTCCGATGCCGAACGAGATGGTTTACGAGAGGCGACAGGCGCAGAACCCGGTGATTGCGTGTTCTTTGCGGCCGGGGGTCAATCGGTATCCCAGGCACTACTTGGTGCGGCCCGCGATGAGATCGCCCGCCGCTTGGAGCTCGCCGACCCGCACGCGTGGTCCTTCGTCTGGGTCGTTGATGCGCCCATGTTCGAGCGGGTCGAGAACGATCAGGGCGAGGCTGGTTGGACGGCTGTTCATCACCCGTTCACCTCGCCGAATGCTGAGTGGATCGATCAATTTGAACAGGCGCCAGATCAGGCGTTGGCTTGGGCCTATGACCTGGTGTGCAACGGAAACGAAATCGGCGGGGGATCAATCAGAATCCATCAGGCGAATGTGCAGCAGCGGGTTTTCTCACTGCTGGGATTAACGGAGGAGCAGGCCCGCGAGCAGTTCGGCTTCCTACTTGATGCCTTTGCTTTCGGCCCGCCTCCACACGGAGGCATCGCGTTCGGTTGGGACCGCATTGCCATGCTGTTGTCCGGATCAACTTCACTGCGCGATGTCATCGCCTTCCCCAAAACTGGCGGGGGACAGGATCCGCTGACGGCGGCGCCGGCGCCGATCACTGCCCAGCAGCGAGCCGAAGCGGGCGTCGACGTGGATCCCTTTGCTGTTGATCAGGACGTATGACTTCGCCACCGTCGCTTTTCGATTCCTCGTCACCGCGAGCGGATGCCCCTCTAGCGGTGCGAATGCGACCTCGTGTCGTGACGGAGTTGATCGGACAAGAACATTTACTGCAACCGGGATCTCCGCTGCGCCGGCTACTGGCCGGAGACCTCACCGCGGCCGTGTCCATCATTGTGTGGGGGCCTCCGGGTACCGGAAAGACAACGCTGGCACACGTGGTGTCTCAGGCCATCGGTCAGCGCTTCGTTGAACTTTCCGCTGTCACGGCCGGGGTCAAGCAGGTGCGTGAAGTGATTGATCGGGCTCGCGATGATGCCGCGATGTACGACCGGCGGACCGTTCTGTTTGTTGACGAGGTTCATCGGTTTAGCAAAACCCAGCAGGATGCGCTGTTGCCGGCCGTTGAAAACGGATGGGTGACGCTCATCGCCGCGACAACGGAGAATCCAAGTTTCTCGGTAGTCGCCCCGCTACTTTCTCGCAGCATTGTGGCCACTATGGCATCGTTGAACGATTCCTCAATTGGACAGGTGATTCAACAGGCGCTAGCCGATGAACGTGGATACAGCGGCGCGGTGTCTATTGATGACGATGCCATTCTTCACCTCACGCGCATCGCGCAGGGCGATGCTCGCAGAGCTCTTACCGCATTGGAGGCCTCGGTTGCTTCGCTCCCCGTGGGCGAAACACGGGTTCGATTGGCTGATGTTGAGCAGGCGGTCGCGGTAGCTGCTGTGCGCTACGACCGTGATGGTGATGAGCACTACGACGTGATTAGCGCGTTCATCAAGTCGGTGCGCGGCAGCGATGTGGATGCCAGCCTGCATTACCTCGGCCGGATGCTGCAAGCCGGGGAAGACCCGAGGTTTATCGCGCGACGTCTGATGATCTTGGCCAGTGAAGACGTAGGCCTTGCTGATTCCCACGCCCTGACCCTGGCCGTGTCTGCAGCGCAGGCCGTTGCGCTGCTGGGAATGCCGGAAGCGCAATTGACCCTCGCCCACACCACCATGTACCTCGCATTGGCTCCGAAGTCTGCTGCTGTCACGGCTGCGCTGGGGGCCGCCATGGCAGATATTGACGGGGGGCGCATTGGTCGAGTGCCCGAACATCTGCGAGATGGGCACTACCCGGGGGCGGAAAAACTTGGTCATGGGCGGGGTTACCAATACCCCCACGATTTCGTGGGTGGGGTGGTGGCCCAACAGTACGCACCCGATCCGATCCAGGGCCGCTATTACTATCACCCGACCCGACACGGGGCTGAAGCTCGATGGGCCGACACGTATGCGCGACTCCGTGAGGCATTAGGGTTCGTTGAGCAGGAATGAGACCGTGCTTCATCGCCTGAACTTGCCGCGCTGCGGTGGAGAATCCAGCAGAAAGGGATAACGTCATGGCTCGTACCGTGTGGATTGTCCTGGGTGCAGCCGGTGGAGTCTTGGCCTACCGCAAGGGCCAGCAACTGGTGGAAGAGGCGCGGCAACGCGGGGTCGTGGGTAGTGTGTATGCCGCGTCAGAATCTGCCGGTGCCGCAGCATCAACCGCGCGTGATCTCCTGCAGCGTGGGCTCGCTGGCACGGCCGAAAAGAATGCAGCGAACCCCGTGTCGCCACCGGCAACCGGAGCTGCGGCAGCCCGAGCCCTCGCCGAAGCGCAACGCGCCGGTGCGGACAAACCTCGGAGCAAGCGATCCAACGACGATATGAAAATGAAAGGCGAGTCCTGATGGATTCTGCGGAGATCCGCACCCGCTTTCTGCGGTTTTTTGCAGATCGCGATCACCAGGTCATCCCATCGGCATCCCTTCTCTTGGATGATCCGACCCTGCTGTTCGTCAATGCTGGAATGGTGCCGTTTAAGCCCTACTTCCTGGGCGAGGTAGCAGCCCCTTATAAGCGGGCGACCAGTGTGCAAAAGGTCGTGCGCACCCTCGACATCGAAGAGGTCGGCAAAACCACCCGACACGCATCCTTCTTTCAGATGGCCGGCAACTTCAGTTTTGGCGATTACTTTAAAGCGCAGGCGATTCCCTACGCCTGGGAGTTGTTGACTTCGTCGGTTGATGATGGTGGGTACGGATTTCCCGCTGACAAACTCTGGGTCACGGTTTTCCACGACGATGACGAGGCGGCGGAAATTTGGCATCGCGATGTCGGTGTTCCGCTCGATCGTATCCAGCGCCGCGGCATGGCCGATAATTTTTGGTCGATGGGTGTGCCAGGGCCCTGTGGACCGTGTTCGGAGATTTATTTTGATCGTGGTCCTGAGTTTGGCCGAGAAGGGGGTCCCATCGCCGACGAGGATCGCTATCTTGAGGTGTGGAACTTAGTGTTCATGCAGTCCGAACGCGGTACCGGCGGCGATAAGAACGACTTCCCCATCCTGGGCGATCTACCCGCGAAAAACATCGACACTGGGCTCGGTCTTGAGCGCATGGCTGCGATCTTGCAGGGCGTCGACAATATCTATGAGATTGACACGACCATGGCCATCCTTGAGCGGGCGAGTGAGCTCACCGGCGCGATCTACGGCCGGGACCCGGTTGCTGATGTCGGATTGCGCGTTATCGCCGATCACAGTCGCACCTGCACCTTTCTCATCGGCGACGGTGTCCTGCCCGGCAATGAAGGCCGGGGTTACGTGTTGCGCCGTCTCATCCGCCGAGTAGTGCGCACAATGCGAACTTTGGGCTGCGAGGAGCCCGCGGTGGCTGAACTTGTTGCCGCCACGGTCTCCGCTATGGGATCGCAATACCCGGAGATTAACGATGAGGCTGCCCGAGTCACATCGGTTGCAGTGCAAGAGGAAGCCGCGTTCCTGCAAACCCTTCGTACCGGCACCGTGATCTTTGATCTCGCTGCCCAAGAGGTACGCAGCAACGGCCACGGCGTACTTCCGGGAGACAAAGCCTTCGCGCTGCATGACACATACGGCTTTCCAATTGAGTTGACCCTGGAGATGGCCCGCGAGCAAGGCCTTGATGTTGACGAGTCTGGCTTTCGTTCGTTGATGACCGAACAGCGTGAACGTGCCAAGGCAGACGCCCGCGCCCGCAAGGAAGGCATAGCCGGAGTCACCGCCTACCGATCCATCTTGGATACCGGTGGCACAACGTCATTTACCGGTTATGACGAAATCATCACCGAGGGTCGCGTTACCGGTCTTTTGCGAGATGGCGAGATCGTGTCGCAGGCAGGTACCGGGGATCACTTAGAGATCATCACAAACCGCAGCCCATTCTATGCCGAGGCAGGCGGCCAGTTGGGTGATCACGGTGTCATCGTCACCCCAGATGGCGCTCGCGCGGAGGTCTATGACGTGCAAACCCCCGTGCCGGGACTCTTTGTTCATCGGGCGCGCGTCACCGAGGGAGAATTTATCTCCGGTTGCGACATCGTTGGCATGGTTGATGTGGAACGACGGCGGGCGATTTCGCGCGCTCATACGGCCACACATTTAGTCCACCGAGCATTTCGGCAGTTGCTGGGCGACACCGCAACCCAGATGGGTTCAGAAAATGCACCCGGTCGGTTTCGCTTTGACTTTCCCCACAGTGCAGCGGTACCGGAGTCGGTGCTGCGTGATGCTGAAGCCATCGTCAATGACGTGTTATCGGCTGACCTCGACGTATCGGCCAGGATGATGCACATCGACCAGGCGCGCGAATCCGGTGCCATGGCCCTTTTCGGTGAGAAATACGGCGAACAGGTGCGGGTGGTATCGGTCGGCGATTGGGCGCACGAGTTGTGTGGTGGCACACATGCTGAGCGCTCGGGACAGTTGGGACTGGTGTCGTTCTTAAGCGAAGGATCCATTGGTGCCGGTGTTCGACGCGTCGAAGCCTTGGTGGGGGTCGATGCGTATCGGCATCTGGCGAAGGAACACGTGCTGGTCAATCAACTTTCCACCATGATGAAGGCACCCGCTATTGAACTTCCCGGTCGTATCGAATCGATCCTTATCCGGCTGAAGGATGCTGAAAAAGAACTGCAGCGTCTTCGCAATGCTCAACTGACGGCGAACCTGGAGGGCATCACCGGCGAGGGGCAGGACTACGGTGAATTTCGTCTGTGGACATATCGCACACCCGATGGCGTTTCAGCAAATGAACTGCGCGACATCACTTTGCGTGCCCGCGGAACAGCCCGACCTGACCGCGGCGTGATCACCCTGGGTGCAACGGTCGTGGACGGCCGCGTCGCCCTGGTCGCGGCGGTGAACGACCGCTGTCGGGAACTTGGTTTGACCGCAAACGCCGTACTCCAGTCAGCGCTACCCGCCATCGGTGGTCGCGGTGGTGGTAAGGATGACATCGCCCAGGGGGGCGGCACAGATGTGGCCGGGCTCGAGCAGTCTTTCCGCGATGTGGCGGTCGCCGTTGAGTCCTTTTCCCAAGCCTAGGTTATGACCCCCGCACCCGGCTTTGGTGCTGTGTTGGCCATTGATGTGGGTTCGGTGCGCATCGGCCTCGCCCGCTGCACCGATGCCGAAGGGGTGGTTATTCCCTTAGCGACCCTGGCTAATCACGCCGGGGTCGTGGATGAGGTGGTTGGTCTCATTGATCAGATGCCCAC
>Ga0055584_100003015_pt1 | contig 16672 bp, 9 predicted proteins | sample OSDHelmetaG_FD_58716 | JGI IMG/M metagenome (GOLD analysis project Ga0055584, IMG submission 58716) | Pelagic marine sediment microbial communities from the LTER site Helgoland, North Sea, for post-phytoplankton bloom and carbon turnover... | ecosystem: Environmental > Aquatic > Marine >... | reverse complement strand
GCAAAAAAACTTAATATTCCGGCAACTATTGTTATGCCTCAGACAACTCCAACAATCAAAATTGAAGCGGTTAGAAACTGGTCACCAAAAATCGTCCTGCATGGAGACGACTATCAAGAGGCCTATAACAAATCGATAGAAATTTCTGAAACAAAATCACTAATTTACATTCACCCTTTTGATGATCCCGATGTCATTGCAGGACAAGGAACGGTGGGTATGGAGATACTCCGCCAGTGTAAGGATGAAATTGATATAATATTTGTTCCAGTCGGTGGTGGGGGACTTATTTCAGGCATTGCCGCTTATATTAAAGCGGTTCGGCCCAACGTCAAAATCATTGGGGTCGAGCCAGAAGACGCAGCCTCAATGACTCGTTCTCTAGAAAAAAATCGCCGGGTTACGCTCAAAGAGGTGGGGACTTTCACCGATGGATGCGCAGTCCGACGGGTTGGTAAGGAGACCTTTAGGCTAACGCGAAAGCTAGTTGATGGGATGATAACTGCTTCAGTAGATGAAATTTGTGCTGCAATCAAAGATATATTCGAGGATACCCGGGTAGTTGCCGAACCTGCGGGAGCGCTCTCCATCGCTGGATTAAAAAATTATATAGCTCAAGAGCAGTGCACTAAGAAAACATTAGTAGCTATTAATTGTGGGGCCAATATGAACTTTGATCGCTTGCGGCACATTTCAGAGCGCGCGGAAATTGGAGAAAAGCGTGAGAGTTTATTCGCGGTCATCATACCTGAAAAACCAGGTAGTTTTCGCAGTTTCTGTAGGACTTTGGGCAAAGTCTCAATAACAGAATTTAATTACCGTTACTCTGATGCGATTGAAGCTAAGATTTTTGTTGGTGTTAAACTTACCGGAGGTCAAAATGAAAAATCATTGTTGATGGACAGTTTCATGCGAGGAGGTTTTCTGGCGACTGATATGTCGGACAATGATGCCGCAAAGCTACACATACGACACATGGTGGGGGGGCGGCCAAAAGATTTAGTCGATGAAGAAGTTTATCGTTTCCAGTTTCCAGAAAAGCCAGGAGCTCTTTTAAATTTTTTAAATCATTTTGGTGAACGCTGGAACATAAGCCTGTTCCATTATAGAAATCATGGATCGGCCTTTGGCCGTGTACTCTGTGGCATTCAGGTTCCAAGGTCAGAAATTATTCAGTTCCAAGGTTTTTTAGGCAAGCTTGGTTATCCTCATTGGTCGGAGACTAAAAACGCGGTATATAAAACTTTTCTTCTTTGAAGGTTTGATCCGACCCTATTGTGTATTGGTATTAGTCAGCCCTACCATTTCTTTACAGGCCGCCTTTATTTTGGCTAGAAGGTGGAAGACAACGAGTTACAGAATCACAATTTAAACAGTGTGCGCCGGATGGGAATTAACAATCATGTCAGTAACCGTAACCTTCGCTGGATCAGGTGATGCATTCGGCTCCGGTGGGAGATTTCAAACATGTATTCTTGTAGATACACCAGTAACCCGTTTCGTAATTGACTTTGGGGCTTCGTCTCTGGTCGCGCTGAATAAGATGGGGATCGAGCACAACACTATTGAAACAATTGTCTTAACCCATTTGCATGGTGATCATTGTGGGGGTATACCCTTCATCTTAATGGACGCTATGTTAGGAGCTAAACGGGAGACCCCGCTTACGATCGTTGGCCCGAGGGAAACAGAAAAAAAGTTGGTTGCATTAAGTGAGGCTACAATGCCCGGAATGCACTCCATGATTCCTAAATTTGATCTTACTTACGTTGAAATTGACGTATTGAATCCAACGCAAATTGGTAATTTGATAATTACCAGTTTTCCCGCGAACCACACAGGACAAACAAAACCCACCTCAGTAAGGGTTGAGGTGGCTGGCAAGATAATCTCCTACACGGGAGATAGCGCCTGGAATAAATATATACCAAAAGTTGCTGAAAATTCAGATTTATTCATTTGTGAATGTTACTACTATGAAAAGCCAATTCGTTTCCATATGAACTACAAAGATATTAAAGCGCACTGGAATGAGCTTAAGGCTAAACGCACTGTGCTGACACATTTCAGCCGTGAGATGATGCTAAACAAAGACAGCATACCAGAGGAAACAGCTTATGACGGACTTGTGATAAGCCTATGAATATCACAGTGCAATCGACAAGGTTCGAACTTGTGCCCTCTGAACGACGAACGACCATAAAAAAAGAAGGGTCCCTCCGTTAAGAGAGACCCTTCCATTGTCAGATCTGGTCCTAGCAAGGACCATAAATCAATCACATCTGTTGAAACTAATTTCGTTAGAGGTAACGACCCAATTCCTTGTAACTGAAGACCAAACCTTAAGACAATGAGACATTGGACCACCTCCTTTCTGTTGTTAAAAAAACATAACATGAGGGTTTGCATAAATTATTGCAAGTGCTGAGAAATATTAAAATAAAAGTACCTTGGGGATTGATAATAAGAAAAACGTCTGTGTATTGATTTCAGACTGGACAGTGAACTAAGGTATATTCTTCCTAGAGGCAAAAAAAGCCGGAATGACATTATTAATAAAGGCAATTTGTAGATGGAACAAATCGAGTTTAATTCTCCCCTTGATGTCATTAATTACCTTGAAAGTAATAACGGCAAACTGATCATAAATATTGCAATAGATGCTGTGGGGCATGTATTGGCAGAATTTGACAATTTTATGCGTATGCGTCTAACAGGTGAAATTGCCCCTGATGGTGGACACATATATATGGGACCAAACGAGAATTTTGTAGCAACTATTTCAGAAATGTATGGCAGCTCATTATGTTCAAATTATTTGCTATCACCAGTTTCACTTGAACTAGTAAGCACAATCGCAAATATCCGTCCAGATTTAATAGCAGATGTTGGCATCTCAAGTTTTAAAATTGCCCCTATTGATGGTGTTTGGATGCTACCATCCTTCGTTGATAACAAATATTATAGTTACAGAATCCCTTTTGAAAAAATGGTTGAACATCAACGGGATCATTACCGTCGTCGGATGGAGTCTTGGCAATCCTTGCCAATGGCAAAGGCATTTTCCATCCCTTTTGATCTCGAGGAATTCCTTAGTTTAGACGAGCGTAAAACCGCGCTAATTCATATAAAGGATCATTCTTCAGCCGGAGGGGCTGAGGCGGTAGATCCCAATACATATCTACCTGCATTGGAATATTTGATTGATACAGGATACAAGTTGGTTTTTGCGGGTCGTGAAAAATATCCAGAAATATTTTCATCACTCGGTGTTATTAATTATGCTAACAGTGATCAGGCCAGTTTTAAAAACGATTTAATTCTTTTTAATAATGCCGATTTTAGCATTGTTGGCCCTTCAGGAGTTTGCCAATTTGCTGAGATGACAGGAATGCCTTTTGTTTATCTAAATAGCTGGCGCCCCCTCGCTCCTACTTTTTCTCCATTTTGTGTCATGGCTCCAGCATTAGCAAAATCACGTACAACCGGAAAATTTTTAAGTTTTAATGAACAGCATACGTTGTTCAATAATCGTGGGGTTTATTTCCCCTCGGAAGAATATGAACCCATCAAGCCAAGCTGTGAGGATATCCTTGCGGCCACCCAGGAGGCCATAGAACTGAAAGAAAATACTACCGAAGCCAATAGTGATCAGAAAAAACTTAGGGCTATGGCTCCTGATTCAACAAATACGTATTCATTAAGCCGGACAAGCGCAGCCTTTCTAAAGCGCTATCAAAATTTATTGTAAAAGCCACTAAAAGTCATAATAAACCAGCTCAATTCAGCCGGCAAGATCTGTTGCAAAATGGTGTAGAATATCTTTAAAAAAAAGAAAACATAGCTTTTGTGTTGTTATTGACGAATATTTCGACTCTTTACATCGTTATTGAAATTTGGTTTGAAAAAATGATGACTGTTCGGTTTGACAGAAATCTTTTAAAAGGGTCCCCATAGTATGAGCAATCTGCCCATTGATTTTATTCATATTGGTTTGGGTAAATGTGCGAGCACATATCTACAGAACATTTTCAACAATCAACCAGATTACAGCATAATTGACCTCAAAGGTGTTGTGGAAGCAATCCACGAAAATGCAAGACAAGGGTCCGACCCACAACAATTTCCAAACATAAATGTAAATTTTAACCACCCACCCGACCATGAAGATAAAAAATTTACGATCGCCTCAGATGAAGACTTCTCCTTCATAAGTGAGCCAAAGCACTATGAGTGCATAAAACACCTTCATGGGTTATCTGCCCATTTTCTTGGAAAGGCACGGTTGACTTCTAAAATTTTATTGATGATAAGAAACCCCATGGAATGGCTAAGGGCAGCCCATGAACAATCTATCAAAGGAGGGCGCTTTGAATCATACAGTTTGTTTTTCAAAAAAGAAAAAAGTTATTTAAAAAACTCATTAGACCTTCAAAAGGTCTTAAGTGCATACTCAAATTTTTTCGAAGTAATAACATTGGCCGCAGAAAATCTGAGGGAAAACCCAGATGAATATTGGAAATTGTATGCAGAGAAATTGGGGGTTACAGCCCCAAATAAGGAATTGCTTGATCAACTTCTGAACTTAAAAATCACTGGCAATTCATCATTAAACGACAGGTCCCTCAAACTTGCTGCGTTAAATAAATTCTCGTCCTTAAAGTTGGAATGCCTGCAGGCGTTGGGTGATTACAACACTTACATGGTCGAAGAATCTAAGGCCAACATACTTTATTGTCAGCACGAGAGGTGGAGCAACCGCCGCATGGTCGAGTTCGCATCCGATGAGCAATTAAATAAGTTAACCTCTATACTTGATGGATTTGATACGGAAAATTTTAATAATGTATATATTGATAATGAGATGAAGGATCATCTGTTGGAACATTTTATGAAACCGCTTGAAAAAATTAATACTGTTTCTTGTGAGCTAAAAGAGTCTTATATTAAAAGTATTGAAGAGGCTGCAATCTAGTGTGCCTTTCCTTATGACCTATCGAATCTCTAGGCCTGTCCAAACTTTTGTGTAATCGTCTAGTTTTATAATTTTCCCTCATTATTGACTGATACGAAAAAGTATTGAAAATCCAATTCCAGAATCCCTACTTTTTGAGACTTTTTACGGATTTACTTGACACATAATTAATTTATTGTCTGTCACATTAACACATAAGACGGGGGTCGCAAAAAAAGCAAAAACTCAACATTCTGGTGGGTTCCGTAAGGTTCTAAAGTGGTAAAAATTTGTAGATATTGTTTGGAGTTTAAATCTGTAATTTTTTAGTACAAAATATTCCCCCTTTAAAACTTCAAACAAAAGTTTAACCGATAAAAATACGGTTAAATCAAAAGGAAAAAATCAAATATATTCTTCTTTTTACCAGTAATAATTATATTTCATTCAACTTTTAGGCAATCACCTTAATGGGAAAACTAAACATATGTCATCGAGGCTTGTCTTAAGAATGGTATGACTTATGGTATCGTTTCGAAAATACACCTTCCCAGTTCCCTCAAGTTTATATTTAGTGATCATGGATTTTAATATGGAATAATCGTCTACTTGATAGCTCGTTACATCAAACTTATCAAATGTCAGGCCATAGATTGATGTGTTCCGTGGCCCTTTTAAAAAAAGCTTTAACGTTCAGGTCACTTGTTGCATGCACGGTTGTTAAATATGAAAAGGTTTAGATTAAAGATATTACGTAAAACAATGACCGCATAATTTGTCCATTAACTTAACTTGTTTAAAACTTAGTTAGTCCCAACAGTTGTTACAGACGCAAAAACTATAACGCATATCCAAATAACGATCGGAAGTGGATAAAGTAGTGAAGTCTGATAGGTTTTAATAAGGTCTTCACGTTTTGAATTACTAAACAACCACGCCCTCCAGCAAAAAATTATCCATATCCCCCATATAACAAGAACTATGGGTCCTATAATCATCTATCAAACACCAGACAAGAGTTTTTCTACAGCTTCATTGTAAAATGTTAGTCCTTCTTTTGCCATTAATTGACCTTTAATTGGGAAAGGATGGTCGAGTAAGAAAAAGAGTATCTAACAAGAAATAATTTCATGCATTAATTCAATCAAACCACTGTGGCAACCACTTGATAGCAAACCAAAGTGATCCAATAATGTAAACGAGCGTCAAGATAATAGACAACAAAATTTTCTTATTCAAATCGCTTTCTTTCCAAGATAATATTTCACACGAATTAAATTGCCACCCCAAAACCTAAGTCAGTGTTCTTATTTGGTAAAAGTGGTGCGCCTGATACCGGTTAATCGATTTTAGCAGGCACAAAGTCGAACTACGAATTCAACACTTTCAGCACCTTAGGAATTTTTGGGTTTACAGTAAATAGGCCTCTGTGGTCGTCAGCGTGGTCAACGCAGCACATGCATTAAATCTCTCAGCTGGCGTTTCAAATTGCAATGACTTTCTTGGTCTCTCATTTAAAAATAAATATGCTGATCTGATATTCGTTCCAACGCAAACCCGCTCACACTAGCCTGTTTTTTATTTGGGGTTTCTTAACCCGTAGAGCAACACACCGCCCCTGAAGTCCAGCCATTTCCAGCTAGCTCCATTTATGGTGATGGTGGCAATAACAAACGACGCAGCAGTCGCACTGCACGCGCCATAGAGACCAAAAAATGGAATCAAGGCCAGGTTAAGCAGGGCATTAATTGTCACATTGAATGTCATAAGCAGACTTTGGGAGCCAGGATGTCCTCCCTGCAAGACTATATGGTCCATGGGGATCATCACTGAATAAATCAGCAAGCCCCCAATCAGCACCAATAATATGGGATGGCTCAACTCGACCAGATCGTCAGGAAAATATGGCCCCAGATAGGGATAAACAACAAGCACCCCGGCGGCGATCATTGTGAAGGCGGCTAGGCTTATCATTGCCATCTTGCGGCAGAACCTGCCCGTGGCTTCTTTATCGTCGGCTTTCAGCAAGCGCGCCAGTTCCGGATTGGCCAGGGTGCGAATAACCACCGGTACCTGAAATAGGCCCTCAATAAACAAGGCAGCGAAGCTGTATATCCCAACATTATAGTCGCTGACAAAAACACCCAGCATGATAATGTCAATGCGGATGTATGATTCGGCAAGAAAACCGTTAATCAGGGCCCGTGAACCAAAATGGAAATGAGCCTTGAGCCAGTGCTTTAGTTTCTCGTTAAATTGGAAATCGCCGAGGCGGGGTCTCACCAGATAAATTAACAAGGGCAGCAAGGCGACTTCGGCAATGGTGAAGCTGAGGCCCAGCACATAATGCGGCTGCTCAAGCCAGGCAATCATCAGGCAACTGATCAAAATGACCAAAACTCTGAGGGTCTGCGCCGCGGCGAAGGCCTTCATGCGCCTGACCCCGTTCAACACCCCCATCAGCACTTTATTTACGGCAAAGAACATCAGGCCCGGTGCCGCAAGGACTAACCCGTTGCCGACAGCCTGACTGTCTGCCAATACGCCAACAAGATGACTGAGCAGGTAAACCCCGAGGGCACTAATCAGTCCGAAGCCTGTTGCCAGCAACAAGGCAGCTGCGGACACAACGCCTATATTCTCCGGCTTCGCGTCCATTTGGGAGGTGTGTTTTTGGGCCGAGTCATGAAAGCCCATGACCGCAAACTGGGCCGCAACCACATAAAGCGCGTAGATCTGGTTGAAGACGCCCAGCGCCTCGATACCAAAGTATCCGACAATGAAGAAATTAAGGATAACGCCAGTTGCAGCCATCACCGCGAAGGCGCCATAGTTCCAGGCGGCATCGTTCAGGAATTTCGATTGCAGCCAAAACTTGCCTTCAACCATGCGCCCTCATCTTAATGAAGTTTTTCGATGGAATTAATCTGAGTCAGAAACTCTTCCAGATTTAAGCTCGTGTGCTTGGCAAAATCAAAGAGCACATCCAACTTCGGTTCATTGTCCCGGGTAATTAAGGCCATAGTCTCATCGCCGGTAAACAATCCTTCGCGTATCTGATTGGACAGAAACTTGTCAAATTACGAGAACCCGCCGACTGTGTGACAGGTGTAATTAATAAACGAGGTATACCGAGCCATTGCATTTTTGTATGATAAAAACATGAGAGCCTGATTATTTCCGTTTCCACACTGTGATATTGAACAGCGGTGCTAATGACAGTGGTATTGATTTTTTTCCCATTCTTGTGAACGACACTTCTGCCATTCTTTCAATGTCGCGGATCGTCGTGGTGTGGTAATGCCCAGAAAATCCGGCTAGACGCCGACCAAACCGGTAGATCCAGTTTTCCGTCGGTCCCGATAATATCAGCAACCCATCCGCGGCCAGGGCCTGGTGCAGATGGATTAAGAGTTCTGGAATATTGTTATTGTGCTCTAGACTGTCCAACGCAAAAATTACACCATAGCTTTCCTTTGCGAGAGATTCTAATTTTTGGCGTTTTGCATCCGCATTGAAATGCAGAAGGGCGCTTGCCAGTTGTTCATTTTGCTCGACAAAATGATAGGGCTGATTAGGTTGAACGACATGATACAATTCGCCAGATGCCGCGCCAAAGTCAAGAATTGGGCCCAACCGACGATGACGCCAATATGCACGGGCAACGGCACCCAGACGCCACCATGAAATTGCTGCCGCCGCCAAATTGTCGTGCGCGTATGATGGGATGCAGCTCTCTTCAATCTGTTCGAACTCACGTGAAATGTCGAAGTAATTTTTTAGCGATGCGCGCCTCTTCTTGACGACTTTCCAAAATGTCATTGATGCCATCCAATGTGTAGAGCCTTCTATAGAGACCCCTTGTTCGTAGTGCAAACTCGCCTAAAGGTTTATTCCAATTCTGGCAATGAACCAATAAAAAAGACCATTTAATCATCCGTTTAATCAAAATTAGACAAAAGAAATGAAATAATGTTAGCGTCCCGTAAGATTGCTTACATTTGGAATTATTTTTCTTTACGGAAGGTGTTAAGTATCAAGGATGTGTGGAGTATTCGGAATAATAGTTAAGCAGGGCGCATCGTGCAACCAATCGTCATTCCATCGCTCAATCATTAACCTTTTTAATTTGTCGGAACCCCGTGGCCGCGAGGCCAGCGGCCTGGTCATAGCCACTGGGGATGATATTTCAGTTTTTAAGCGCCCAGTGGCACCATCATCAATGTTGCGGTCTTCTGGCTTTAAAGAGTTCATTAAAACCAGCGAAGCTGGCTACAAGGTTGATGATGATGGAAAAACTTTGCAGGCCTACTCCGCGATTGGTCACTGCCGTCTTGTTTATAATGGAACAGAAACGGTTGTCGGTAATAACCAGCCAATCATTTCCAGTACAAGCGTGGGCGTGCATAACGGGCTTGTCACGAACGACGAAGAGCTCTGGGTTCATCACGCAGATTTGGAGCGAAAGCTCGACACCGATTCTGAAATTATCTTTCAATTGATCGACAATTTCGTCAGTAAGGGCGAAGCCTTGCCGCAGGCGATATCCTCGACCTTTTCCGAATTAACGGGATCGGCATCGCTAGGGTTTTTTAGGACAGACGCGCAACTAATGGCGCTGGCGACTAATACTGGTTCTATCTACTGGGTGCATTTTGAAAAGACGGGAATTTTTGTGTTCGCCTCTGAAAAATTTATTCTAGAACAGTTTATCGATAACGGTTCCTTGGACAAAAAAACTACGAACGGGGCGGTCAACCAGCTACCCCCCAACAACGGTATGATTGTTCCTTTCAAAGATGCCACCCCACAAGTTTTTGGTTTCGAGCGAACAGAAAATGTATCACTGGACGCGACCTTGAAGCCGCATCTGTCGGTCATAGACATGTCGGATCACCTGAAAAATGTCCGCCACTGCAAAAAATGTATTTTGCCGGACAGCTATCCGTTTATTGAATTTGATCATAACGGTGTCTGCAATTATTGTCGAAATTACAAGTCTCAAAAACCGGCTGGGCGCGATGCCCTGGAAGAAATCCTGTTGAAACATCGAAGCCTTGACGGTTCGCCCGATTGCATCGTCGCGATGAGCGGCGGTCGGGACAGCTCTTACGGCCTTCACCTAGCTAAGAACAAATTAGGCATGAATCCTATCGCATTCACTTATGATTGGGGCATGGTGACCGACATTGCTCGCCGCAATACCGCGCGAATGTGCGGCCAGCTTGGTGTCGAACATATTTTGCGCGCAGCTGATATTCCGTCGAAACGGCGTTATATCCGTAAAAATATAAATGCCTGGCTAGCCCGCCCGGAGCTCGGTATGATCCCAATTTTCATGGCTGGCGATAAAATTTTTTACCATTACCTCAGGGAATTACGTAAGGAAACGGGTATCGAACTTGTCTTGTTCAGTGGCGGAAACGAACTGGAACGAACCGATTTCAAAACAGGTTTTGCTGGGATTAAGGAAAGTGAACACGGCCAACGCTTGTTTGGCTTTTCGCTCGCCAATAAGGTCGGCCTGTTTGCCTGGTATGCCAGTCAGTATTTTTTGAACCCGCGTTATTTTAATGAATCATTTATCGACACCATGTGGGCTTATTTTTCCACTTTTGTTGCTAAGGATGATTTTACCTATATTTACCACTATCTGCCTTGGAACGAGGACCAAATCAACGAAACCCTGATTGGTGAATATGGCTGGGAAAAGGCGGAAAATAGTGACAACACATGGCGCATCGGCGATGGTTATACGTCGTTCATTAATTATATCTACCATACTGTCGCCGGTTTTTCGGAATACGACACGTTTCGTTCTAACCAAATAAGAGAAGGCCTGATCGGGCGTGATGAAGCGATGTCTCTTGCGGCAAAAGACAATGAACCCAAGATGGATGTGTTGGAGGATTTTGCTAGGCACACAGGTTTTAATTTGGAAGAAGTTCTGACGCGGATTAATTCCATCGATAAATTATATTAAAAAAAGCGATGCTCGACGGACAGAAAGGTCAGTGATGAGTGGCCCGTGCCCCTATGTTCACTCATGACCGCGCTCTCTATCATAGCGGAGATGAGAAGGCTTATTGATAGCAAAATAGGATAAACCCCATAAAAGGGGTGGATCAGCTGTGGACAGAATCACAGAATGGCACAAAAGATTAATGAGAAATATTTACCTGATGAAATCTCCTTGGTTATTCTATGGAATTAAAAACAAGAGTCCGTTAGGTTCGCCCCAATTTAACCAGCAAACAAGAAAGACAAGCCACCCCCCCCCATGATTGAATATCTTGGTAATTTTATCGACCACAGTGGACAAATAACAGCCCTCATCAGCGTTGCCATCGTCTGGGTGGGCCTGACAGCACTAGGCGCTTTCATAGGCGGCCCTAAACGACTGCAAGAAGCAACGCCTTTTTTCGGTTGGGCCGCGGTAAGTATTGTGTTCACCCTAGGTGGGGTTTTTGCGACTATTTCGTTTACAAAAATGACCATGGCACTGACCGCGCTGGCTGCGCTGGCTGGTATTTTGGCTTACCGGCGCGATGGGTCCTTGTTTCCTGCCGGGACCATCCGGATTCTTATTTTATTGCTACCATTGCTGGTTCTTGTTTCAGCAATGGTCGGATCACAGTGGGACGAATTTACAGATTGGTTATTTACGCCTCGGCAATTGCTGCAAAACGACAGTTTTCCGAACCATACCAACAAACACTTGAGCGGTGCTCTGGCTGCTTATCCGTTTAATTGGCATTTTATCACCTATCTGGCAAGCCGGGTGAGCGGACAACTAGCTGAAAGTGCTGGCGCCTTGGTGAATGTTCTGCTGCTGTCGAGTTTGGGGCTTTATCTGGCAAAACTGATCCAGAAAGAATCCGGACAACCTGGCCCCATGGGCAATCCTAGATGGAGCCTTTGCGCTCTTGGTGCCCTGCTGGCTATTCCACTCAATCCGACATTTGCTCAAAAAGTAGCATTAACTTCATACGCCGATACATCAACAGCCGTTGCTGTCGCTTTTGCGGCCATACTTGGATGGCAACTGTTGAGTGCGCTGAGCGAGGAGCGTAAAGATGAGGTTCGCGCTGTGGCTTTTCAACTAAGCCTGATACTAGTGGTTTTGATAAATATGAAACAGGCGACTCTGGCCCTGTTCCTGCTTGTTGTAGGGGCCATTGTGCTGACCGGCTTACGTGATCCTAAAGTCCGCTTTGGTGATTTACTACGCCAGTTGCCGATCATCATTATCCCTTCAGTGATCATTTACCTGACATGGCGTTATCACGTCACCCATGAACTTGGCGGAAGGGAATTTTCGATCCGGCCGTTTTCCCAGTGGTACATTGCTGAAATTCCGCAAATCCTTCAACGCATGCTGCTGGTTTTCTCAAAGAAGGGTCTTTATCTGGCGCTCTTAATAGCAGTCACCTTCTTTTCTGTTCGTGGCTTTTTTCGTATGCGAACCCCGTTCGACAGGCTGGCCGTTATGGTTGGCGCCATGATGTTAGGTTATAACGTCTTCCTGCTTTTTTCCTATGTCGCCGCATTTGGCAAGTATGATGCCCTTCGTGTCGCATCTTTTTGGCGCTACAACATGCATCTGGGGCCTATCGCTATTGTTTTCACCGTCTATGGCCTGTCTGGTTTGGTCCGCCTGCGCCAGCACAATTTACTAAAAAGCCCGCTGATCGAGCGCCTCGCAATACTTTTGATTATTGCCGCACCGTTTCTGTTCGCTGAGAAACTTCGCTTCGACAAGGCCAAGCACGTTCCTTTTTACCGGACAGTTGGAATCGAATTAAACCAAATTTTAAAAGATGAAGATACATTGATTGTCGTTGACCCGCAGGGAAGCGGTGAGTCCGCAGCTGTTACCCGTTTTCAGTTAAAGAACCCCGGAATTTACAAAAGTTACTTGTCACTCTACCACAATCCTATCGAAGAAAACATTCGAAAGCGCATGTTAACTGAAGGATATAGCCATGCACTGATTCATTCCATCACCCCCGACCTACAAAGAGGAGTTGACCTGAAATTGCAGGAAGGCAGTTCTTACCTGCTGAAGCGTGACGGTGCGGGCTGGCGTATTATAAAAAGTTGGTCTACCCCGGAAGAATTCCAAATCCACTAGACAGCATAAAAAAGAAATCGCCAGCAGGTGACCTAGCAGGCTCAACAAATAAATTAGTGCACCCGACAGGAGGCGAACCTGTGACCTCTGCCTTCGGAGGGCAACGCCCTATCCATCTGAGCTACGGTTGCTTCCTTGATTTTAAAAGTTTTTTGCCCTTTACCTTATTTTAGCATTTTGCAGTGTGCCCAAATCGTGACCAATTGCGTTTAAGGCCTGAATTGCCATGTCTGCGCAGTCAGGTGCGAGATGAGAATGCCGCTGAACCATCTCGAGCGATTTGTGCCCCGTCAGATTCATGATTCCATACAATGGAATTCCCGCTTGGACAAGTCTGGATGCAAAATTATGTCGAAGATCGTGAAATCTTAAATCTCCCAGCCTGCCCTCGTGCTGGCTTTGTTAAAGGCTGTTTTCATACTTTTCACCGGTCTGGCGTGCCATGCGGTCTTTCTCTATCGTCGTCACTAGGGTCCATACTCTTTTAATTTTATGCGTGTGCTCAGACATTAAGCCATTCTTTGACTACTTTTTCAGGCGTTGGTTATATATATTTTGTTCTAATAATATGAATGATCTGCAATGGTATGTGGTGTCTGCTGCTTGTATTGTGGTCTTTGTAAAATGAAATAAAGGCGGATGAATGACACAACATGTTGATAAGCTCCTCGACATTATTTAAGCCCTCCGTGATCCGTAAACGGGCTGCCCTTGGGATCTAAGGCGAAATTCGCGTCATTGCCGATGCTAGTGAAGTTTCTAATAACGCGACAACGATCCGAAAATTCCCTAAAAAGGTACGGGATATAAAATGCACATCTAGAAAATTAAAAAAACATTTGCGCCAACACCGGTTATTACAATGGCGCTTGGGTAATTCAATACAAGCCCTCGTTAATTCAAATAAGGCATGCGTTGCTTTTTTGTTGGTGAATGGCTATAAGCAACTATTACTTCAGTGATTTTGGAAAAACTATTATGTCGATAAAAGTCACTCTACTTTACCCTCCTCATCAAACATGGCCGGGATCGTTGGTCAAACCCAACGGATCGTTGGCTTATCCCATGTTGGCCGGGGCATTGTTAGAACACGAGATTGAGGTCAATATCGTTGATGCCATTGTCGGCACTGACAAAGAAACCGTCGATGAAGTGTTTTACAAATCCACCGAACTACCGTCTGGGTTATACCGCACGGGATTAAGTGATGAACGCATTCTAGAAGAAGTCGCTGATAGCGATATCATTGGTATGACATCAATTTTTTCAGACCAAGAAACGATGGTACTTTATACGGCCAGATTAATCAAAAAACATTTCCCGAAAAAATTGATTGTCTCGGGCGGCGTTAACGCGCGCAACCGGTTAGAGCGGTTTTTTGATGCGGGCATTGATTTGGTTTGTTTATCCGAAGCCGAACGTACAATCGTACAAATCGTCCGTGTAATGGAACGTAAAAGCCGGGATTTCAGCGATGTATCTTCGGTGGCCTATGAAAAAAAAGGCCGTCTTATTCTCAATAAAACCAAAATAGAAGACGTCATCTATGATTTGGATGAACTGCCCATGCCGGCTTGGGATTTGATGCCCATGGAAAAATATTGGGAAATCGGTCGTCCACACGGTGGTTTATATCTGGAAAACTATAAAAAAGGCGAGCTGAAATACGCACCCTTGATGACGTCATTGGGCTGCCCATTCAAATGTATGTTCTGTCATATTGCTGGCGAAACCGAAGGCGAAGTTGCAGGCCCCATTGGCAAGTACCGCATCAAATCCGATGATCGGGTGTTACGGGAAATAGCCCAGCTCAAAGATTTAGGTGTGAAACAAATTTTTATCGAAGACGACGCATTGTTTGGCCGCCGTAACCGCGGCATGCGTTTGTTTAAAAAAATCCGTAAAGAAAATATTGATATTCTGGACGTTAATGGCGTTAATATCATTCATTTGTTACGCAAAGGAAAACCGGATCCAGAAATCATCGATATCATGATTGAGGCTGGGTTCAAAGAAATCGGATTGCCATTCGAGTCCGCTAATCCACGTATTATTTCAAAATACGTTAGCAACAAATGGGACCCAGTTAATTCTGATGTCATTGGTTTGATTAAACTTTGCAAGCAAAAAGGACTGATGTTGTCAGGCAACTACATGATCGGCTATCCGGATGAAACCCGCGAAGAAATTCAACGTACAATTGATATGGCCAAAACTCATGTGGCAGCAGGATTGGATTCTGTGCATTTCATGTGTGTGATGCCATTACCGGGCACGCCGTTGTTTGATATGGCGATGGCTGGTGGCTATTTGCCCAAAGATATACAAGTTGATAAAATGCACTGGGTTAAAGCCAATATGATCAATACGGCCGTCCCCCCAGAAGAACTGGAAATCATCCGCGACCGGGCATGGGAAGACGTTAACCCGGACACTTATAAAAATGCCAAGAAAAAAATGGTCTGGGGATTAGAAGGTCAAGATATCCCTTACCGATCCGAAGCCATGGCCGATGGTTAATCTGGTCTTTAAATCCGTTTTAAACGGGGCTTAACAGCACACAAATCGTATCACCACGCCCGGCTTTATTTAATTCAAGCGTTTTGCGTTCAAATTCTTTGCTGCGATATTATCGGGTTCATTTACTTATTCAAACATACAATTTTTATAGCCAGTCACAATGAATAGAGAGGACATTTTAAATTTAAGACCCTAATTTCTTATCGTTTTATTTCTGGACTGCTTCAATTTTATTGTCATTGAATTGGAGGCTTAGATTATCAGGTCGAGGACCCGCTTTACTAGCGAGGCGATACATCATTCGTGCAGGATGACGGTGCATAAAGTATGTCAACCCATCACGATTTTTTCCATACTGAGTAAAATATTTATTTAAATCAGTTATTTTATCAGTTGTATGTGCAACATCAAATTCAGTACATTCGATATGATAATCCTCAGGTTTAATCACGAACCTTTCTTTCTCCACTTCTTCAAAATCAAACTGGCTCGAAAATTTAAAACTACTTTCTAAATCAAATGGGTCAGATTTTCTCAAAAGGATAAATGCCTTAAGTTCTTCTATATATTTCTGCATTAGATCGTTGTTATTATTTGTTTCGCTAAGTTCCTGACACAATGCTTCTATTGCTATTTCTGTAATCTCCTTGATCCGCTCCGTAAGTGAAATCGCGCGGTACTCATAAATCTGGTTCGCGCCATAATCACCATTTATGTAATCTTCTACAGCCGTATCTCTGGCAACAAATTCCTCTATATCACTCGCGCTTTTGAAAAAATTTCGCTCTTCATCTTTGTGAAATTGGTCATAAATATCTTTCAGCTTAACAAGAGCAATTTCATGGATGCGTGACACTATACGAGACTTGGGTATTTTGAGCGCCTGCGCAAGGCCAAATATTTCTTCAAATATATTCCCATTGCTGAATATAGAAATAGTCAAACTGAAACTACGGCACTTCTTATAATCTTCATGGGGCATTGTGTTGTTCCCAACACAAACTTCGTGCGTCTCGAAAACAGAAAAATATTCTCCAAAAACCTCGTAAGTTCCAAAGCATCGC
>Ga0055584_100003014_pt1 | contig 16674 bp, 15 predicted proteins | sample OSDHelmetaG_FD_58716 | JGI IMG/M metagenome (GOLD analysis project Ga0055584, IMG submission 58716) | Pelagic marine sediment microbial communities from the LTER site Helgoland, North Sea, for post-phytoplankton bloom and carbon turnover... | ecosystem: Environmental > Aquatic > Marine >... | reverse complement strand
GGGCTGGCCGACCCCGCGCCCATCCTGCACACACTGATGGCCGACCCCTATGTCAGCGGGCGCTATCGCATGGATGGCGTGATCACCACGGTTGATGCGGTGAACGGCAACGACACGCTGGACCGCCAGTTCGAAAGCGTGAAGCAGGCGGCGGTCGCCGACCGCATCGTCTTTACCAAGAGCGATCTGGTGGACGCGGCGACGCTTGAGGCGCTGAAGGCGCGGATCAAGACGCTCAACCCCGGCGCGCCGACGTATTCAGCAGAGAATGGGCAGATTGAGCCGTCTTTCCTGTTCGATGCCGGTCTGTTCGATCCGAAGAACAAGATCGCCGACGTAGAGAAATGGCTACAGGCGGAAGAGGTCATGGCGCGTGAGGGAGATGGGCACGGCCATCATCATCACGGGCATGACCACGATCATGGGCATGAACATGGGGACGGACACTCGCATCAGGATGCGCACGACGTCAATCGCCACGACGAGAACATCCGTGCCTACTGCCTGACCCTGGACGAGCCGATGGAGGCACATGCGTTCGAGGAATGGATCAACATGGCGATGATGCTGAAAGGCCCCGATCTGCTGCGGGTCAAAGGCATTGTTAGCGTGACAGGCTTTGATGGTCCGGTGGTCATCCACGGCGTGCAGCACGTATTCCACCCGCCAGTGATGCTGGAGAAATGGCCGAGCGAGGATCACCGTTCCCGCATCGTCTTCATCACTCGCGATGTGGACAAGGAATTCCTGGAGCAGCTGCTGAGCAGCTTTACTGGGCCGGATGCCCGGCGGGTGAATTTCGTTTAGACGCCGGCCATTCTTCCCCCTGAACCTGTCGAAGGGCGGAGCCGGCGCGGAAAAAGAGAACCAAAGGACCAACCATTGCCCACCATTGCCGAGGTCCAGGAAGAACTGATCGAGGAATTTGCGTTCTTCGACGACTGGATGGACCGTTATCGCTACATCATCGACCTGGGCCGCAATCTGACGGAATTTCCGGCGGATAAGCAGACCGATGCCTACAAAGTGCGCGGCTGCCAAAGCCAGGTCTGGTTCTATGCCCAGCCATTAGACGGCGGAAATTTGCACTTTCTAGCCACCAGCGACGCGCACATCGTCAGCGGCCTGATCGCCATCTTGCTGCGCATTTATTCCGACCGCACGCCGCAGGAAATCCTGGAGACAAAGCCAGATTTCGTCGCTGCCATCGGCCTGGATGAGCACTTGTCGCCGACTAGGAACAACGGCCTGCACGCCATGCTCACCCGCATCTTCGCGGAGGCCAAAGCCGCCGCTGCCGCTGCGTGAGAGGCCGTCCGTCATGACCGAAGCCGCCCAGATCAAATCCCTCTACAACGCCCGTATCATGGAGCTGGCGGAGGATATCCCATTGCAGGGCTGCCTGGAGGCCCCAGACGCCACCGCCAGCGTGCGCAGCCCGCTTTGCGGCTCGCGCATTACGGTAGACCTGAAGGTCAAAGATGGCGTGATCACCGACTACCGCCACGTCGTCCGCGCCTGCACGCTGGGACAGGCTGCGGCCTCGATCATGGCGCGCCACGTGGTCGGAAAGTCGGTTGACGAGCTAAAGCACGTCGGCGCTGCTCTGCGCGCCATGCTGAAAGAACGTGAGCCGCTGCCAGCAGACATCTGGGACGATCTGCAGGTGCTAAACCCCGTTCAGGATTTCAAAAGCCGCCACGGCAGCGTGCTGTTGAGCTTTGATGCCGTGGAGAAGGCGCTGGATCAGATGGACGCCCAGCCCTAGGGCCGATCTGCCACGATCAGAACGCCACCGAGGTCGCCACTGTCGAAAGCGTCCTGTATCGCTGCGTTCTTTTCAACCATGATGCTGAATACGCGCGGGCTGAACTGTTTGGAGATTTCGTCCTCCATACCGCGCAGGCGCTCCATTGCCGATTGGTAGCGGCTGGCGAAGACGCTGCTGATATCGTCTTCCACAGTCACAGCACAACCGTTCTGTGCCAACCATCCCTTGTATTGCGCGGCTGTCGCCAGGTTTTCGGCTGCCAGGGCGGAGTATACGCTCTGCTGCATTTGAGCGGACATGGACCCGGACTCGACCCAGTCGATGAAGGTGATCTTGCCGCCGGATCGGGCCAAACGCGCGGCCTCATTGATGACCTGCTGCTTGTCTGGCACGTGGCAGAAGGCATCCTGACTGAAGACGACGTCAAAGGCGCCATCGGTAAACGGCAACGCCTGGGCATCGGCCTGGTGGAATGAGGCTTTGCTATCAAGCCCCCGTGCCTTGGCGCGAGCTTGTGCCTGGTCCACATTGGTTTGAACCAGATCGACTGCCGTGACCTTGCAGCCAAGCGTTTCCACCATGTGCAAGGCTGGGCCACCAAGACCGGCCCCAATATCCAGCACGTTAGACGAGGCGTTGACGCCAGCGTGGCGCGCCATAACGTCGGTCGATTCCACCCCACTCAGCGACAAGAAATCTTCACTGTCGTAGAGACGCTCAATCAGAACGGTGCCGATACGGCTATAATTGCTCTCCAGATCGTCTTTCAGCGCCATGACGCACGGCCTCACTATTTCGGTTGGGAGGCCGCAGCATGACGCCTCGGCCCGCCAGAGGCAAGGCCATGGGAACAAATCACCAACGAGCGCAATCGCGTCGGCTTACCCCACAAACGCTGGATCAGTCCGCCAGACATGCTCCAAAGCTGCATGCACTGAATTCGGCAAGTTACCAGCTTGCTCCGCTGCGAGGGCCTGTTCCAGATGGTCCAGCTCTGCCATGCCCACCTCGATGGTCGCTAGGGACTTGCAAGCTAGGCCGAAACGCAGCGCCGCCTGTGCCGGAGTGCCATAGGCGGAGCCCAACACCTGCCAGACCGCCCGCGCCCGCGCCTCTTCGGCGGGGTGGCTGGAGTTGGCAGTAATAGGCACCTCGCGGCCATGCCGCTCTGTTGTTGCCAAGTGGCCGGCCGCAAAAATGCGAATGCCCATCACGCCCACATTCTGATCCGCACAGGCCTTCAGCAAGCCTTCGAAACTGGTGGAGTTCCAAGCCGCGGGAGGCGTCCAATCCGCCGTGGGATTGATCGCGTTGTAGTAGACCTGTGCAACATCAAACCGGCCGGATGAGACCACCTCGGTCACCGCATTGGTCTCTCCCAAAGCAGTCAGGCCGATGTGGTCGCAGAGCCCCTCGGCCCGCAGTGCATCCATAGCGTCGGCGACGCCGCCGGGGTCCAGAATATCGGCGGGCGTCAAATTCGCCCTGCCACCGGCATTGGTCATTTGCCCGCCACCGGCATCGGTGATTTGGTTGTGCAGTATCAGCACCTCGACCTTGCTGAGCCCCAATCGCTCGAAACTGTCTGTTACAGAGCGCCGGATCTGGCCGGCAAAATCACCCGCGGCAGGGTCCACCCGGAACTTGGTTGATAGGTTCGGTCGACCCTTGCTGCTGCGCGCTGCAAGCCACTCCCCAATCACTCGCTCCGACACGCCGTCACCATAGGAGGCCGCGGTGTCGATCCAATCAATCCCAGCGGCAACTGCGCGATCTAACGCTGAAAACGCCACGGACTGGTCCTGATGGATTAATACACCGCCAACCCAACCACCGCCAAAGGTCAGCGCGGATACTTGCAGGCCGGTACGGCCGAAACGTCGGGTTTGCATCAACTAGAGTTCCTTAGGATGACCAACAGCAGGTGCTGCGATTTGAGGCGCGAGTTAGCATGAATGCAGGGCTCGGGCATCGCGTCAATCGGGAACCCATGCAGTAGATCCTGCAAAAACGTTAACACGCTTCAGAGAAATACGCTCATCGAACGTGAACGTCTTTGCGGCATTCTGCAGATCCATTGAACACCGGAAATTGGTGTTCCAACACGGCTTCAGCAAAAGGTGGTGCCAGCTATGGCGCAGGATGAAGTTCCCCCATCAGGTTCAATGCGCAGGCTGCGCGACTCATTGATGCCCACTTGGGCAAGGCGCACATCTGGCAATGCTCAGCCCGCGCGACCGCACAAACCAGAAACCCTACGTGAAGCCATGACCTGTCTGAGACAGGTAGAAGCGGAATTGTCAGCCACCCGGGCCCACGCCGCAGCCCGCGAGGCTGACTTCCAAGCGATGGCGCAGCAGGATGCGCTGACTGGCCTTCCGAACCATGAGGCGTTCGCCCATGCCGTCCATTCCGCCCTGGCCCAGAGCAGCCGCCGCAACGGCGCTATCGCCGTACTATTGATCGACTTGGACGGCTTCAAGGCGGTGAACGACACCTGGGGGCATGCAGCCGGCGACAGGGTTTTGGTTGCTGTCGCCATCCGCCTGCGCGATGCGACCCGGGACACAGATTTGCTGGGCCGGATGGCCGGCGACCAATTCGCCGTCCTGCTGCAGGATCTGACTGAGGAAGGTGCGGCCATCCACGCCGCAGAGCGCATTCTGGCCGCTCTTCGCCCACCGCTGTCATTTGGCGATGTCGAGGTCCAATGCGGCGCCAGCATTGGCATTGCCACCAGCCAGGGCTATCCAACGATCAACGGCCAAGCGTTGAACCAACGTGCCGACATTGCCGTGCACAAGGCAAAAGTCGCCGGCGGTGGTCGCTTTCATTTCTTTGACACGGCATTGCACGAAGAAGCCGCAGAGACCAACCGGATCAAAGGGGCGTTAACGCCGGTCCTAAACACTGAACAGTTTGCACTGGCATTTCAACCGCGCATCGATTTGCAAACCGGCCAGCCGTGCGGCGCCGAAGCGCTGATCCGCTGGCAGCATCCGGAGTTGGGTCTAGTGTCCCCGGCCCGCTTCATCCCGATAGCTGAGGCCTGCGGGCAAATCCTGCCGCTGTGCGATTGGATTGCCGACGAGGTGTTTCGGTGCGCGGCGCTGTGGCGAACCTTTAGCCGAACCTCCGGAATCCCACTTTTGCCGATTGCGATGAACCTGTCCGCTGTCCAATTGCGCAACAACACACTGCGTAGCCAACTGGCCGGATTGGCCAGGGCTTATGCCATTCCGGCAGCGGCAATCGAGTTGGAAGTCACAGAGACCGCAGCAATCGACGATGCCGAGCGCATGGCCGAGCAACTGGCGGGATTACGGGCCGACGGCTATCGGATTGCCATTGATGATTTTGGCACAGGATATGCTTCCCTGGCGCTGGCTGTGCAATTGCCGGCGGACTACCTGAAGATCGACCGCTCATTCATCTCGAATATGTTGACCAGCCGCCGCCATGCCGCCGCGGTGGCCACTACGCTGGCGCTGGGCCGCAGCATGGACCTGACGGTCGTCGCCGAGGGGATCGAGACCGAACAGGAAGCCGCATACCTACAAGCGCGCGGTTGTGATGAGGCGCAGGGATATTGGTTCGCCAAACCCATGCCCTTTCAGGCACTGATGCAGTGGCTGAAAGATACCGAGTCCCACAAACCGCAAGATCAACAAATGGACCCGCAGGTGCCATTGGCCCCACTGGCCCCGCTGGCCCCACAGGCATTGTCGCTATCGCGGTAGCGTTAGCACAAATCGCGCGCCGCCCTGTGGGGCATCCGCAACCACGATATCCCCGCCATGGGTCAATGCAATATCGCGGGCAATGGTCAAGCCCAGGCCGACGCCGCCGGTCGCCGCGTTGCGCGATTCATCCAGGCGCACAAATGGCCGAAATATGTCACCGCGCTGGTTGTCCGGAATGCCAGGCCCATCATCATCGACAATGATAGCAATCGCTTCGGTGGAGGCCGAAATCTGAATCCAGCAATGCATGCCGTGGCGCAGGCCATTCGCAACAATATTGCCCAACGCCCGCCGCATGCTCTCCGGACGCAACCGCAGCGGCAGCGGCCCCGCTATGTCGCTGTTTACAGCCACCTGATCGTGCCGGAATGTTTCGGCCACCGCCCGTACCAAGGCCATCACATCGACCACCTTGGTCGGCTCTGTAACCTGATCGCGAGCGAAATCCAGGTAGCCCTGGATCATGCGTTCCATATCGGCGATATCCTGGCGCAACCCATCCTTATCATTGCTGTCGCCCAGCATCTCCACCTCAATGCGCATACGGCTGAGGGGTGTGCGCAGATCGTGGCTAATGGCGGCTAGCATCTCAGTCCGGCGGCGCACCTGGCGTTGAATCCGTGCCTTCATCCGCTCAAACGCGCGCGCCGCCCGGCGAATTTCATCAGCACCGCGTTCCTGGATCGCGCCCAGGTCTTCGCCTTTGCCGAACGCATCCATGGCACCCGACAACCGTCGGATTGGAACCACCTGCTTCCAGAGGAAAAAGGCGGAGAGGCCCAGCACTAGCAGCGCAGTCCCTAATACCCAGGCCAGGAAGACAAAGGTTGTCGATGTTGCGACTCGTTTCAGCGGTAGGCGGCAATCCAGCAGCCCTTTCGCGGTCTCGAACACGATATGCAGATCGCTCCCGAACTGGCCAACTGTCTTGTGCGGCACATTGGGCAGCGCCCGCGCAACCGCATGATCTAGCGCGGAAACAGATAATTGCGACCAGAGCTCCGGCTCCACCGCAGCCAATGCATTGGTCGCGGGCGCGCAACGAACCTCGGTCGTACGCTCCAGCAAGATCGCTACGTCAGCCGGCAGGCCGCCGGCCTCGTGCGCCCGCACCAAGAATGCCAATTCACTGGTGACACTGGAAATCAGGCGCCTTTGCACCGTGTCCCAATGGCGGTCGAAAAAGAACCATGTGGCAATGCAAAACAACAGCAGGATCGGCAGGGCAACCATCAGCAGCGACCGCCGGAACAGATCGCGGGGCATCACATCCCGCAGGCGGAGGCGACGGTGCCAACTCACGGCAGCGGCCGCCCCGCCAGACGATAGCCAATGCCGCGCACGGTCTGGAGCCAGCTTGGGTTGCGGGGGTCGGCCTCAAACTTCTTGCGCAGACGGGCAACTTGCACATCGACCGCGCGCAGGGTGGTGCCTTCGCCCAATGCCTCCGCCAGATCGTCCCGGCTGACCTCATCGCCCAGTCGGGTGGCTAGATAGCGCAGCAGGCGTTGTTCCTGTGGGGTTAGCAGAATGCGCTCTTCGCCACGCAGCAGTAGGCCAGTGGTCACATCCAGTACAAATGGCCCTAGCGACAGTCGCTCTGGCGCTGTGGGCATGGCTATTGGCGCGGCCTCGTCGACGACAACCCGGCGTCGCAGAATACGCTCAATCCGCAACAGCAATTCCCGTGGATCGAAGGGTTTGGCGATATAATCCTCCGCGCCGGTAGAAAGGCCGTTGACCCGTTCTTCCGGTGCATCCAGTGCGGTAATCAGCAAAACTGGCGGGCCGTCTGTTTGCCCTGACAGTTCCTCTGCTAACACCAAGCCGTTCTCGCCCGGCATCATAATGTCTAGCACCACGAGGTCGAACATTAGCGATTTAAGCTTGGCCCGTGCTTCTGCAGCATTGTGAGCCGCCATGGCCACATAACCGGCATTGGTCAGATACCGGCAGAGCAATTCTGCCAGCCGGTGATCATCGTCCACGACGAAGATATGGGCGGCATCGGCGCTCATGTCAGGGCTCTAGTCCGCGCTGGTGGGCTGTGCACCCGGTTGCGCCGAGGACAAGGTGCCACCGCAGCGAACCGGCTCGATAACCATAGCCTTACCGTCGTTGCCAACCTGCACCAAGCATCCGCACAATGTTGCCTCTCCCTCCGCCGGCGTCAGCCGCTCAGATGGGAGCTTGCGGGTGAAACGATAGATGGCCGGCTCAGCCTTCATGCCAATAACAGAGCGATAATCGCCCGTCATTCCAGCATCTGTCTGATAGGCCGTACCCTTACTCATCACATGGTGATCGGCCGTTGGAATATGGGTGTGGGTGCCAACAACAAGCGACGTGCGGCCGTCCAGATAGTGGCCCATCGCCATTTTCTCGCTGGAGGCCTCACCATGCACGTCCACCAAGATGGCATCGACAGCACCACCCATTGGCACCTGCTTTAAGACCTTATCGATGGCCGCAAATGGATCATCCATTGCATCCATGAACAGGCGCAGCATCACGTTGGCGACCAGTACGCGTTTGCCGGTGCGGCCTGTTGTGACGAAAGCGCCATTACCGGGGCTGCCCTTAGGGTAGTTGAGTGGACGCAACAGGCGTGGCTCGGAATCGATGTAGCCCAGGATTTCGCGCTGATCCCAGGCATGATTGCCGGTGGTAATCACGTCGACGCCCAGGTCGAAGAATTGCGCGCATATAGCAGCGGTTATGCCAAAGCCGCCGGCGGAATTTTCGCCATTCACCACCACCAGTTCCGGCTTGTGCGATGCAATCAAGCCGGGCAGGTGCTTGGCGACCGCGTCACGGCCGCTGCGTCCCACAACATCGCCAACGAACAGAAGGGAAAACCCGCTGGAATCAGTCATAGATCAGAATCAATCATGGAAAAGATACCACACCCGACGCCACCGATAAGGGCCCGGCGGGAAAAGAGAAACGTGAGGAGCCACTATGGCCGCTGGCGTGTAAAGCTCCTGGGTCCGTACAGTAAATGCGGGCGTCACGTAACATGACCAAGATCACATCAGCGGCAACACCCAGGACCAAGAGGCTATCGACCCCGGTGCAATGCGTACCTAGCGTACCAAGCAGCCCCTCACCCTTTATCTAGTCATCCGCAGACGCTGGGGCAAGCGCGCCTAATGACTGGGATAGTGTGGTGAGCCGGCCACCCATGCTGTCGGCCCATTCACGCAACGCCATCAGATCGGCTTTCATCGCTGTGTTCTCGGCCTGCAACTGGTGATTCGCAGCCTGAATTTCAGCATCGCCGCTCGCGCTATCATCTGAACCACCGCCGGTATCCGCCTTAGCTGCGTCTGCTGCGGCCAGTTCGTCCAGCATGGCGATAGCGGCGATGACCAGCAACTGACGGTCGTCAGCCCCTGTCACTGCCGTGGCGAGTGGTTGAATACGCTGGTTCAGCGCCGCTGCCATCTGGCGCAGGTGGTCTTCCTGACCAGCGGCACAGCGCAGCGTGTAACTACGCGCACCAATTGAAAATGAGACGTTAGGCATTGTGTTCATTCGCTCTGAGACAACACGGCACCTTCGCACGCTTGACGGCCTGAGGGAAGGCCGGCATGTTCCGCGCCGCAAGACCTGTGTTATAACCATAGTGTTAAAACACTATCTACACAGACCGTACCCAGCCTCCCTTATTGAAGACGGAGTCCGAAAGCAGTCCATGGCGCAGGACCCTCAACACGCCCCAGAGATGCTTCGCCAGATGGCGAACGCAATTCGTGCCCTCTCGATGGATGCAGTGCAGGCGGCCAATAGCGGCCACCCCGGCATGCCTATGGGCATGGCCGATGCAGCCACCGTGCTATGGACCCAGTTCCTGAAGCACGACCCAAAGGCACCACGCTGGCATGACCGCGACCGCTTTGTGCTGTCTGCCGGCCATGGCTCGATGCTGCTCTATAGCCTGCTGTATCTCAGCGGCTATGAGGATATCAGCCTCGACGACCTGAAGAATTTCCGCCAGTTGGATGCGCCGACCGCTGGCCACCCGGAATATGGCCACCTGGCTGGCATTGAGACCACCACCGGCCCGCTCGGCCAGGGTTTCGCCAATGCCGTCGGCATGGCTATGGCAGAGCGGAACCTGCGCGCGGAATACGGCGCGGACACCGTGGATCACTACACCTACGCCATCGCCGGCGATGGTTGCCTGATGGAGGGCATCAGCCATGAGGCCGCCAGCATGGCCGGCCATCAGCAACTGGGCCGCCTGATCGTGCTGTTCGACGATAACGGCATCTCCATCGACGGCCCGACCTCGATGAGCGTCTCCGAAGACACGACCCAACGCTTCCTGGCCTATGGCTGGCATGTGGAGAGCGTAGACGGCCACGATATGGGCGCGGTTGCCGCTGCCATTCGTGCAGCGAAGGCTGATGCTCGCCCGTCGCTGGTTCGTTGCAAGACCACCATCGGCTTCGGCGCGCCGACAAAGGCTGGCACCGCTGGCTCCCACGGTTCACCGCTAGGCGATAAGGAGATCGAAGGCGCGCGGGAGGCTCTGGGCTGGCCGCATGCGCCATTCGTGATTCCGGCGGACGTATTGGACGCCTGGCGGCAGAGCAATTCGGACAATGCCGCTGCGCATACTGAATGGGCCGAGCGCCTGGAAACCTCTGACCGCAAGATGGAATTCCTGGCGCGTATGGATGGCGTGATTGGCGTTTCCATCGACGCCCGCATTCACGAGATCAAAGAAGGCATGCGCGAGAGCGGCAAAGGCCCGGCGACCCGCGCGGCCTCGCAAGACGTGCTGGAAGTCCTGGTTGAGTCCTTCCCATGGATGGTCGGCGGCTCTGCTGATCTTACTGGCTCGAACAACACCAAGACCGGCGCGTTGGCGCCGATGACGCGGGAAAATCCCGGTGGCCGTTATATATATTACGGCGTGCGTGAGCATGGCATGGCCGCGGCGATGAATGGCATGGCGTTGCATGGCGGTATCATTCCGTATGGCGGCACCTTCCTGGTGTTCAGCGACTACAACCGCCCTGCGATCCGTCTGGCTGCTCTAATGGGCATCCGCGTTATCCACGTGCTGACGCATGACAGCATCGGGCTGGGCGAAGACGGCCCGACGCACCAGCCGGTCGAGCATATGGCAGCCCTGCGCGCCATCCCGAACCTGCTGGTGATGCGCCCTGCCGACGCGGTCGAGACCGCGGAGTGCTGGCAGATCGCCCTGGAGCACACGCACACACCCAGCGTCATCGCGCTCACCCGCCAAGGCTTGAAGCTGCAGCGGACTGAGGGCGACACGGTCAACCGCAGCCGCGCCGGCGCCTACATCCTAGCCGAGGCCGCCAGCGGCACGCCAGCTGTGACCCTAGTTGCCAGCGGCTCCGAGATCGAAATCGCAATGGAGGCCCGCGAGGCGCTGGAGGCCGACGGCGTCGCCACCCGCGTCGTCTCGATGCCGTGTATGGAGTTGTTTGCCGATCAGGACGAGGCAACGCGCGCCAACATTCTGCCGCAAAACACGCCGATTATCGCCGTTGAGGCCGCGATCGCCCAAGGCTGGGACCGGTGGACCGGCGACAAGGGTGGCTTTGTCGGCATGAAAAGCTTTGGTGCATCAGCACCCTACAAACAGTTGTACGAGCGTTTCGGCATCACTGCCGCGGCGGTCGCAGTCCGCGCCAAACAGGCATTGGCTAACTAAACCAAAAGTTGAGCGCTGACTGCGCACAGCGTGGCCACACTAAGGAGGTAAGGCATGGCTATTCGGGTAGCAATCAACGGTTTTGGCCGCATCGGGCGCATGGTGTTCCGCGCGGCGATGGAAGCGCAGCGGGATGATTTGGAGTTCGTTGCGATCAACGACCTGGGCTCCCCGGAAATCAACGCCCACCTGCTGAAGTATGACTCTGTCCATGGCCGGCTCAACCAAGATGTGCGTGTCGAAGGCGATACGATTCGCGTCGGCGACCGTTCGGTCAAAGTCTGCGCAGAGCGTGACCCGACCAATCTGCCATGGGGCGAGATGGGCATCGACGTGGTGATGGAATGCACCGGCATCTTCACCAAGCGTGAGCAGGCCGCCATGCATTTGGCAGCAGGCGCTAAAAAAGTTCTGATCTCGGCCCCGGCCACCGGCGCTGACCTGACCGTAGTCTATGGCGTGAACCACCATAAGATCACGACGGAACACACCGTCATCTCCAATGCATCCTGCACCACCAACTGCTTGGCCCCGGTCGCGCATGTGCTGCACAATGCCATTGGCGTTAAGCATGGCTACATGACCACGATCCACGCCTACACCGGCGATCAGAAGCTGCACGACACACTGCACAGCGACATTCGCCGCGCACGCGCCGGTGCGGTCAGCCTGATCCCAACCTCCACAGGTGCCGCTAAGGCCGTGGGTGAGGTTCTGCCAGAGTTGAAGGGCAAGCTGGACGGCACCTCGATCCGTGTGCCGACCGCCAACGTCTCTGTCGTCGATCTGAAGTTCGTGCCGAACCGCCCGACCACGGTCGAAGAGGTCAACGACGCCATCCGCAACGCTGCTTCGAACGAGCTGGCCGGCGTGCTGGGCATTAACGACGAAGCGCTGGTTTCCTGCGATTTCAACCACAACCCCTTGTCTAGCGTGTTCGACGCCACGCAAACCCAGGTGATTGATGGCACGTTGGTGCGCATTCTGTCCTGGTATGACAATGAATGGGGCTTCTCCAACCGCATGTTGGACACCGCCGCCGTCTATGGTCGCGCTTAAGAAAAGGGAGAGCTTTACCAATGAAAACCACCCAAAAAGTCCGTAAAATTCTTGCCAATTACGAGAGCGACAACGCCGGCACCAAAGGCAATCTGGCCCGCATCCTGATGCAGGGCAAACTGGGTGGCACCGGCAAGGTTGTGATCCTGCCAGTCGACCAGGGCTTTGAGCACGGGCCAGCCCGCAGCTTTGCGCCGAACCCGGCTGGCTACGACCCGCACTACCACTTTCAGCTGGCCGTTGACGCAGGCCTCAGCGCCTACGCAGCACCGCTGGGCATGATTGAGGCGGGCGCTGACTCGTTCGCCGGCCAAATCCCGACCATCCTGAAGGTCAACAGCGGCAACAGCCTGGCCCGTATGAAGGATCAGGCCATCACCGGCTCGGTCGGCGCTGCGCTGCGCCTCGGCTGCTCGGCCATCGGCTTTACCATCTATCCGGGGTCTGATGACCAGTTCGAGATGATGGAAGAAATCCGCGAGATGGCGGAAGAAGCCAAATCGGTCGGCCTCGCCGTTGTGATCTGGTCCTACCCACGCGGTGGCGATCTGGACAAGAAGGCAGAGACCGCCGTCGATATCTGCGCCTATGCCGCCCACATGGCAGCCCTGCTGGGCGCGCACATCATCAAGGTGAAGCCGCCGACCGCTGAAATCGGCCTGGAGGCAGCTGCCAAAGCCTACGCCGACATCGACACCTCGACCTTGACCAAGCGGATCGAGCACGTTGTGCAATCCTGCTTCAACGGCCGTCGTCTGGTCGTGTTCTCCGGCGGTGAGGCCAAGGGCCTGGACGGCATTCTCGGCGAAATCGGCGAGATTGCAGCGGGCGGTGCGACTGGTTCGATCATCGGCCGCAATACCTTCCAGCGCCCACGTGACGAGGCGATTGCGATGCTCAATCAGATCATCGACATCTACAAGGGCAAAGGCTGAGGCCGGCCGCTCTACCTCGTCATTGCGAGCAAAGCGAAGCAACCCAGGCCAGCAGTTCATCCCGCAGTGTCTTTTGCTGGGTTGCTTCGTCGGCTCCGCCTCCTCGCAATGACGGTTGAAATGTATGGCAAAGGACCACTCCCTTGGACGACGACGAGCGCTTCATCTATCTGATCTCGCCAGAGTCGGTTACGACTCCGGAAGCGCTCGACGCCTTCGCTCAACAGCTGGAGCAGGCCGTAGCCACCGACCAAGTCGTGGCGTTTCAGCTCCGCTTGAAGAACGTCTCCGACGACTGGATTGAGACAGCCACCAAACGCCTGTTACCGCTGTGCCAGGCCAAAGATGTTGCCTTCATCCTGAACGACCGCCCCGACCTAGCCGTCAAACTCGGCTGCGACGGCGCACATGTCTCTGCGGATGAGGACATGCCTTTCGCCAAGGCGCGGGAAATTCTAGGGGATGACTTGATCCTGGGCGCCACCTGCCGCGGCAGTCGCGATCTGGCCTTTGAGGCTGGCGACGAGGGCGCGGACTATGTGGCCTTTGGCGCGTTCTTCCCCAGCACGACGAAATCCGTAAAGGCGACCGTCGGTCTGGACATCCTGGAATGGTGGGACGAAATCGCTGTCCTGCCCTCCGTCGCCATCGGCGGCCTGACCGCAGAGAATTGCGGCCCGGTGTATAAAGCTGGCGCCGACTATATCTGCGTCGTCTCCGCCGTGTGGGATCATCCGGACGGACCGGCAGCGGGAGTGCGGGCTCTGGTAGAGGCCTGCCAAGACTAAATAGGCGATATAGAGCGGCGCTTCGGCGGCCCCTTAAACTGGCGACGCGCTGGCAGAGATGACAGCGCTTTGACCAATACCGCGCGCGTGTCGCGTGGATCAATCACATCATCAATACCGAATCCCTCCGCCGCTTGCGCAGCACCAATGCGAGAGCGGGTTTCGTCGATCAATTCCTGCCGACGGGCGGCTGGGTCCGGCGCGTTCTGGTAGTCGCGGCGGAATGCGACGTCGATGGCGCCCTCCACCGACATGGCGCAGATCTCCGCGGTTGGGAAGGCAAACGCATAATCCGCATCAAAGCTGCGTCCGCCGCCCATGGCGATATAGCCGGAGCCATAGCCTTTGCGCAGCGACAGCGAGATGCGCGGCACCGTTACGTGCGCCATCTCGAATAGCAGACGTCCGCTGCGCCGGGCCAGACCCGTGGCCTCAGCCGCAGAGCCGATGGCAAAGCCGGGCACGTCAATCAATGTGATTAGCGGTAAGCCATAGGCATCCGCCAGCGCCACGAACCGCGCGGCTTTCTCGCAAGCCTTGGCGTCCAGCATGCCGCCCAGATACCGCGGGTTGTTGGCCAACACCGCAACAGGCTTGCCCTCCAGCCGGGCAAAGGCGGTGACGATGTTGCGCGCATAGGTGGGCTTCAGCTCAAACCGGCTGTCGCCGTCGAACACGGCATCAATGACCTTACGCACATCGTATGTTTGCCGCTGGTCGGCAGGCACCAGGTCGATCAGCTGGTCTTGCGCGATACTAGGCGGGATCGGCTCGGCGATGGGTGCGGCTTCGTTGGAGTTTGAAGGTAGGTAGGAGAGAAATTGGCGGATAGCGTCCATCATCTCCGCTTCGGTCTCGACACCCAGGTCGGCGACGCCGTATTTGTCGACCTGGAGCTTGGTACCGCCCAGGTCTTCCTTGCTAATATCCTCGCCAACCCCGGCTTTCACCAGCGCGGGCCCGGCAATGCCCATTTCGGACCGCCCGCGCAACATCACCACGAAGTCGGCCATGCTGGCATAGTTCGATGGCCCGGCGAAACCGGAGCCCAGCACCCCGACTACCATCGGCGTCCAGCCGGAATTCATGCCGAGCAGATGAAACACGCGCGTGCCGGCGGCGAAGTGGCGGGAGTTCTGGCCATCCTGGATGCGGTGGCCGCCGCCCTCCACCAGCATGACCAGCGGCATGCCTGCCTCCGTGGCACGCTCAATCGCGCGGTTGCCCTTGGCGCTGCCTGCCACACCAACAGAGCCGCCATAAACGGTGAAATCGTGGGCGACTAGACTAACGGGCCGGCCATTGACATTGCCAGCCCCGGTGACAATGCCATCGGCCGGTGCCTGCAGGTTTGCATTCCAAGGATTGTCGTGGTGCGGGGCTGCGAGGCCGCCAGTCTCTAAAAAGCTACCGGCGTCCACCAGCGCATCGACTCGCGCCCGGGCGGAGAGCTTGCCATCGCGAGCGCGCTTGGCCATGGCTTCGGGCCGTTGCGCGTCATGGGTAGCCGCCTTGATGGCCGCAATTTTTTCAGCGAGATCACGGGCGGTGGGTGTCGGTACGGACATGAGGAGCTACCAAATTGGGGAGACAGATAGCGCCAGTCTAGACGCAGGCTCGCCAATTTGGCGAGACGTCTAGCCCACGACCACCAGCCCCAACAGCGCGGCCAAGGGCGTCATCGCCATGCCGATCAGATACCGCCTAGCAGCCAGCGGCGGCCCGGCCAACGGAATATCATAGAGCACCAGGCGCTGCGCATTCATCATCGACCAGGCATTGAGCAGTGCCAGCATCTGGCCAACGCCAGCGTCAGCACTGAGCAACGCTGCCACCACGGGCAGAATCAACATTGGCCCGGTAGGCATCAACGAGCCGAACACTGCCGCGATCATCGCCCCTTGAAAGCCAGAGTCAGCACCAACCCATCGGCCAATTTCCTCGCTCGGTAGCAATTGCGCGACAAAACCTGCGGAGATAATCGCTGGGATAATGATCGGGATCAGATTGATTGCCTGCTTGGTCGACAGGCGCATTGCCTCCGCCAAAGACCGCTCTGGATGGACTTGCACCACCAGACCCAGAACGATGACCATTCCGATCAGTACTATGGTCGAGACGCTCATAAGCCAGCTATTCCCGCTCAACCCGCGGCCAGCGCGTTTCCGGCCAGAACTGGCGAATCAGCAATCCACCCAAGATCGGCAGCGGCAGGGCCGCCAGGATGCGCAACGTCGCCATATGCTCGCCTAAGAACGAGACCTCCCACACCAGGAAGCGGTTCATTCCCAGTACGCTCCATGAGATAATAAAAGCGACGACAGCACCCACCTCCGCCCCAAACCGCAACAGCATGGCGGCGACCGGGTAGATCACCCAGGGGCCGCCCGGCGTTACCGCACCCGCCAACGTGCCGATGATCAAACCCTTCAAGCCAGCATCCCGCCCCATATGCTTAGCGACCCAGTCGCGCGGCACCAGCACCGTCAGCAGGCCGTACATCAAAACGCCCAGCGCCATTCGCGGCAGGACGTTGACCATCAGGTCCCAGTCTTCGAACAGCACCTGGCGCACCGTCTCCCAACCGTACAGATACCAGCAAAGCGAGCCGGATACGGTCATTAGCGACAGGGCAAAGATCGCCGGTCCGCGGCTACGGCGTTTCGCGGCCGAGGAAGGA
>Ga0055584_100003013_pt1 | contig 16674 bp, 12 predicted proteins | sample OSDHelmetaG_FD_58716 | JGI IMG/M metagenome (GOLD analysis project Ga0055584, IMG submission 58716) | Pelagic marine sediment microbial communities from the LTER site Helgoland, North Sea, for post-phytoplankton bloom and carbon turnover... | ecosystem: Environmental > Aquatic > Marine >... | reverse complement strand
CGGATCTGCTCACTGACGTGAAGCAGGTCTGTCAACGCGCCGCCAACGGCGATCTTGAAGCACGTATCCTGAACATCGATACCGAAACTGAAATCGGGCAGTGCTGTATTGCCATCAACCACCTGCTCGATATCGCCGACGCTTACGTCCGTGAATCGGCGGCGGCGATGGCCGCAAGTGCCGCCGGTGAATTTCATCGCCCGATTCTCCTCCGCGGCATGCCTGGTGCCTACCGGAAGAGTGCCGTGGTCATCAACCAGGCCGCCGACAAAATGCGGCAAAGTGTGGAACAGAACCGAACCTTCGAGGCCGAACGCGAACGCGTCGCCGTCAGCGTCAGCCGCTCCGCTGAAACCGTCGCTGAATCCGCCGGCCAGGTGGACACCATCGCCACGACCATCAATGGCGATGCCGAACGGACCTACAACATGAGTGACAAAGTCTCGCATCTCGCTGAAAACACCGCCACGAACATGGCGGGCGTGGCCGCCGCCTGCGAGGAACTCAACGCGACGACATCCGAAATTGCCCGCCAGACGAAGGAATCTGAAACCCTCACCCGCAACGCAGTCACCGACGCCGAATCTGCCGACTCCACCGTCCATCAACTCGCTGAAGCTGGCCGCAAGATCCAGTCCGTGGTCGATCTGATTCAAAAGATTGCCGCCCAGACAAACCTGCTCGCATTGAACGCCACCATCGAGGCAGCCCGAGCCGGAGAACATGGTCGCGGCTTCGCCGTAGTGGCCACGGAGGTGAAGGAACTCGCGCGCGACACGGCCAAATCGACCGAAGAGATCAATGCGCAGGTGGAAAACATTCAGCAGGTCACCGAAGGCGTGGCCAAATCAATCGCGGGAATCGGGACGTCAATTCAGCAGATAGACCGCAATGTAGAGGGCATTTCAAAATCGCTGAACGAGCAGTCGCTGGCGACTTCAGAGATCGCCCGCAACATCAGCGGCGCCACCACAAGCACCAACGAGATTTCGGAAAACATTCGCGAGGTCTCCGATGCCGCTGCAGCGACCCGGCAGGCAGCCGAAGTTCTCCAATCCTCATCCGGCAACCTCAATCAGGAGGCCGCGACGCTCCGCCAGGAAGTCGCAGGCCTTTCTTCCTAAGCAGCCTATTCGTGGCGCAATGCCTCGATGGGGTCCAGGTCAGCCGCTTGGGACGCGGGATAGATCCCGAACACGACACCGACGGCACCGGAGATACCGAAAGCGATGATCACCGACAGCGGAGTGATGATCGTCTTCATGTCGGCAAAGTGCGAAACCATTACCGGGATCACCACCCCGGCCACCACACCGATCAATCCGCCACCGACTGAAAGCACCACGGTCTCCACCAGAAACTGAGTGATGATGTCCTGCTTCTTCGCTCCCAATGCACGGCGGATCCCAATCTCTCGGGTCCGTTCGGTCACGGTTGCCAACATGATGTTCATGATGCCGATGCCACCCACGATGAGCGAAATGGCGGCGATCGATCCGAGCACGATATTGAAGATTCGTTTCGTCTGTTCGGCCTGGCGCAGAAGCTCGATCGGCACGATCACTTCATAGTCAGGTTTGCTGTGGTTGTGCTTGAGCAGGTCCTTGATCTGCGGCACGGCAACTTCGACGGCATCCGTTGAATCGAACTGAATGGTAATCTGATGAAGCTGGACCTTCTCAGCCTGATAACTGCCGGCAGAACGGCTCACGATTGTTTCACCGAAGCGGGACTTGGCGGTGGAGAGCGGTACGTAGACATTGGCGTCGATCGCGTCTCCTCTGGAATCCCCGGTCTGCGGACGCTGTTTCTCCAAGCCTGTTTCCCGCACAAGCCCCACCACCTTGAAACTGTCCCGCCCCATTCGAACCGCCTGTTGCAGAGGATTTTCATAGGGGAAAAGATTCTCCGCAAGACTCGTGGTCAACACGCAGACGTTGTTCCGATTGCGTTCGTCAGTGAAGGCCAGAAAGCGACCCGCTACGATATCCAAGGATGAAATTTCCGGATACAACGGATGCGTACCGATGACCTGCACCGGATACATGATGGTGTTGTAGCGGACCTCTTCCCGGATGATCCGCATGGGCAACACCCACTTTACTCCAGGGATCGTGTCGCGAATGGAATTCGCATCAAGGTAGGTGAGACCGTAGTCGTTGATGTAGTCGCGGGCGGCAGCTCCGGCCGATTTCTCCTGCGGGGGACTCACGCTCCGCAGAATGATATTGCTGCTGCCCAGTTTCTTGATGGCCTCTTGCGCTTCGTAGGAAGCGCCTTCACCGATGGCCAACATGGCGATCACCGAGCAGACGCCAAAGATGATTCCCAACATCGTCAGCCCGGAGCGCATCTTGTGCAGCAACAGGCTCTTGACCCCGAGCTGGATGATTCGGATGAGAGTTTTGAGACGCATCGGCCGGCGATCAACCGATCTCAAACTCTTTGGCCACCTTCACCGGCGCCCGCTTGGTCTCCTCGCGATACACGACCCCGTCCTTCATCACGATCTCGCGTTGCGCGCGGTCGGCCACCTCGTTGCCATGGGTCACGAGCACAAGCGTCTTGCCCTCCGAATGCAGTCGATCGAACAGCTCAAGAATCTCCACACCGGTCTTGGAATCCAGGTTGCCGGTCGGCTCATCCGCCAGAATCAGCAGCGGATCATTGACCAACGAACGGGCGATGGCCACGCGTTGCTGTTGACCACCGGACAACTGCTTCGGCCGATGATCGAGACGATCTCCCAGGCCCACCAGTTCGGCCAACTGCTTGCAATGATCATACCGGTCCGCGAGATCCAACCCTTGATAAAAAAGGGGCACGAAGATGTTTTCGATCACCGTCAACTGCTGGATCAGATTGTAGGACTGAAAGACAAAGCCCAGCTTCTGGCCCCGATAGGCCGAAAGCTGATCGTCGTCCATGGTGGAGACATCTCGCCCACCAAGGTAATAATGCCCGGAACTCGCACGATCCAAGCAGCCCAGCATGTTCAACAAAGTCGATTTGCCGGAGCCGGAAGCGCCCATGATGGCAACATAGGAGCCCTCTTCAATCGCCAAGTTCACGCCGTTCAATGCGTGGACGTCCACGTCCCCCATGTGGTACGTCTTGACGAGATTTTCGATTCGGATGATCTCGCGATTGCTCATCAAGATTTCTTGTCCCGCTTCGTGCGGTCGGGCTTGGTGGAAGTCTTCTTCGGCTTGGTGGTCTTTTGACGCGCTTCCTTCACCTTCTTCTCCTTCTTCTCTTTGGCGTCGAGGTTGTCATCGCCCTGCCCCACCATCTGGGCGGCACGCAATTCCGCAGCTGTCGGAGCAGTGGCGGCCCCCGGACCATTCAGATCACCATTGTCAACGAAGCCGCCCTCCATGTCCAACTGGTCGCCCAGCGTCAGCGGCGACAGCATCACTTCATCACCTGCGGTCAGACCCGATTTGATCTCGATGAGAGTGTCGTTGAACATGCCGACGTCCACTTCAACCGGCTCGTCGCCACCGGTGCGACTGACAAAGCACACTTGCTTGCCACCAGAAGTCGTGACTGCCTGGATCGGAACGGTAATGACATCGGCAAGGTTCGTGACAACGATTTCCGCACGCCCGGATACCCCCGGCTTCAGATCGGACAACTTCTCATTGATCCAGACCTCGGTATTGTAAACTTTGAGGTTGGGATTGTAGTAGCGACTGGTCGTGTCCGGCAACGGAGCAACCTTGCGAATGAAACCGGTGAACCGCGTGTCCGGCATCGAGTCAATCGTGATATAGCAAGGCAGCCCGGCGCGCACCTGACGCACATGGGATTCGTGCACCTTGATATCCAACATCATCTGCGAAACATCGGGCAGCTTCAGAATGCGATACTTGGTGGCAACCTGCGCTCCGACCTCAATCCCGGGATACCGGTAGCTGCTCGGTTGCTGATAAACCACCAGGCCACCTCGAGGCGCGTAGACAGTGCATTTCTCCAGCTGGTCCTTGTAATTCTGAAGACGTTCTTCGTAGGACGTCAGTGAGCGCTCACGTGAGGCCACCGAGGATTCGTAGGAAGCGACGCTGGTCTTGGCCTTTTGCTTGGTGCGGAGCAGATCCAATTCCGCATCTTTCACATTCGCTTCCAGCAGACGCACCCTCTTGGGGTAATCATACTTGCGGCTGATCTCCAACTCCTGTTGATACTGTTCAATGTTCAGATCCTGCTTCTTGACGCTCAGACTGTCGGCCACAAGTTCGACCTCCGTCGCATATCCTTTTTCCTTCAAAGCCTGGGTCTTCACGAGGCGGTCTTTGGCGCGTTCCAATTCGGCCTCTGAAATCGTGATCTTTGCTTCCAGCGCCTTTTCCATGATGGGCCAATCGCCGAGTTTGTATTTTTCGAGGTCGGACTTCGCGAACTCGAGCTTGAGTTCATCCTCCTCCACCTCGGCCTCCCAGGTCAGTCTGCCAAGTTGAAGCGCGTCGCGAGCGTCCACCAGGTTCTGCCGGGCGCTTTCCACCGAAAGTTCCTGCGAAACAATTTTCTCCTCGATGCTGGTCGAGTCCAGTCTCACGAGCAGGTCGCCTTCCTTCACGACCGTTCCTTCAGGCACTATCTCCACAATTTGCAGAGTGTATCCGGTCTCGTTGCGAACGGTGATCTCGGAGGTGGCGGTGAGCGTGCCACCCTCCACGATCGATACCAAAAAATCGCTTCGCTTCACCTTGTGATAGTTGTTGGCGATGACTTCAATCTTCTTGGACTTGAAGCTGAACGCCACACCACCGCCGACCAGCAGGATCAGCAGGAGTGCAAGTATCGGTTTTCGTTTAATCACTTTCATCAGAGAACTCATTTCAGTTTTGGACCGACTGACCATCGAACACCTGTTCAGGCGTCAGAATGTTGTCAGTATCAGCCCCGGCACCTGGGATCGGCCCGGTTGAATTGGTCGCAACCAACTCATCAGTCTTGAGCCACCAGCGGTCACCACCAGTATTCAAGACGCCAATATCCACCAAAAATTTCAATCTTGCGGCCAAATAATCCACCAATACGGCCGTTACGGCGTTCTGAGCCGACAATTGTGCGTCCTGCGCCTCCAACAGATCGCGAATCTGCGCCCTGCCCGCCTCAATCAGATCCGGGGTGATCGCCACCCGTTGGTTGGCCAAGACGAGCGACTCTTTCTGAATCTCGTAGTTCTGACGCAACTGCTCCAATTCCCGCAGATCTTCCCGCACCGCGTCGCGGGCATTGTCCAAGGTGAGCGAAAGTGAACGAATCTCCCGCTCAAATTCGATCAACCGCGTACGATACGTGTTCCTTTGTGAACGCCGGTCAAAGGGCAGATCCAACTGCAGTCCCGCAGATGCCTTGAAGTCACCCGCGTCAAAATTGGCATAATCGGTCGCGTCATTCTGGAGTGATGCACCCGTCAGCAATGTCAGGTTGGCCCGCAACGAATCCGCAGCCACCTTGATCTTCCGCTTGCTGTCCTCGAATCGGTCGATCTCGTTCAGGATATCCAGCTTGTTCGTCACCGCCATCTCGTAACCAACCCGATCGGCCAGTTCAACCAGCTGCAGACCGATGTCCTTGAGGTCACCCAGACTGGAATCATCAATGTTCAGATGCACGCCAATCGGAACCTCCAGCTTCTTCTTAAACTCATCCAACTGTGCCTGGTATTGCTGCACCGCACGGATATACGAGCTGCGGCCGCTCAGGCGTTGCTGTTTCGCCTGATCCACCTGGATCAGCTTCATGCGATCCGCATCCAGAAAGGCCTCCGCCTGCTTCACGGTCTCACCCAGTCGAATGTAATTGTTGTAGGAGTTGCGCACCGCATCCTGTCGCTGCAGCAGGCGGAAGTAATCGGTCACGATCTCGACCGAGAAGGTCTGCTGAAACAGTCCAAAGTCGCGTAGCCCATAAATCACATTCCGTTCTGCCTGCGTCAGATTCTCAGCCACGATATCCGCCGACGAACCGCGCAACAATGGCTGAGACAGATTAGCCGAAACAACCGTGGTGATCGCCCGTCGCGGATCACCGGTAAAGTATCGCACCATGTCGTTGGCCAGGCTCAGCCCGATCGTACCACCGGACCTCAACGCCTGGTTGAAGCCGATCCGGTTTGAACCGGTCGTCGCCTTGAGATCCTTGTCCCGTTCCCGCTCCACACCGCCACGCATTGCGCCGAACGGTTTCTTCGCAAAATCCCAGCGGCGCAGGGTCAGCGTCAGCCCGGTGAGATAGAGCTGCTCCTTGCGAGTCTGGTAGGTGCGATTGCGATCGAACGCCATGCCGATCGCCTCATTCAGAGTCAAGGTGACGTTCGTTCCATCCAGCTTGCGGCCGATGATCAACTCCATCGCTGGAATATCGTCCGGATCCCGCTGGGAATACTTTGTGTCGATGCCGAACTCGTTGGTCTTGCCGAACAGGCCCAACTCTTTTTGTGAAAGAATTCCATAGACCTCCTTGTCCGCTTTTTCACGATAGTACGTAGAACTGCACCCTGCCAAAAACAGGGCGCAAATCGCGAAAATGAGTAAGTTCAGGTTCCGTATCCGCACGGGGGTCAATACGACGATAATACGAATACGTATAATTCAATGTTTGTGCGCCTGACAACCTTCCAAATTGTTCCAGGTCAATCAGTTGCGCAAAAAGTGCGCGCGCCAGCCTCATCGTTGCTTGCCGATCCAGGAATCGATTCGCTTCTCCAAAATCTCCAGCGGGACCGCTCCCGACAACAGGACCTCGTCATGAAACAGCCGAACATCGAAGGCGTCGCCCAAAGCATCGACGGCCCGTTTACGGAGTGACCGGATCTTCAGTTGGCCGACCTTGTAGGCCAACGCCTGCCCCGGCCAAGCGATGTAACGGTCAACCTCATTGACCACGTCCTGCCGAGTCTTCGGAGCGTTTTCCATGAAGAAATCGATCGCCTTCTCCCGCTTCCACTTTCGGTAGTGAATCCCGGTATCAACCACCAAACGAATTGCCCGCCACATCTCGTAGGTCAACTGACCGAACTTATCATATGGGTCATCATACAAACCCACTTCATCGCCGAGCGACTCCGCATACAGTCCCCAACCTTCGATGTAGGCCGTCACACTCAAGTGCCGACGAAACTTCGGCAATGACTCCAGCTCCTGAGCCAAAGCAATCTGCAAATGATGCCCCGGCATCGCCTCATGGAGTGACAGCGCCATCAGCTCCCACTTCGGGCGTGTCTCCGGTTGGTAGAGATTCACAAAATAGGTTCCGGCCCGGGAGCCATCCGGTGCCGGCCAACGGTAGTAGGCCGTGGTCGTATCCGGTGCCACCAGGTCCGGAATTTTTTCAATCCCGTAGGGCATACGCGGCAAGGTTTTGAACAGTTTCACCATCATCGGATCGATCACCCGACTGCGCGCCCGATACGCCTGCAACAACTCCTCACCGGTCTTGAAAAAGAACTTCGGATCCGTCCGCAGATGTTCGAAGAAGGCTTTCAAGTCCCCCTTGAACTCCACCTTGTCCTTGATCGACTCCATTTCACCCCGAATACGCTTCACCTCGGACAAGCCGAGTTCATGGATTTCATTCGGCGTCATCTGCGTGGTCGTGAAATCTTTCGCCAAGAATTCGTACGCCCGTTTCCCGTGCGGCCACTGCCACGCGCCAACCGCCTTGTAACACGCCGGATTGTATTCGTTGGTCAGAAAGGTCTTCAGCTTCTCAAAGGCCGGCACCACATATTCCTTCACCGCCGTCCAAGCCTCCGCCTCTAATCGCAGCTGATCCGAGGATGAAATCTTCCGGTGAAAGTTTCGGAACGGTTTGTAGAAAGGACTCTGCTCCGGCTCCTCGACGATCTGCTTGTCCAACTGCTTGGGCACCCGCTGCATCACCACTCGCGGCTGCAAAATCTTGCGCCGCATCCCCTCGCGCATCAGCTCAATCGTCTGATCCACATACTGCGGAAAGCGCGTCATCCGCCCAATCCAATCCGAATAATCCTTCTCCGTCTCAAAACGCAACGCGTCCGCCTGCTGATTCGCCGTCTGGATCCCCCACCGATGGTTCATTGGCGTCAGATACAACATCATGCGCAAGCGCTGAACCCGCTGTTCCAACTGATACTTGAACAGGTCGAAATTCAACAGATCCCCGGCTGACAATTCGCTCCGCTTGATCCGCCCCAACTCTTTGAGTGCTTCCTGACATCGGATCTCCCGTTTGAACTGGGCGCGCAGCCCATGATCCCCCCATTGATCATTCCAACGACGATCCCCCAGAATCGAAGCCCACACCGGACCAGCCCGCATGTCCGCGTTCCACTCCCGGTCGAACAGTGCATGAAGACGCTTGGAGGCCGCATTCTCGGCGGCCGAGACCAGTGCCACGACGGACAGCAAGAGAATGAACGTATTCCGAATTACCATCCCGTGACTCTCCCTGACGAACAGCAGCAGATCAATACCTGACGATTTCTTTCGCGTCGTTGCTGAACAGCGATCTCACGAGCGCACCACAGAAATGGCAAACGATCCTACAATGGCGTCACCAAGACCGCCTCACTTTGGTACACCACTCTCTTCGCCTGGTAATGCGTCCCGTCCGCGATGACCGATCACCTGATGTTCGACATCGACTCTTACCAATTCCAATTGCTCTTCGCCTCGAACCAAATTGGCAATCAGTTGGCCGTCGTGGCGTTGGACATTCAATCGTAACTCATTTCCGTCCCAGCGGAACTTGTCATCCCACATATCGATACCGGACAACACGTTGGACCATCCAGAACCCCCGGTAGCGAGTGTGAGATTTTCGTAGTCCGGCTCCGTCACCGTTTTGCCGACCTTTAGAAATCTCTCCCCATTCCAATCAAACTCGGTGGCAGAAAAATCCCGCGACCCACCCGTAGTCAACCCGAGTTTGTCTCCGGCAAAGTGTATTGTAGATATATTCGGGTTGAACGTGATGCCACACAGCCCGTTCATCGCTCCTATCTCGACTCTCTCAACATCAAATTCAGGGTTCACCGAACAGACAAATTGACGATGACCAATCCGGTGATAATTGGGCGCGTCGAAGGTCTGGCCACCACTCACAAATAGTCGATCAAACTCGAGAAACACCAGCAATCGGGTCTTGCCTGCAAAAATCTGAACTGGCCCAGTCGACAGACCTGAATTGAAAACTTCAGCTCGAAAACGGACGAAACAGAAGACGATCAACACAGCAATGGCGATCATCACCGCCATACCAATCCTGCGAAAAACCGGTCTTCTTTCCGAGTCCCGGCAACCACTCGCGAGATTCTTCACCTCGGATTCTTGATCTCATCCACCACCTTGACCAGATGGTCGTAGATCCGTTTGCCGGACACGCCCCAGTTAGTACGTGTCTGAAAGTCTTCAAACGCGGAACGGCCGAGTTTTTCGTAGTCGGCGTAGTTCTCGAACTTGTCGAGGACGTAGTCGGCGTAGGCTTTCGGACCGGCTTCGAGCGGAAAGGTCTGGCCGCTGACGCCGCTATTGATCGCGGTGGTGATCCCGCCAGTGGCGGTCGCCATGCTGGGAACGCCATAGGATGCCGCCTCACAGAACACGATGCCGAAGGCTTCCGCCCGTGAGGGCACTATCATGAAATGGGATTCGCCGATGGTATCGTTGAACTTCTTCAGCCCGGCTGGCTCGTCCTTGTTGATGAAGCCCAACCTGGTGACGCATTCGGGCAGCTTGCGATCTTCGGGCGGCTGCGACCCCATCAATGTCAGAGTGGTCGGCAGGCCGGCCTTGTTGAGTTCCTCCGCAACCGCCACGGCAATGTCGCCACCCTTGCGATCCCAGACCTTGCCGATGAAGAGAAGCTTGCAGCAGTCCTTCGGCCGGCGGGAGATGTAGTCCTCAATGTCGCTCTCCGTGCGATCGCACTCGATGTTCGCACCAAAGGGAATCACATCGATCTTGGCCGGATCGACGCCGTAGGTGTTGATCGCAAAATCCTTGGCATGGTCACACGCATAGAGAACGCGTTTGGCACGATGCAGGTCCGCCTTCTCCCACGCGTGACTGCGATCAATCGTCTTCTGCGGCAAGCCGACGTAATACGGGTAGTAGTCAAGCAGACTGGCAAAGTTCGCGTCGCAAAAGACAACGATCGGAATGTCCGTCTTCACCATGGTCAGGTAATAGGTGTGAGTGGTCAGAATAACGTCAGGCTTGATCTTCTCCAACTTGGCCGTGATGTCATCTGCCCACATTTCGATGACCGAAGGCTCACGATCTTCGAGCATCTTCTGACCAGTCAAGGCGAACCACTTGCGCTTGATACGGTAATCCCAGCGTAACCAGTGAAACAGCGGCCCCACATTTACCATCTCGGCACCCTGCCGCGCGACCGAATCACGTATGTAGTGATTCAGTCCAGACCAAGTCCGGATGTCGTCGGGCGATTGATGGGTGATGTAGGCTACCTTCATTCGATCGGCTCGTTTGACAGATGAACATTGTCCAGGAAGAACGTGCGGGGCGCGAATGCTGAATCAATAAACAACACCACGCGCCGAATAACTTTCAGGTCCAATTCTCGGCCTTTTGATCCGGCCTGAATCTCCTCAACCGGCAGGCGCACATGATTCCAGCCTTTCTTCAAAAACATCTCGTGATCGAAACGACCACTTGATGAACCCGTCGTGGCACCATCGTCAATGCGCAAGAACATCAGGTGTTCGGAGGTGGGGTTGAACAGGTCGAATGCGAAGGTTTTGTATCCGCTCCAATCCTGATCGCCGGCATCAAAGCTCACCCCAGGCCAGCCCCCAACGGCCGCGACAACCTCCTGCGAGAAATTGCCCTTCGAAACGTAGTTGGTCGACACCCGATAGCGTCCTTCTCCGGTGAACGAGAAATAGTTCGGCCGCCAGAGGCTAAGGTCTTCCGCATCCTCAAAACCGCCAAGCAGTGGGAACTGAGCGTCCCGGTGTTCTATCGTTCGATATTTGCGCAACGGCGGCCCCATGACCGCAGCGCTCGCAGCGATAACCGCGGCGATCAACATGAACACGGTGGTCGCTTCCTTGCGTTGTGGCCACAGATAGATGAATCCGGCCCCGAAGGCCGCCCCGGCGATACCGTAAATCTGGTCGAGAAAACTTTGGGAGCGCCCGACAAATGGTTGCAGCAATTCGATCGCGATCGAAACTACGCAGGCAGCCACGAAAGCATTCCGGCAATTCCGCAGGCGAGCATCATCACCCTTGGCCTTGAAGAACGGGAAAAACAGACCGGCCACCACCGCAAACACGGGAAGGTGCATCACGTCCATGAAGGTCCGCCAGAAATCCACATCCACCGGGATGCCAACCGGAACGAAGAAGCAACCGATCAGGGCAATCAGTCCGATGCTGCAAAGAAGCTTCATGACGGACGGCGAATCGGCGGGCTATTTGCGAACCAGCATCGTGACTCCGGTGAAAATCCGTTGGCTGATCTTCTGCCGGAGCGCCAATGGCATCACCCGAAACACATCCTCCGCGAGCATTGTCATGGCGTTGAACAGATCACTCTCGCGAGGAATGCCAAAACGGTAGGTGTACCATTCCTTGAAGCCACATTTTTTCACCAGCGCCGACATTTCACGGTAAGTCCATTCCTTCAGGTGCATCCCCTCGTGGATGTAGACAAATCCGCGCGAAGCATCATGCGGTCCGGAGAACAGATGCGGCGTGTCGAACACGTATAAACCACCGGGCTTCAACACCCGACGAACGGTTTCGAAATGATACTCATGATCCTCGGGATGAATGTGCTCCAGAAACTGGTAGCTGAACGCGAGGTCCACGGACTCGTCGGGCAGGCCGAGCTTGTAACCGTCGTAGACCTCCAGGTGAAAATTCTCCGGCACGTCTTTCGATTCACCGCTCTGATCAGAGATATCGAGAGCGATCACCTTGTCGACGTGTTTGCAGACCTCATAAGCCAACCGGCAGTCGCCGGGAGCAATCTCCATGAACGTTTTGACATCTTTGAGGAAGGGGCGCAGCAGTTTCATACGTGCCTCCACCGCGCGACTGCTGTCCTCCGCGGTTTCCCGCCGCGTGAGGCGGGGATGGTCCTTCACCCGCTCAAAGAGCTCGTCGTACAGCTTGGCAAAAAGTTCCGGACGATTCTCGCGCGTCGACTCCATAAGGCGGCGGTGAAGGTCTTTTTCCACCTCGTATTGGTGGCGGAGCGATTCGATGGAGCGTGGCTCGTCTGACATGAATCTGGCTGGCTGAGTGGCTGTGTAGGGATTCAGGATTGTTCTTTGCTGTTGAACACGCGGAAGAACCAGATCGCCTCGTAACGCGGCAATTTGTCTTTCTTATCCGCCGTCATTCCACCCCTAACCACGATTCTCACCGTGTCCAAGATGACGAACAGATCAAGGAACAAACTCATGTGCTTCATGTAATACAGGTCGTACTCGAGCTTCCACTTGGCATCCTCGACCGACGAGCCATACGGATAGTTGACCTGAGCCCAACCGGTCAGTCCGGGCTGAACCATCAAGCGTTCTTGATAAAAGGGGATCTTTTCCGCGAGTTCCTCGACGAACACCGGACGCTCTGGCCGCGGACCGACGAACGACATTTCACCTTTCAATATATTGATAAGCTGGGGCAGCTCATCGACACGATATTTTCGCAGCGCCGCTCCAATGGGTGTAGTACGCGGATCCTTGCCCTGCACGGACCAGACCGCACCGTGTTTCTCGGCATCCACCCGCATGGACCGCAGCTTGATGACACTGAACGGTTGCCCAAACCGTCCCGCACGCACCTGTCGATAAAAGATCGGCCCGGGCGAAGTCAGTTTCACCCCCAACATCGCCAGCATGATCAACGGACTCGTAGCGAGCAGCAGCGAGAGCGAGACCACGATATCGAAGCCCCGCTTGATCTTCTTGATATAGAGCATGTGCGGCTGACCACTGGCGGTCAGAAGCCACTCGGGAGTAATGAGTTCCAAGGGCACCAACTGATGAACTTCCTCAAACAGACTGACCAAGGGCATCACCGACACCCCGGAATATCGCAGCTCGCAGAAAGCCTTGCACATGGCCGGATCACTGATGCTCTTGCTGGTGCAGAGCACGCGGTGGATATTCTCGCGTTTAACGAGTTCCTGCAGATCACTGACCTTGCCGAGCACCCGCATTTCGCCGATCGGCTTGTATTCGTCGTAGTGGATCAACCCCACCAGTTCCATGTTCTCCGTACCGAGGGACTGAAAGAAGCGCGCTTCCAGCTCATCGAACGTGCAGGTCATGATGAACGCAACCCGCTCCTTGTGCTGGCGGAGCGAACGCAGAATGAACCCATGATGCAGCAATACCGCAAAGTAGGTGAGCAGATAGCTCCAGAAAGTGACTCCACGCCCGATCACCGTGGATCGATCGATGTAATACATCCCCATCATGATAAAGGCCGTTCCAGCCAAGCCCATGGCCAGTACGACAGCCCGCGACATCACCTTCTGTTTGTAGCTCAGGGGAGAATAGAGCCCGAAAATATAGACCATGCACGGAAACGCCAATGATCCGAGGAATATGCCCGGCAAATAGGCCAGAATCTTCCCCTGCACCAGCATCGGTTCTTCCACGAGATAGGCGCACAGCAAAAACGCCAGAACGAAGGTGAACGCATCGATTAAGAAGTGAACCGCAACATGGAGCCAATGCTGTCGGAGTATGCCGTTTGCGTTCATGGAAGTTAGTCGTCAGGCTCAGAATAGGTGAGCCCCTCAGGCAAGCCAAGTCCCACTTTGCCTTAAATCCCCCTCAGGGAATGCCTTAAGACCTATCAGGCGTCTCATTTGGACCAAATCCACGACATCAGTTTCAGCATCGAAGGCGGCTGCCCCTGCGCCAGAATACCGACCCGGAAGATTTTTGCCGCCGCCCAGATACAGAAAAACATGAAGGATCCGGTCAACACCATCGCCAGCAACAGCTCCCACAAGGCCGGCCCCGCCGGACTCGCCAACCGAACCATCATCAACACCGGCGTGAACGGCGGAATCAATGACAACACCTGGCTGAACGGAGAATTCGGAGCCTGCAGAATCGCCGTCCACACAAACATCGGCGCCATCGCCAACAACATCACCGGGGTCATCAGGCTCTGCGCATCCCGGATCTCATTGCACGCCGAACCGATCGCCAGAAACATCGCTCCAAAGATGAATGCCGCCATGACCTGAAACATGAAGAACCAACCCACCATGTCCATCGGCACCAGATGAAGGTAATCAAGCTGATGCAGACTCACCACAATCGAGAGGATGTAGAGGCTGGACAGTGTCAGCGACACCAGCACACATCCGAGCAACTTGCCGAACATCAGCTGAAATGGTGTCACCGACGAAATAAGCACTTCCGAAACCTTGTTCATTTTCTCCTCCAAGACCGTGTTCATCAGCATCGGCGCCGTGGTCATCACCGTCACGAACATCACCATCATCGTGACCAGCGGCACAGCCATTGTCTTCAACGCATTCTGCTTCTTGGCTTTCTCGATCTTTCCAGACTTGGTCTTCTTGGCCAGGCCTCGCCGGTCAAACCTCGCCCGTTGGCTCAACTTGCCGATCAAGGCACCATCCAACCCCGCCTCACCGAGTCGCGCGCGGCGTACTTCATTGTTGATCGTCTGCTCCAACCAACGCGGCAGCGCCTGAAAGGTTGGGGTCTGGGTATAATAGGCCACCCCTCGTTGCTCCTCCCCGGTCACTGCGAAAACGTTCTTTTCGATAACCGCGAAAGCGAACAGCTCCTTGCGGCGCACCTGGCCGGACAACTCCAACTCCAATGCCTCCCGTGTCTTGCCGGCGGCGTCATGAGCCACCGGAGCGAAGTCCGGTTGTTTCGGCGCCATCGCTTTCACGGCGTCGGGCAGATCTTTTGCCTTCTTCAGATTCGCATTCCGGATCTCCGCCGACTTCGAGATCGCCTCAAACAGACGTCCGGTGTGATCCACCACGGCAATCTTCCGCGGAGTCATGTCGATCTTTTTGCCGGCAAAGATCTGCATCCCGATGGAGAACGCCATGATCATCGGCACCATCAGAATACTGATGATGAAGGCCTTGCTGCGCACGGAATTGAAATACTCGGCTCCGGCCACCCGGCGAATCTTATCCATGTGCCACCTCCTCCGCCGTGGGCCCCGCGATGCGTACAAAAATGTCGTGCAGTGACGGCTTCGCGATCTCGAAGTGCCGAACTTTGGCGCGCGTCATCAGCTCTTTCAACAACTCCTGCGAATCCCCGGTATGGCGAACCTCCAAATGCCGCCCGAGATCACGCACATGCTCAACGCCGGACAGTGCATTCAAGAAAGCCAAATCCCCCTCGGCACCGATGTGATAGATGTCCGTCCCATAAGCCGCCTGGATTTCACCCAGTTCACCATCAAGCACCTTTCGCCCCTTGTAGATCATGAAAATACGATCGCACATCTTCTCCGCAACGTTCATGTCATGCGTCGAGAAGATGATCGTGGTACCCTGTTTGCGCAGCTCAATGATCGCTTCACGAATCACCTCGAGATTCACCGGATCCAAGCCAGAGAAGGGTTCATCCAGGATCAAAAGGTCCGGCTTGGATAGGACCGAGGATATGAACTGAATCTTTTGAGCCATCCCCTTCGACAAGGCCTCAATCTTCTTGTCCGCCCAATCCTGCAAGCTCATGCGCTCCAGCCATTCCGCGATGGCCAACTTTGCATCTGCTCGTCGCATCCCTTTGAGGGCGGCAAAATACAGCAACACCCGGCGAACAGTCTGTTTGCGATAAAGTCCACGCTCCTCCGGCAGATATCCGATCCGGTCATTGGCCGCCCGTGTGGACTGTTGGCCCAATACCTCCACGTCACCTTGGTCCGGGTGAAAGATGTGCAGGATCATACGGATCGTGGTGGTCTTGCCCGATCCGTTCGGACCGATAAAACCGTAGATCGAACCGCGCGGCACATCCAACGAAAGGTCCGCCACAGCCTTGTGGTTGGAGAACGACTTGCTGACGCCGGACAGGCGGACCGCCATTTCCGAATTACCGGATACACCGGGAAGAGAGGGTGGCTGTGCCGTCGCGCTCATGACCGTCGCGAAGCATTGGGATTACTCTCCGATTTGCAAACCCAATCTGAGTTCCATCCGCTGACGTTCACCCGGATGAAATCACAGTTTCCGACCGGTATCCGGCAGCAATTCGTTGTCCGAAACCTCCCGCATTTCAGCAACTCACTGCCCCTCACTGGCCTGCGTCTCGTCCACCAGCCGCTTGAGCTCGCCTTCAAATGCCACGTCACGATTTTCGTTGCGACTCAGTCCGAATGCATACACCCGCTCGCCGGTGATCACCTCCAATTTGGTCTGCAACTTCGGGTTCTCCGGTCGCACCGCCCGGACATCTTTCACGTCTGCGAAGGCCACGCTCTCGACCGCCGTCTTGTTCGGAGATTCAAGCCGGTAGTTGATCACCCGCCGATCGGTCAGCAGCTGACCCATCTCAGCAATTGAAAACACACCCGCCCGATGCAGGAACAACACCTTCTCGCCCTCCTCGATGATCTCCGCCTTCCGCAGATAGCCCAACTGCTCCTGGGACAATTCCTCACCGAGCAAAATCGCCGGCTCCGGAGCGAAC
>Ga0055584_100003012_pt1 | contig 16681 bp, 18 predicted proteins | sample OSDHelmetaG_FD_58716 | JGI IMG/M metagenome (GOLD analysis project Ga0055584, IMG submission 58716) | Pelagic marine sediment microbial communities from the LTER site Helgoland, North Sea, for post-phytoplankton bloom and carbon turnover... | ecosystem: Environmental > Aquatic > Marine >... | reverse complement strand
AGTGAGTCTGAGCTCAGTCGTGTAAACCAAGGGCCTTCGAAAAAATGGTTAGGGATTTCCCGAGACTTGACCAATGTCTTATTAGAGGCACAAAGAACTCAATTATTATCTAATGGTGCTTATGATGTGACTATCGGCCCATTAGTAAATCTGTGGGGCTTTGGGCCTAAAGGCGTAAGAAAGGTACCCTCTCAGCAAGATATTTCAAACGCTTTGAAAAAAGTAGGAATGGATAAAATCAAAATAGATAAATCTAAAAGCCGGCTTTATAAAGAGCTTGCTGAGTTAAATATTGACCTATCCTCTTTAGCAAAAGGCCATGGAGTAGATCAAGTTGCCAAAAACTTGAGCGGGCTTGGTGTGAAAAACTTTTTAGTTGAAATCGGTGGGGAGATGTCACTAAAAGGTCAAAAATGGGGAAGACCTTGGAAAGTGGCCATCGAAGGACCTGGACAAGACGATGGCATTCAAAAAGTATTGAGTATATCCGATGTTCATATGGCCACGAGTGGAAACTATCGAAACTTTTTCAAACAAGATAACAAAGTCTACTCCCATACTTTAAACATAAAAACAGGAAGACCTGTCCCTAATGAAATTATTTCTGTGACTGTTCTTGATAAAACGAGCTGTATGAGAGCAGATGCTTTATCAACCGCTCTTATGGCCATGGGAAAGTCAGAGGCCATCAAACTATCAGAAAAAGAGGCCCTCATAAGCTATATCATTATTAATAAAGGTGAAGGTCAAACAGAAATCTATAAATCACCAGAATTCACCAAGTTATTCCCCTAAAACTTAGATTTAAAACTTATAAACTCTGTGTTAAAGTGCCTATATGGAAACCTTACTTTTTACATTGGGTATTTTCTCAACGGCCATCCTTTTTATGGCAGTTGGCGTTATTTTTAGCAATAAAGTCCTAAAAGGAAGTTGTGGTGGTTTAGGAAAAGTTCTTGGAAAAGACTGCGATTTTTGTGACAAGAAAGATCAATGTACTCAAAAAAGTGGTGGTCCCGGGGAGAATTGAACTCCCACGCCCGATAAAGGGCAACGGATTTTAAATCCGCAGCGTCTACCAATTCCGCCACAGGACCAAAAGTTAATAACTCACGCATACTAGCTTTATTGAAACAAATAGTGAAGTCATTTGTTTTGCGCTCCGCAATTATGCTATGCAATTACGTCCTCTGTCGTTATCATTATATTAATGAGAATAATACTTTTCTGGGCCATCTTATTTACTCTTCTAAGCTCTTGCGCTGTTAATAATCAAGAAGAAGACGCAGCCTTAATAAAACAAACACATAACTATAGGGCCCTTTGGTTTAAAACTCATGAGCGCTTTACCCACTTAGATAAAAATAGAGATACGGTTTTTCATCCCTTTTTTGACCTTCTCCCTGCTGTTGATTTTAGAGATAAACAAATCAATTACATTCTGGTCGATCCAAAGGGGACGAAAAATATTTATGACTTTGACCTTTTATCTGGGAAAAGGTTTTTGGTTCATCCTGTTTGCCCGCAAGAAGATGTATGGAAAGGATACGAAGGGGAAATCTATCGGCCAAATTATAAAAGAGGGATTATTCCTAGAACTCTAGATCAAATAGGAAAGCCTCAGGAAATTATTGTATTTGGTAAAGAACCCAAAAAGAAAAAATTAGAGTTGTCTCTTATTGCAAAACAAAAGGTTTTAATTGAAAAAGAAACAAACCCATTTTTAAGGGCCAGAGTGATTGGCGGTGTGATTGAGCAGTATTGTGATAAATATCCATGTAATAAAAGAAGAAAGTGGCTATCTCGTATGATTCTTATTGGTGTGGAGCCAGAAGATAAACAACTCCGAGAAGTCTTTTCCCTCAAAGAATTAAAAGAGAAAATATATTGGAGAGGAGTTAAGGCCCATATTGAAAATCTTAAAGGTAAAAATGTAACGGATTCACAAAAAGATCTTCCTGCCTATAGGATTATTGGAGAGATATCGGCCAGTAAGGCCTTAAGTTATGCTTTAAAAAAAGGACATATATTTAATGGTATTGAACTGATGAGCCTGCGTTCAACTTGCCATGCTTTATATGACTATATATGGGATATGAATAAGATTATTCGAATCCCCAAAGATAGAAAAAATAAAGCTCAAATTGAAAAAGCTAAAGAAAAAGTATCAAAGTTTAATATAGGTGCATCTGAATCTGTTTATACTTACTTCAATGAGTTTTTTAAATTTTTTAGTAAAAATTATCACTCAAAGTATTTGACGTGTTCAAAGTATGTTAGGGCCACCAATATTAATTTTGATTATGACAGGCATTGGTTCTTTTCATACCTTCAGTCTTTTGTTCTTCTGAAAGAATTAGACTACGTATATCATTGTAAATCTCAGGCCTGGATTAAAAACCCATTTAATGCGGCCAGAGGAAAAAATGATTATGACTTTTTTGATTTATTAGGAGAGTGTAATCAACGTCAACTTGATAAGGCCTTTGAACAGGCAGTTGTTAAACTCACAACAATGGGTCACCATAAAGAAGATACCTACCGCTATATAACATATGATCACGGAATTGGAGGAACTCATGAAAAGATGTACTCATGGGTTCCGTTTTCTGGAAAAAGATTGAATTGTAAAATAAAAAGGGATGACAATAAGTTAAGTACCTTTCCGTCTGATATTGAGTGGAAAAGATATAAAGGTAAGGCCAAAAGAGACAGAACAATCCTTTTAATTGAAGATAAAAAAGTCAGCTCTCCCCAAACAACACCTTCTTCTCTTTAAAAACTTTTTTTAAGCACTGTAAAAAGCGCTTTCTTGGAATCATTTCACCTCCAAGAGAGGCCACGACAGGTGTAATTGTTTGTGTGTCAATCCACTCGACTCCCTGTGAATGAAGATATTCCATAAGATGAATAAGACACAGCTTACTAGCATTGGTGGCCGTATAAAACATAGACTCACCAGAAATAAATCCATTAAAATGAACTCCATAGAGCCCACCAACAAGTTCATTATTTAAGTTATAGGCCTCGACACTATAAGCATGATTATTTTTATAAAGATCGGTATAGGCATTTTTTATATCTTTTGTGATCCAAGATGCCGTTTGACCTGTTCGGTTACTAATATCAGAGCACTTTTCAATAACGGCCTTAAATTGAGTATTAAATTTAAAATGATAAACATTTTTTTTTCGAAACTTTTCAAGGCTTTTGGGAATCTTAAGATTTTTAAAGCTTAAGATTCCACGCGGGTCGGGGCTAAACCAGGCAAGAGGATAATCTTTTGATATGGGCCAAGGAAAGATTCCTTTTGAATATGCCTCTTTGAGAGTATTGACCTCTAAATTTCCACCTAAGGCCAGAAGACCATCTTGATCGGCCAGTTCTACGGGAGGAAACCGTACTAAGGCCATTTTAGTCCTTTGTTAATGCATCTAATAGAAATTGAGAGATACTGGCACTAACCATAAGTGTGGAGCTAAGCCCATGGGATGGATCGTGCTCTCTTCCTACAAAGGGAGCGATCTCCATTATGTCTGCTCCTGTTATAGGGAATTTTTCGATGAGCTTATTTAAAATAACAATGGGCTCGTGAGGAAGAAGGCCATCAGGTTCAGGTGTGCCAGTTGCCGAAACATAACTAGAATCAAGAGCATCAACATCAAAACTCACATAAAGCTCATCAACATTATTTTTAACTAAATCATCAAATATGGACTGTGCGATATCTTCAGCACCTTTATCTTGAACATCTTTTGCCCAGAACTGCTGAACTCCAAAAGTTGACTCCCAATGCTCTTTAGATTTACCAGTGCTTCTTATACCAATTTGATAACAAAGGTTAGGAGAGTCGAGGTATTTTAATATTTGGGCAGTCCATGAGCCAAAGCAAATATCAATACCAAGTCTTTCAACTAAAAGATCAGTGTGGGCATCAAAGTGAATCAATGCTGCTTTTTTACCTTGCGATTTTTTGGCCTCAAGGTATGTTTTTACAAGAGGGTAACTGCAGCTATGATCCCCACCAATTCCAAATAGTCTTTTTTCAGGATAAAGTTGGTGGATTTGTTTTGTTATATATTCCGCAATACTTAGACCACTAACAGGATAGTCTTGACCTTCATATAAAGCTGTTTGGCACCTTTTTATAGACTCTTCATTAAGGTACTTGTCATGCAATAAATGAGGTATCACTCTTACATCACCAAGATCAAAAACTTGTTCTATTTTATCTGTTGATTTATAAATTTCATTTCTTAAGAATAAAGGGCCCCAGTTTGCACCCCGGAGAATTCCTCCACCTGTATCACTACAGATACCGAACATAAGAGTATTATTATTTTTTAAGGCAGTTAATCCCTCTTTCCAAATCTTATCGACATTTTCATCAGTCTTAAAAAGTTTTTGATTTAAGGATGATTTAAGCTCACTGGCAGTTTTAACAGTAAAAACACCATGGCCTGGGGGACAAAAGCAGTTCTCAAGATCTTTTATTAAGTCATTCACTCTTCATAAATAACATTTCTGAAACCTTTACGCCAGAAAGTGTTCTTGAGAAAAAGTATCGAGTCGTAGTTCTTGGTAGTCTTCTATTTTATTATTTAAAAAACTTTTAATGATTTTATATTCGAAATCGATGATGGCCTCATCAAGTCCTTCATAGACTCCTGCAATATGACTGGTCCCCTTGGCATTTTGAGGTAATGAAGCAATGTCGAAAGGTTCTTTTTCAAAACAGTCTAGCTGTGCATGTGAGTTTTCATTGCTTTTTAAGAAATCAAACAAGTCCATGAGGTTTACTAATGCACCTCGTGCTGGATTAATTAAAAATAATGATGAGCTGCATTTTTTCAAAAAGTCCTTATCGATCAAATGTTTGCTAGACGAGTTTAGCCCGCAGGCCAAAATAATAATATCTACTTTAGACAGATCACCTTGAAAGTTAATTCCCTTGAGGGGATCGCTAAAATGAAGCTCTTTTACAAGTGGCCCTAAACTTTGCCCTAGAATTGTTCCTACGTGCCCTTTACCAACTATAAGCACATTGGCGTTCCACAGTGGTGTTCTCTTGAATTGTCTCGCTTTGTCCCATTGCTTTTGTATTGGGATAGGGTTGTATTTTTCATTTAAGGTACTCAAAACATATTGTGCTACGGCCTGGGCCCTAATTTGATTACCTAAAATAATAGGTACATCTAGCTGTTTTACAACTTCATATTGGTAGTTATCATGGCCACTATTTGGGTGGATTATGAGCTTGATTTGATCTTTATAGGAAAGAAGGTCATTAATATTTGAATAAGAAGTAGAGATTACGATATCGGCCTCATTGATCTGGTTTGTCATCTGCACATGGGCCAGAGATTCGATACGCTTTTTCTCTTCCTGACGGAAGTTATTTTTGTGGTAAGATGAGGTGTCTAATCGTATTACTTTCAAGTTCATAACCGTTGTCTTACTAGGTTTAATGGTTTAGAACGTGGTGTACCATATATATGAGGCGAAAGAAATGATTTCAATAAAATCTGGTCGTGAAATAGAATTAATGAAAAAAACTTGTTCACTAGCATCTCAGACTCTAGTTTATATCGAGTCTTTTATTAAACCTGGAGTTTCTACACATTACCTTAACGAGTTGTGTCATGAGTATATTACAAAAAATGGGGCCTATCCAAGTCCTTTGAACTATAGAGGCTTTCCTAAATCAGTATGTACATCACCAAATGATGTTATTTGTCATGGTATCCCAAGCGAAGATGTCATCCTCCAAGATGGTGATCTTTTAAACATAGACGTAACTACTTATTTGAATAAGTTTCATGGTGATACAAATAAAACATTCCTTGTTGGTAATGTCTCAGACGAACACAAAAAACTCGTCGATGTAACCTATCAATGTATGCGCGAAGGAATTAATCAAGTTCGCCCTGGAGGTAATATCGGTGATATAGGTGCCGCTATTCAAGAAATAGCTCACTCCCACGGCTATTCCGTTGTTGAAGATTATTGTGGCCATGGAATTGGTAGAGAGTTCCATGAAGAACCTCAAGTTGTTCATGTTGGTAAAAGAGGGACAGGGCCAAAAATGAAGCCTGGTATGACTTTCACAATTGAACCGATGATCAATATGGGATCGAAAGATACTGAACTTTTAGAAGATGATTGGACTGTTGTAACAACAGACGGAAAGTGGTCAGCTCAGTTTGAACATACAATTTTAGTAACAGATGATGGCTTTGAAATATTAACTATTAGACCTGATGAACAACTCAATTTTTAATCTACATATAAATGATCCTTACCACCACGAAAGGCCGCTATTTTTTAGCAGTGACTTTGAGTGGAAGTCAGGAAATCAAAAGGCGCATATATTTATAGAGCTCAATAAGTTTGATGTTATTGAGAACGTCCATTATCAATGTGAAAACTTAGATAACTGGATACCTTATTTTTCTATGATGGCCAAAGATATAGAAAAAAACGATATTGAACAGGCCTTAGAAATGGTTTATGAAATGCCAGAAGATGCACCATTTTTTCCTTTGCATATCTACTGCCTCCATAATGCTATTGAAAAATACAAAGGTAATATCAATAAAGAAAACCTTTACCCTGATCTCATATGTCGATGCTTTGGCGTTAATAAAACTCAAATAACTAATATTCTGACCCAGAACCTTAATTATGGAGTAAAGGAAATTTCCGAAAAAACACGCGCAGCTGGTGGTTGTACAACTTGCCTAGAAGATATTGAAGAAATTATTTATGAAACGAAACTTTCTAAGGCCGATGTCTTACTAAAAGAGCATGGAACAGAAGAAGAACTTCTAGAGAAAATGACTCTTTTTGCTAAAAGCTTTTTAAAAGATAATTCTTTATCTCACTTCTATAAGATTTTCATAAGGGAAAGAATCGGATTAGATTTTGTTATTGAGGTTGAGCCACAGAACAAAAAAGAAAATATCTTAAGTGAATTTGAAACTTATCTTAAAAAAAGAATCAACTTACCCTTGAGACTTATTTTTAAGGTTTAACTTCTCACACTTTTTTAGAACCTTATCTAGGTTTTTGAGATCTTCAAAAATTAATTTAATCTTGCTTTTATTTTCTTTAAAGATTGTGGTTGAAAGCTCTTCGCCCAGATAGCGATAACGAGTTTGAAAATAGTCTAAATGACGAATGTATTTATTTAAACATTGATGATGTGGGGTAAGAGCTTGAAGAGAGGAGAGATAATTGAAGAATACTTCAGGGATATTCTCTAGAAAGTTATCGATTGTACTTTCTTCCATGGCCTTTTGAAAGATATCCCCTTTAAAGTGGTAAAGGTCTTTTCCTTCAATAAGCATGTGACGAAGAAGGCTTAGCGAAGGACTGAAGTCATCTGATTGACATATCGCATCCACAAACTCGGTTTTAAAAGAAATCTGATTGGCCGAAGCCAGTTCACCGATAAGGTATTGATTTAGCTTATAAATAGGGCCAACTTCTTTTTTTTGATGAAGAACTAATTCCTCTCTTCCCAGACAAATAAGAATAGGGTTTTGGGCATTTGCACCTAGAGCAATAAAAAAGAGTAATAACCATTTAAACATCTTCTATATTATATCCAAATTTTTACAAAATTTAATCAATGCGGTATAAAATTGCCCCTATGAAAGAAATGTCTCTGACTGAACATCTAGAAGAACTAAGAACTTGTTTTATCAGAGTTATGATTATTCTTTTTGTCAGTTTTTTTATCGCCTATGGCCTTGGAGAGCATATCTCCAATTTTCTACTTGAGCCACTTAGAGACTCTTTAAAATCCCTAGGCCCAGGGCAAGAGATCGTCTATTTAGGGCTTTTAGATAAAGTATTATCACAATTACAGGTCGCCTTTTGGACATCTATTATTCTCTCATCTCCTTTCTGGTTTTACCAAATATGGAGCTTTCTTAAACCAGGCCTTTATGAACGAGAAATTAAGGCCATCAAACCATTTCTTTTGGTCGGGTTTATTCTTTTTTGGCTAGGTGTAGGCTTTGGCTATTTTATTATTTTCCCTTTTACTTTTGAAACACTTCTTAGTTTTGGAGTTAAAGGGGTTAATGCCACGATTAGTCTTAAAGATTATTTAATCCTGGCCTCTAAGGTGCTTGTTTTTTTAGGTGTTATTTTTCAACTCCCTAATCTTCTTCTCATTTTAGGTTTTATGGGGCTTGTGACAAAATACTCTTTAAGAAAGTGGAGAAGGTATGTCTATTTAGGATTTGCTTTATCTTCTGCGCTCATTACTCCACCAGATATAATAACTATGCTTGGAGTATGGCTACCACTCGTTGTTTTATATGAACTTGGTATTTGGGCCGTGGCCGTTATTGTGCATCCATTTTTGGCCAAACAATACGCTTAAGCAAAAGGACTTGATATGAAGATACTTGTAACAGGCGCAGCAGGGTTTATTGGAAGCTGTCTTGTTGGAGAGCTGAATAAACAAGGTTATACCGATCTTACTCTTGTCGATCACGAAACTAATTTTAAAGAATGCCCTAATTTAAAAAACTACAAATATACAAAGTATGTTTTGGCCCAGGACTTATTTAAGAGTATTAGTTTTTCTGATATTGATTGTATCTTTCATATGGGTGCCTGCTCATCAACGACAGAAACAAACTGGGACTATTTAAAAGAAAATAACCTCGAGTATTCTAAACGTATATTTGAGTTGGCGACTGAAAATAATATAATGTTAATTTATGCCAGCTCTGCTGCTACTTATGGTGACGGAGAAAATGGCTATTCGGACAATCATCAAAATATAGAGAGCCTACAACCACTCAACCTTTATGGTCGATCTAAACATGAATTTGATATCTGGGCCTTAAAGCAAAAGAAATCACCTAAGTTTTGGGCCGGGATGAAATTTTTTAATGTTTATGGACCAAATGAATATCATAAAGGTTCCATGAGAAGTATTGTCCATAAAGCATTTGAACAAATTAAAGAAAATGGAGTGGTTAAACTTTTTAAAAGTTACAAGGAAGGGTTTGAAGATGGTCAACAGCTACGTGATTTCATTTACGTAAAAGATGTTGTTAAGGCCATGATAGAGATGATGAAAAACCCAAATACTGAGTTTAGTGGGGTTTATAACATGGGAACTGGCCAGGCCCGAAGCTTTTATGATTTGGTTAAGGCAACTTTTAAAGCACTTGGTAAGGATGAAAATATAAAATTTATTGAAATGCCAAAAGAAATAAGAAACCAATATCAGTATTTTACACAGGCCCAAATGGATAAATTCAAGGACTTCCGACCTAATTTCCCTTTTCATAGCTTAGAACAGGGAGTTGAGGATTATGTTAAAAACTTTCTCAAAAAGGACGATCCGTTTTATTAGAGGGTCGTATATATGCTTAAAGGAATTAAAGGGGCCATTAAAGTTCTCAACGCTTTAGATCCCATGCAAAGAGATAAAGTTTTAGAAATCATTACAGCTCAAGACCCCATCTTGGCCGAGGAGTTGAAAAAAAACCTCGTCTCCCTCGATGATATCACTCAGATTACTGTCCCTATGTTAGTTGATTTCACAAGAGAGATTTCTCTTAAGGATTTAGGCTTGGCCTTAAGAGTGGCCCAAGAGGAGACCAAAGATTTTATTTTAGAGAACGTCTCAGCAAGCATGAAAGAAGAAATTGAAGAGGGTTTATTAGGTAAACCAGTTCCTTTAAAAGACGCTTTGATTGCTCTTGAAAAAGTTATGATTGTGTTTAGAGAGAAAGTCGAAAAAGGTGATATTGTATTGGGTGATACAGATACCATTATTGAATGAATCTTGACCGTATAAATACCTGATTTTCTTATAGAAAATAGAATTTCACTAACTTGTCCTTAGGGACAAACAGACTCTTGATGGTGTCAAAAATTCACCAAGTTTTCGAATATCAACGTTATTTCAGCGAATTAAATATTAGTTTTATCCTCTTTGTGTTGGCATAAAGTTAGCATATTATTCTTGTGAGAAGTCCCCTTCATGCATCCATGGAAGGAGTAAAGACTAATAAAAGGGGCGGTTCCAGGAAGGATCCCCTTTCTCTTCAGATTTTACAGGAGGTACCGTATGGTTAATGAAAACAATGAATCTTTTGAGGAAAAGCTTGAGAAGGGTTGGCGGCAAGAAGAAGCTTCATCTAATAAAAAAGAAAATCTCACAAGAGAGCTAATCACCATTATCAACAACTTGTTAAACTCAAGTCAAACAGAGTTGGTTTTGGACGTGGCCAAAAATTTGGCCCGACATAATAATATCTAGAAAGAAATTAACCTTTTAGGATGAAAGGTAAGGAGGTCAGAATGATGTCTGAAGAAAAATTTAAGGAAATTATAGAAAACTTAAAAAATAAGATTAATGTTGAAAAAGGAAAACAAGCGTATCTTAATGCGGCCGCAGGAGATGATATTGATCACGTGGTGAGTGATCGTGAAAACTATATGGGTTTTAAGTTAGAATCAAGAAAGAGTATCTATCTTAAAAAACTTCAAAGATCTTTAGATAAAATGAGAAGTGGAACCTATGGTATATGTGAAGATTGTGATGGGCCTATAGAACGAAAAAGACTTCAAGCAAGACCTACGGCCAGTTTTTGCATTAACTGCAAAGAAGAGCAAGAAAGAGGTGAGAGTCATCAGTTGTATCAAAATAAGTCTCATACTCTTGGTAAAACATTTTCCAATCAAAACATTATCGAATTTCCTAAAAATAATGATTTTGATAATGACAAAGTTTTGCCCTTTCAAAAGTCAAAAGGTATTAAAAAATTAAACTAAGGGAGTGTGTTAACGCTCCCTTCCATTCTTTACTGAAAGCAAGGACAAGCGTATAAATGGGGGTATGCAAAACTATACCCTCGTTATACCACCTAAAATCAAATACCCCATAATTGTAAGTAGCCCACACTCCGGTACTGCTTTTCCTGAAAATCTCAAACACCTTTTTGAACCGGCCATTGTTGATTGTCCCAAAGATGCGGATTGGCATGTCGATAAGATTTATGACTTTGTGACTGAGCTTGGTATTCCTTTAATATATGCTAGTTACTCTAGATATGTAGTCGATCTTAATAGAAGCCCTCAAAATGAATCACTCTATAATGATGGACGGGCCTTAACGGGACTTACTCCATTGAAAACTTTTTTTGGAGATGAGATCTATCATAATGGATATATTCCAGATAATGAAGATATCGCTAATAGGTTAAAAGACTATTTTTGGCCTTATTACGAAAAAGTTGAAGAAACACTCAATACGATAAAATCTCAATTTGGTAAGGCCCTTTTATGGGACGCTCATTCCATAAAAAGAAATGTACCTTCTATTAGAAAAAATCCTTTTCCTGATCTTATTCTTGGAAGTAATGATGGTAACTCTTCACCCAGCTCTGTTATTGAATGTGCTCTTGAGGCACTAAAAGAATCCAAGTATGGAACTCAATATAATGACCCTTTTAAAGGAGGGCATATTACACGCTATTTTGGTAAACCAGAAAAAAATATTTATGCTCTCCAGTTGGAGATGTCTCAGGACTTATATCTTGATGAGTCTAATAATATATTAGATGAACAAAAGGCGCTTAAATTAAAAGGATGCCTTAAGAATACTTTAATAAAGTTAGGAGAGAAACTCTTATGATTTTATGGGAATTGGAAAAAGCTCTTTTTAAGGATGGTATTAAAAATCAAGTTTATATTGAAACTGATGATAAGGGTAAAATTAAAGATATAAGCTTAAATAAAAGTGAGAAAACATATTCAAAAGTACATAAAATAAAAGGGCTGGTCATACCAGGTTTTCAAAACGGACACTCTCATAGCTTTCAATACGCCATGGCAGGAATGAGTGAGAATATACAAAAAGGCCATGAAGATGATGACTTCTGGAGTTGGCGTAATGTCATGTATCAACTTGCATTAAAAATCAATCCAGATCAATTCGAATCTATTGCAAAAATGCTTTATAGTGAAATGGTAAGGCTTGGTTACACCCAAGTCGCTGAGTTTCATTATCTTCATCATGATAAAAATGGTGGGTTTTACTCTCAGAAAAGTGAACTTTCAGAAAGATTAATGAGCGCGGCCCAAGAAGTTGGAATTAAACTTTGTCTTCTTCCCATTTTTTATCAAAAAGGTGGCTTTGAATCAGCTCCGTTAGATCAGCAAAAAAGATTTATAACTCGAACAACGGATGAGTACTTTTCATTTCTTGAAGAAATCCAAGATAAGGCCAATAAGTATGATCTTTGTAATGTTGGATTAGGTGTGCACTCTTTAAGGGCAGCAGGTAAAAATGAAATTAAAGAAATTTTCTCTAAAAGATCCGGCCCGTGCCATATTCATATTTCGGAACAAACGAGAGAAGTTGAAGACTGTCTTTCTCATTGGGGAAAAAGACCAGTGCGATGGCTACTTGATGAGACAACTATAGATGAAAATGTTTTTCTCGTACACGCGACTCATATAGATCAATCTGAAATAGAGGACATTGCCAAGGTTAAGGCCCAAATAGTTGTATGCCCAACAACAGAGGCCAACCTTGGGGATGGAATTATTCCTTTGGTTGAATTTGAAAAAATAGGAGGGCGTTACAGTATCGGAAGTGACTCTCATATCTGTTTATCAGCTCAAGAAGAAATCAAACTTCTTGATTACGCTCAAAGATATAGAGTTCGTAAAAGAAACCCCCTTATTGAAAAAGGTGGACAAGATAGTGCTTATTACCTGCTAACTAAAACTTGGGAGTCTGGTAGAAACTCATGTGGAAAGAACGGATCTCAGGACTTTTTTACAGTAGGCCAAGACTTTGATGCCGTAATAATTGATACTGATCATCCAAGCTTTATCGGTAAACCTGAAGAAGATTTATTGGCCAGTTTTATATATGGTGCAGATACGACAGCTATTATAGATACAATTGTTGCTGGTAGGGGACATAAAGAGTTAGACAGGGTCAATATACGAAAAGAATATCAAAAGAGCTTAGAAAATCTTTTTAATTGAAAAAAAAGGCCCTGTTGAGGGCCTTTTATCTTTATTATGCATTTAGAAAAGAGGCATTATTATTTTTTTTTAGAGAATCACTCCCATAAGTAGGAGCTCCTTTTTTATTCTCATTATAAAAATCACCAAACTTTTTCATTTGATCATGAAACTTAAGAGCAAGCTCTTTGGCCAAAACTTGGTAAGACTCTTGATCTTCCCAACATAGGTTTGGAATCAACGTTTCTTTAGAAATTTCTCTAACACTTTGAGGAATCTCTAAACCAAAAATAGGATCTTTTTCAGTATTTACATCTTTTAATTCATTATGTTGAACTGATCTTATAATTTCTCTAGTCGTTTTAAGAGGGAATCTGAAGCCTTTACCATAAGGGCCAGCACTCCAACCAGTATTTATAAGCCAAACATTAATATTGTACTCGTCTAGATACTTTCCTAATAGCTCAGCATAAACCTTTGGATGTCTAAGCATAAAAGGAGCTCCAAAACACGTAGAGAAAGTCGCAGAAGGCTCTACAACTCCAATCTCAGTACCAGCTAGTTTTGCTGTATATCCAAGAACAAAGTAAAACATGGCCTGCTCTTTACTTAGTTTTGCAACAGGAGGAAGTACTCCAAACGCATCAGCGCAAAGGAAGAACATATTTTTAGGAAGTTCACCTCTTGATGATTTTTCCAGTCCATCAATAAAATCTAGAGGGTAGCTAGAACGACCATTTTCACTGATAACTTTACTATCGAAGTTAATGACACCGCTTTTTTCATCCATTTCTACGTTTTCACAAATGGCACCAAAACGATTAGAGGCCCTGTAAATACCAGGCTCTTTTTCTTCTGAAAGTTCATATGTCTTAGCATAGCAACCACCTTCAAAATTGAAGACACCTTCATGGCTTAACCCGTGCTCGTCATCACCAATAAGGTAAGTTCCTTCATCAGTTGAAAGGGTTGTTTTTCCTGTTCCAGATAGACCAAAGAAGACAGAAACATCACCATCTTTTGTTCTATTTGAACCTGCGTGCATTGGTAGGATATCCATATCTGGAAGAAGGTAGTTCATTACACAGAACATAGATTTCTTTATCTCACCAGCGTATCCAGTACCAACAATGATTGTGGTATTGGTTTCAAAACAAGTTGTGATAATTGTTTCACTCTTAGAGTCAAACTCAAGAGGATCAATTTTAAGGTTTGGAGCGTGAAGGATAGTAAAATCTTTTTCAGTTAATTCTCTTTGTCTTTCTCTAAATAAGTGATTAGCAAAAAGAGCATTATGAGGATGAGTTGTTACTACTCTAACACCCATATTATGTGTATCGTGTGCTCCAACACTTCTTTCAGTGATGAAGATATCATTTGTGTTGAGGTAGTTTACGACTCTTTCTTTAAGCTTATTAAAAGTTTGAGAAGTCATTTTATGAATTGAGTTTTCCCACCAGATTTTATTTTCTGTCTCAGGTGAGTAGACGACATATTTATCACCAGCACTTCTTCCGGTATGTTTTCCCGTAAGAACGACAAGTGAACCATCCTTACTAAGTTTACCGTGTCCAAGTTTAACACTATTTTCAACTAGGAAGTTATTTGGATAATTGAAAAAAATGTTTCTATCTTTTAAATCTAGTTTAAGACCCAGCTGGTTATAGACTTTTTCATTCATATGAAATCCCTTAACTTAAAATTAAAATATTAGCGAACAATATAGACCCGTTTAACCGAAATGTAACCGTTTAATAACAAGACTTTGAAAAAAGGAAAGGGAAGGTTACTAACTCACTAAAATAATTGAAGAATTGTGAATAATATAGCAAGCTCAAGCTTATGATATTTAGATCGACTTTTACCCTTTTAATTTTGGGCATAATTAAGGTCTTGGCGCGCTTTTTTTACGACGTAAAGGCCATATGGCTTGATCACCCAGACCGTGATCCCTGGGAAGGGGTGAGGATAGTTTGTTTTTTAAATCATACAAGTCTTTATGAGCCTTTATTTTTAGGTGCGATGCCTTGGAGGGTGATGTGGAGAGTAGCGACTAAGCTTGTGGCGCCAGGTGCGGATATCACCCTAAAAAGACCACTTGTAGGGCGATTTTTTAAACTTATAGCACCGGGTATGATTCCTATCACTAGAAGGCGCGATGCATCATGGACTTACTTTTTGGATCATATCCACAAAGATAGTCTGGTGGTCATTTTGCCGGAAGGAAGAATGAAGCGGACGACAGGTCTTGATAAACATGGACAACCCATGAGTGTTCGAGGTGGAATCGCCGACATCTTAGAATTTATGCAAAAAGGCAAAATGGTTATCGCTTATAGTCACGGACTTCATCATGTCCAGGCGCCAGGTGAACCAATCCCAAGAATATTTAGAAAAATAAGAGTCAACTTGGAAAGGGTCGACATTGAAGAGTTTATAAAGATGATTAATGAGCAAGATGGCACAGATTTTAAAGCTAAAGTTATTAGAGAGCTTGAAAGTCGTATGAAGAAAAACTGCCCCAGTAAAAATAAGACTGGAAATTTAGTTTAAAAAGTTTCAAACTGTTGAATTAAAAGGATTTTATTGTGAACACCAGAGATGGTCAAAGGCAGCTGGCCTTATTTTCTTCAGAGGAAGCTGAAGTAGCTAAAATAGCTACTAAAGTACCTAAGAAAAGACTAAGAATACTCAAGAGCAAAGACAAAGAAGCCGTTCATTTCTTGGGTGACTATCTTACTGGTCCTTCAAATAAAGAATCATATATCTTAGCTAAAGAAATAATTGCGCATTTAGGAAGAGATTTTCCTCTTATTATGTTTCAGGCCACAAGTGGTGTGGGTAAGTCTTATTTGTTAGAAGTTATTTTTAATGAATGGAGAAGAAATTATCCAAAAAAACAGTTTCTTTCTTTAGGCCCATCTAAGAAACTTGATTTAGAGATTAAAGATCTTTCTGATATCGATGGAATTGTCTTTGATGATATTTGTAAGGCGTCTCTAAATTCAAAATTTAGAGAAAAGTTTTTTCCCGTTCTAGAATATATGATTAAGGAATCGAAACCTTTGGTTTGTTCATCTTATGAACCTCATCTGGATCAGTTAAGAGAAGAGGATAGAAGGTTTTATAATAAGTTATGTTCAGGTTTAAATAAAACAATCGGTCGTCCAGATGCCCTCGTTATAGGCAAGTACTTTGATCGAAAGCTTGGTTCTATTTTTAAAAATAAAGAAGATTTACAGTTTCTTTTGTATAAACCATGGACCAATCATCTAGAAATGATTAGTTTTTGCCAGCGTGTGTTTTGGTATAAAAAATTTAATAATAAGTCATTTTTAGATGTTACAGATCTGGAGCTTTTGTTTAGTTCTGGGCCAGTTATAAAAAATGGACCTGAGTTTCTAGTAAAAAAGATCGCAAAGAAATATCAAAAAAGTGTAGAAGAGATTTTATCTCCAAGTCGGAAAAGAGATTTGGTAAAACCAAGACATGAGCTAATAAAGGCCTTACATAAGGAAATGGACCTAACGGTCATTGAAATTGCGAGGTTTTTAAAAAGAAACCACTCCAGTATTATTTATGCTTTAAAAAAGTAAATTTATCTCTTAGCTCAAAACTCAAGAATATTGCCGTTATCATTCGGGAGAAAATTTCCTCCTGCTCATTC
>Ga0055584_100003011_pt1 | contig 16682 bp, 15 predicted proteins | sample OSDHelmetaG_FD_58716 | JGI IMG/M metagenome (GOLD analysis project Ga0055584, IMG submission 58716) | Pelagic marine sediment microbial communities from the LTER site Helgoland, North Sea, for post-phytoplankton bloom and carbon turnover... | ecosystem: Environmental > Aquatic > Marine >... | reverse complement strand
CCGGCGGGGAGAAGGCCCCGGTTGGTGAGTTGGGTGTCGATGTCGTGCGTGTTCACAGCAGTGCTCCAGGTGTTTCGGGGAATTGTGATCGGCGTGCGTCCATGAGAGAGGTACGGCTCGGTCGTGACACGAGCGCCGCGGACACAAGGGCTTCCGCCGCCCTTTGTATCCACTTGACAATATCAACCCCGAGGCGTTCTTGTCAAATCGACACGAACTGGTACGGTGTCGAGCATGTCGGACGTCGAGGACTACGACCCCAGGGCGTTCCCACCCTTCGCCGTCACCGTCGACCTGGTGGTCTTCACCATCCGTGACGACCGCCTGCAGCTCGTACTCGTGCAACGCGGCACTCCCCCGTTCGAGCGTTCATGGGCGCTGCCCGGCGGGTTCGTCCACATCGACGAGGACCTCGAAGACGCTGCACGCCGCGAGCTCGCCGAGGAGACCGGCGTCGACACCGAACCCCGCCATCTCGCCCAGCTCGGCGCCTACGGCGAACCCGACCGCGACCCCCGCATGCGGGTGGTGACGATCGCCTGGTGGGCCATCATGGCCGACCTCCCCGACCCAGAAGCCGGCACCGACGCCGCTCACGCCGACCTCATCGGCGTCGACGACGTGGTCGAGGGCCGCGTCGAGCTCGCCTTCGACCACCACCGCATCGTCATCGACGCACTCGAGGCACTGCGCGACCGGCTCGAGGACACCACCATCGCCACCACCTTCTGGACCGACGAGTTCCGCATCAGTGACCTGCGGCGCGTCTACGAGATCGTGTGGGACACCGAGCTCGAACCCGGCAACTTCCAGCGCAAGGTCCGCAAGGTTCCCGGCTGGCTCCAGCCCACCGGCAGCTACGACGAACGGGGCACCGGCCGACCGGCCGAGCTCTTCTACAGCCCACCGGAGCTCTTCCACCTCGACTCACCGATCCGACGCGAACGCCGGAAGTAGATCCCCGCCCGCTCAGGCTCCGTCCGGCCGGGCCTCCAGGATGTCGTCGACGGTCAGATCCACATCGGAGAGATCCGGGACCTCGATGGCTGCAGTGAGGCCGTGCGCTTCGATGGCGGCGTGGAAGCCGTGTTGTCGTGCGGTGAGCAGAACCTTCAGGGCCGACATCGCAGTCTCGACGGTGGCGGCCAACATCGCCGGGTCATCGAAGCGAACCTCGGCACGGGGCTCCATTGCGTCCGGATCGAGGAAGCTGAGCACCATTCCGCACCCGTCTTGGTCGGTGTCGAAGAGCGAGAATCTCACAGTCGGGTTGAAGTCGGGTGGGTGTTCGTCGTCGTCCATGTCGGCGCCTCCGGTTCGTGATCAGGACGGAAGGTGTACTCACCCCCTGTGACAGCCACCCCGGCGGTAGTCCTCTGCCGGTCACGGCGGTGTGGTACCTCACTGGTGAGTCGAGGAAGGAAGGAGCGCAGGTGAGTAGTGCATTCATGATGCTCCTGCTCGACGAGCTACCCGAGGGCTGGACACTCGAACTCGCCGATCCCGACGACTGGGAAGATGGCGACGACGTCCACCCCGAAGAGGAGACCTCACTTGGACACGAAGCTCAACATCCACCTGCAGCTACCGCCTGACGTCGCGGCCCGTGTGCAAACAGCGAACGCCCGTCTCGACGCGCTCGAGAAATCGAGCATTCGGTTCCCGCCGAACACGCCCCACGTCACACTCCTCATGGGGACCACCGGCGCCGACAGGACCGACGCAGTGCTCAACGCGGTGCAGGCCTGGGCCCGGACTCAGCCGCCTCTCTTGCTCCATCTCGATCGTCCCTCGCTACCCGGGTCGGACGGGTGGGTGTTCCTCGACGCCGAATGCGTGCACGGCGACCTGAAACAGATCCGCCGGAGTCTCGCCGCTGCCACAGGGACGCTCATCCAACCATCAGGGAAGGGATGCCCCGACACCCACAGCCACCTGACCCTGGGGCTCTGCGACGGCCCACCCGCAGCGGGGTACGAACAACTCTTCGTCCCCGAGCAAGCACTGTTCAGCCTCGTTGCGGTCGGCCACGTCGGCGAGAACGGCACCGTCATCGACACTCTGGCGTCCTTCGAACTCTGCGGCGACTGACTCGCAGCGATCGAGCGAATGCCCCGGCGAGGTGTCACGGCGGTGCCGTACGGTGTGCACGACTCATTCAGAGGATCCGAGGGACCTGGCCCGTCGACGATCCGCCAACCGGCCGCACGGCATCGGTGGCACCGCCAGGCCGATGAGGAGACACCACCATGACGACCGAACACCACGATGCGATCGACGGCTTCCTCGCCGATACCGACGCGTTACTCGCCGAGTCGAGCGACGCCGAGGGGCTGGCCCACAGACTCCGGGCCGACGACGTCCCGGCGGGCACGGTGCGGTGGCGCATCGAACGCACCGAACCCGAGCAGTTCACCGAAGAACGAATTACCGAACGTAGCGACGGGTTCTGGTTCGAGGCCGTACCCGTCGCGTTCACCGACGGCGGCGACATCGAACCGTCCGACGAGGTGCTGTGCGTCGGTCCGTGGGGAACCCTCCGGAGCGCGATCGAGTGGCACCCCGAGGTGTTGACGGTCACCGGCGACGACGAGGTCGATGTCGCCGACCTGCCCGAGGGGATCCTCGTGGAGTTCCTGAGCGGCGAGGAATGGGTGGAGCTGCCGTCGGGATACTGGCAGATCAGTTCAGGCGTCGCCGTTCCCGAGGATCCGGAGGCGATCGCCGCGTGGAGCAACGGCGACGACTACGGCTTCCCGGGCGGCGACCGCACCTACCTCCTCTACCGTTTCGACGACGTCTACGTGGCCTACAACGACGGGATCCTGAGCCTCTTCGGCAGGTTCGACACCCAGGACGAAGCGGTCAAGGAGTGGATCGGCGACTACCTGGCCAACGACGTCCATCCGCTGGAGGACATCGTCGAAAGGTTCGGCGCCGGATCGGGCGACGGCGCTTCCGACGACGAGATCGCCGCTGCGGTCGCCGAGGCGGTCGACGGCTTGCCGCTCGAGCCGGTCTGCGAGCTCGGCGGCGAACCGCTCTACTCGAGATCTTCGGTCGAGGCCTGGTGGGAGCACGAGGGATGCATGGCCGCTGATGAGATCCTCGAACGGCTGGCGAGCGAGCGCGACGCGAGAGCGTGATGCCTCGACGGAACACCACTTGACACCACTGACATGATGTCGACGATGGGGTATCGGTTCTCGTGCAGCCGGCACACGCTGGCCCGGGCGATGCGCTCGGCCGCGCGGGTCGTCGGGACCGGGCGCCGTTCGCTCGCCTACGGCGGTGTGTGGACGACGATCGAGGACGGCTGGCTGACGCTCACGGTCATACGGCCTCCGGTCACGCTGGAGCAGAGGATCCCGATCGACGGGACCGGGAGCGGCTCGCTGGTGCTGCCGCTCGAGCCGCTGCGGCGGGTCATCCTCTCGAGGCGTTCCGGTGATGCCGAGTTCGAGGGCGACGACGAATCGATCGAATTCCGGTCACGGGCGTTTCGCGCTCAGCTCCTGGCCATCCCGGCCAAGTTCGTGCTCGCACCCAACGAGCCCGTCGACCCGCTGCATGTCGCGACCGTGAGCGGCGACGCATTCCGCGCCGGGATCGATCACACTGCGCTGTCGATGTCGCACCGCTACGGATGGCGGCCCGGCCTCGCCGGCCTTGAGATCACCGCTCGAGGCGACACCCTCCGCTTCGCAGCAGCCGATCCGGAGACACTGGCGATCGCCGAGTTCCGCGACCGGTCGGCAGAGGACTCTCTCGATGCCCCGCTCATCGTCCCGCCTGAGGCGATGAACGACCTCGCCCGGCACATGCCCAAGCGGCGCCGAGTCGAGGTGCGGATCGGCGCAAGGCAGGTCGACTTCGTCGCCGGCGAGACCTCGATCCGCGTCGAGAACATGCTCTCGACGTTCCCGGACTACGAGCCGCTGCGCACCACGCCGACGACCCGAAGCGCCACCGCGTCGCGGAAGCGACTGCGCCGCGCCGTCGAGCACGTGTCGATCCTCTCGTCCGGCGACCGCCCGGCCCGGGTATGGCTCGATCTCGAGTCCGGCAAGATCACGGTGCGGACACTCGACCGCCAGGCCGGCTCCGGCAGCGAGACGTGCAAGGCGGAGCTCGAGGGCGACCCCTGCACGGTCGGGTTGTACCTGTGGACGCTCGTCGCGTTGCTGCGACAGCTCGAGGGCAACAAGCTCGTGATCGAGGTCGGCGATCCGCAGGTGCGGGTGTCGTTCCACGACCCCGATCACCCCGCCCGCCGGTTCCACCTGCTCCCGCTGGCGATCGATCCGCCGACGTCGGGCTGATCCGCCTGGTCGAGGCGTTCTGCTGCGGAGAACGAGTCGCCACGCTTGTGGCCACGGCGGTGTTCTAAGTTGGTCGGTATGACAGTCGGCGTAGCTCGCATTGAGGCGATATATCCTGCGCCGCGCAGCCGGACGGGGATCAGCTCGTGACCGAACTTCTGTGGACGATTGCGGATGCCCGCCGGCCAGGTAGCGGGGACCGACGACCTGGGTTGTACGTCGTGAACGAAGAGCTCGCCGAACACTGGCGCGTGCGCCGGAAGGTCCTGGATTGTCGTACGTGGGCCGAGGTGCGGGCCCTGGGTGACGACGTCCTCATCGAAGTGTTGGGGCTCGCCGGATACGGCGGCTACGACGACTTCCTCGGCCACTTCGAGATCACCGGGACCGCACCTGGGCTGTCTCCTTCGCCGGTCGATGAGGCCGAACACGCCTTGATCAGCGCCGAAGACACGCCCGCAGATGACCAACCATTTGCCGCCTACGACGACCTCAGCGCATGCGCCGACGGGGACTGGCCGCCGTCGGCATATCGGCTCGTCGCCGATTCCGTCCCACATGAGCTTTCGACCCGTTTCGGAACGCTCTGGGAGACCAACTTCAACGGGATCTACGCGATTCTCGACCCAGACCAGCGAGTAGCGCTGTTCGACGAACTCACCACGCTCGGCGACTACCTCACAGAGACGCCGTGGCTCAGCGAACTCATCGACACCTTCTGACTCGCCACAGTCGGGATCCCTTCCCAGACGTCGTCAATCGAATCTTCGGACGAAGAACGACTCGCAAGGCGTTCCTGCGAGAGAAACAAGTCGCGGGCGGGCACCAACGTGCAAGTGTGCAAGTCCGCCAACCTGCAAGTGCGCAAGCTCCCACCGAGGCCGAGCGTCGCGAAGGGCGGCGTTGAGGTTCAGGAAGAGTCGGCCACATTCTGCGGCCGTTTCCGACCCTGCGATGTTCGGGCCGTGGGCTCGAGGTGCGGTCACTCCTAGAGCCCACCGACAGCGGAGGGGCTACCTTGGCGCCATGGCGGAGTACGCGATCACGCTGCCGAAGCGTCCGGACCAGGGGGTTGTCGGCTACATCCGCACAGATGCCGACGACCTGGTGATCGCGGCCACTGCTGACGCCATTTCGAACTTCTCGCCACACATCCCGTTTCTGCCACAAGTCAAGGAGTGCGGCGTCGAGGCGACCCCAGTGGAGGAGGGCGAAGCAGACTTCGCCAATGGGTTCCACTGCGCGGGAGGTGAGTGGCCACGCCGGAGCACCGGCGAGCCTCTCCACCCGTGGGAGCTGCGCTGGGTCAGCGGGCTCTTGCTGCACAGATTCGATGGCACCACCTACCACGGCATGCTCGACGACCCGCCTCACTCCGACGTGGTCTACGAACTCCGTCGCCTGACGTGGGTGGAAGGTCAACCCGTGGACGCCGAGGTTTGGCGCGGCGATGAATGGCGGAGCGCCTTCGACAGGTTGATCAAGGAGATGGTCTTCTCCTTTCCGCCCCCCGACTGGCGCTGGCTCACCGAAGAGCAGGCCCACGAGCTGCAGGAGCGCGACCTCCACAGCCCCGGCGATCCCCACTGACTCCGACAGACCTTTCACGCGAGGTCGTCGTGAGCCAAGACTTATGGTTCAGTGGCCACCTTCAACGACGTAGCCGGCCTTGCGGAGTCTTTCCGCGAGGCGACGCTCGGCTTTGAGGGCGGCCTTTTTCGTCGGGTAGACCTTCTCCGTCATGAGGTCGTGGTTCAGGGACTGTCCGAACCTCTTGACCACTGCTGACGCCAGGTTGTGGCCCTTCTTGCTTCGGGCGCCGGTCAGGTGTTCTTGGAGTCTGTCCTCGACAGACTTGGATGTCTGCCCGACATACACGTACCCCTTGCCGGGGTCTCCGAGATCAGGGTCGTGAAGGTCGATCACGTAGGTCCGGTAGGCCTGGGTGATCCGGTTGACGGTGTACCCCTTGCCCCGAAGCGTCAACTCGAGCTTCTTCATCTCGGCTCGCGCTTGGACTCGGTCGGTGATGATCTCTGGACAAAGATCCTCTCTCACCCGAACGACGTGATGGCGGGCCCAGTGCGGTTTGTACCTGCCCTGATTGAGTCCTGCAGCGAATTCATCGGCGCCATGGAGTGTCATGCCGACATAGAGGTTCGGCCTATCGGCTCGAATACGGGGCTTGATGTCGTCAAGTTCGAGAACAACGAGATGGTAGGCCCGGTCGTCAGAAGGGTCTGTCGGCATTGCGTCAACCTCACCGATGGGGGTCATGGGGCCTCGCTCTCGAACCGGCACGGTCGGCGAGGCGTCTCTCGATTGAAGCCTCGGGACTCTCCCGCCCGCCAGTCGGTTGAGATTTCGCCCTGACGTGAGGGCAAGGCTTTCGACCTGCCGCGTTCCAAATCCCGGAACGCCTTCGGAGCGGTGCAGGGTGAGGACGTCATTCGCAGCCGATGCCGTCGCTGTCGCCGTCGAGGCCATAGGGGTCGACGGCGGGGTCCAAGACCGTGACCGGCTTCTGGGAACTGTCGAGATCACCGCAGTTGAGTGCATCGCCGTCGAGGTTCGGAAGGCAGGGCAGATATGCCGGGTGGCAGTCGCGCGGAGGGGTCGGATCCTCCTTGGGAACGTCGGGGTCGGCTGAGGAACAGTCGGCGAGGCCTGCGCGCACCGCGTCGTAGTCGGCTTGGGTGATGGAGAGTCGGTAGGCGACCTTCACCGTGCCGTACTGCACGAGATATGCGCAGAGCTGATCGGGGTTGGTGGGCCGGTATCTCGCCGGTCCTGCGTCGGATTTGTGCGAGTTCTCTTCCGCCCTCATCGCGTTGAGATTGGTGACGTCGTTGGAGAAGACCTCGCGGCGGGTGTCACCCCACGCCCAGGCGCCAGAACGCCACGCATCCGCGAGCGCAACGACGTGGTCGACCTCGAGGTCGGTCGGGTCGTAGAAGTAGATGGCGGTGAAGGGGTCGAACCATGTGCCGGCGATGACCCGGCATCCCGACATCGAATACTCCAGCGCCTCTTCTTGGAGTACCTCGTGGCGGGTCCGCACACAGTCGTCGTCCAGGTCTGCGCCCTCGAAGAACAGATCGCGGTTGTACGCAGGCCGACCGGGATCGAGCGGGGCGATCAGCGTCCGGAGTGCGGTGGTGAGGGCCGTGTCGTCGCAGTATGGACTGGCGGGGTCGATCTCGACGGGCGGGCGTCCCTTGTAGCGATACAGGAAGGTGGCGAGCTGGCCCCTGGTGACGGGATCATCGGGCGAGAACGTGGACGGGCTCGTGCCGGTGGTGATGCCGGTTGCGGCCATCCAGGCGACGGGGGCTCGCTGCCAGGCGGCGGTCAGATCAACGAAGGGGAGACTGTGCGCCGATGGTTCGCCGGCAAGTCGATGGAGGAAGGCCGCGATCTGCGCTCGGGTTGCGACCTGATCGGGGCTGAAGGTCGATGACGAGGTTCCCGTGGTGATCCGCTCGGCGGACATCCACGAGACGGCGTCCTGTTGCCAGACGGCTTTGACGTCACGGAATGGGTGCGGAGGAGAAGTGGGGCGGCCCTCCATTCGCCAGAGGAACGCTGCAGCCTGACCCCGAGTGACGGCGGCGTCGGGCGAGAAGCACTCCGGCGAGGTGCCGGTCGTGATTCCCGAGTCGGCCAACCACTGCACGCCCTCGCTGTAGAACCGGCCGGACTCCACGTCGCCGAACCCGGCGACTGCACCCGCGGGGCCGGGAACGAGCAGCGCAACGGTCGCGATACTCGCGGCAAGGAGGCCCGGCCGCAGCCGTTTGTGGAACATGGGGAAGTAGCTCCGAAGTCAACATGGCGATCGAAGAGACCGCCCGCCTTGATTGTGTCCCACCCAGCCGTGACACTGGCGTTTCGACAGCGAGACGTGGGTCCGCTCTCGCAGCCAATGACCTCCTGATCGACGTTGGCACGCCCCACGGCTCCGCGTCGAGGCGCCCAAACCTCAGTCGGGATGCGCGGTGAAGGGCCAACGGCCTACTCGCCTCCCACCCACCAATTGTCGACACCTTTGTTTCCGCTGGCCCGAAGACGCCTGGCAAGCTTCTGTTGAAGCTCGCGAGAATTCGATCCATCAGCTTCGCTCTGCGATCCCGCCCCTTCGAAGCACACCCGGCACCGGCCCGAACTCGCCACATTCTCGGCAGAGTCGCCACGAAGCGCTCGAACCGCCGATGGCCTGCCGGCGACGCGGCGCGCAGACTGAGCCGCCTGCTGTAGCAGGGTCTCGCATCCAGGCGTCGCGTGGATCTCGCCCCCTCGGACTGCGCAGACCCAACCAGATACAGACGGATCGCAGATCACGCACTTTCGACCCATCACCCCGTGGGAACAAAACTGCGGGCGTCGGGCCGCTGACTTCTTGGCTGCCGCCTTCGCTCCGGAGCCAGAGCGTCCCTGATTCCGTAGCGCAAGGGAGAGTCGTATGACCTCGTCAACATCATCCGCCGCGGGTGAGAACGCTAGCGATTTGAGAACCCGAACGACGTCGTGACTATCGACCGAAGCAACCCGCACGCGTCGCCGAAGAGCCTTCTGATAGAACCGGCTCTTGGGCCATGGTCCACGCCGCCCGCCAGAGTGCTGCGCCCACAACTTTGCAAACTGCTCCGGCGACAAACCGGTCTTGTCCGGTCGAGAGCTGTTGCCTCTCTTTGACTTCTTCGCCATCAAGAGGACTCCTGCGACCCGCCGCCTGCCCAATGCATGGATCTTCACCTTCCGTGTGGACCTCGCCTTGAATTCATGGTCAACCCAAGCCGCGAAGCCACTCCCTTCGGCTACACGATGGCATGTAGACACGGGCTGTGACACGGGTCGTCGGAGATAGGGCGTTCGCCGATGGGGATCAAGCACCCGTGAGGACGGGACGCTGCCGTTCCATTCGCCACCTTCACCTGGAGGTGCTGGTCCCCGATTCGGCTTCTCCCGGTGGGCGTCGGTGGAAGTCGTCGAGGTTGGCCTGTTTGATCTCGCAGATGGTGCCCGGCGCGTTGACGACCCGCCGGAGGGCCTCGGGGAGATCGGCGCGATCGCGCTGGGCCAGCCAGCGGACCGAGCGCATTTTCGGTTCCGGCTCATCGGCTCGGTACTCGTACGGACCAGTAATCTCTGCGACGCCGACTCGACGGCCGGTGAGTGGCACGGCGACGCGATCGCCGGGCCTCATGTCGAGGCGGAACGATCGCCAGTAGCGCACAAACGTGCCGTAGGCCTGCGGCTTCCTGGCATCCCCGCGCTCTTCGAGAGCCTCTTCGAGTTGCCGACGTAGCTCCCTTTCGCCTGGCCAGTCGGTGAGGTCGCCGAGTTCGTCATCGCTGATCGCGATGACGCCCTCGTCAAGCCATCTCCTCTCTAGAGCCGAATCGTCCCAGGCCCGGAGCCGCCAGTCGGTTCTCGGCGCAGCTTCGCGGCCGGCCCCTTCTGTAGGGATCTGCAATGGCACACGTTCGGTGCCAGTTCTTTCAGCGACCATCCGAAGGGCGGCACCGATCATCCGCTTCGCATTCGCACCGAACTCGACAGCGGACCGACGAAGACTCGAGAGGTCGGTCTGGCGGAGCTTCATGGCCTGACCGTAGTCGGATCGCGCGGACCGCATTTCCTGGCTTGCGGCCGACGTCGAACCGTGGACCCGCTAACCGACTCTCGGGTTGTCACGACAGCGCGGTACCGCTCGGGTAAGGCAGTGTGGGTCCACTGAGGGGGAGCAATGGGTGAGGTCATCCGGATCGAGGTGCTCAGTATCTCTGGACGGACGTTGGAGTACCGAGACGTCGTCAGCGGGAAACGGGGCAGCGCCGACCTGCGCCGCTTCGATCTCGAGACAGGCACCGAGGCCGTCATCGACATCGAGACCCGTTCCGGACGCCGGGTCGTGAGCCGAATCATCGAACCGAGTCCAGAGTTGGTTGTCGAAGAAATCGTGTTCGGAGCGGCCGTGGATGTGCCCGCTGTCCTCGTCAACGGCGTACCGCTCGATGTCCCGAACCCGGACGCGCCACTGGCGGTGGGCCAGGTGCGCACCGCCTTGATCGCCTTCAGCACGTTCCGCACAGGCGACCGCGACAAAGGCCGCACGGAGAAGCGACGACCATGCGTGATCATGAAGATCGATGGCGAACATGTCGCCGTCTGTCCGATCCACGGCGCGAACTCGGCAGTGCGACGATCCGAGGCCAGCCGCCGACTGATCGGTTGGCGCGAGCTGGGGCTCCGGAAGTCGTCCTACGCCAACGCAACGTCGGTGTGGGTCCGGGCGGACTCGCTCGGCGCGCTGATCGGCGAGCTCGGGGCTGAGGACCGCAGTCGTCTCGGGATCTGAGTCCACCGTTCGACGAATGAGCGCGACCGGCGACTGATCACGCGGACGCAACCTCGACATATCGACAGACGGTCGAAACGAGCGAGATCTGTCCGACCGTCGACGGGAGCGCATCGAGCACCTCGGGGCTGGCGACGACGACGGCGAGTCGCTGTGCGCGCGACACGGCGACGTTGAAGCGTCGTTGGTCGAGCAGGAAGCCGAGCCCGCGTGGGGCGTCGGCGGACGATGAAGAGGCCATGCTGTAGATGACGACGGGTGCTTCGCGGCCTTGGAAGAGGTCGACGGTGCCGGCGAGTACGCCGTCGGGTAGGGCGGCGCGGAGTTCACGCACCTGTGCGTTGTACGGCGTGATCACCAGGACGTCGTCGACGCCGATGGTGCGGGTTGTGCCGTCGTGGTCGATGAATTCCCGGCCGAGCATGTCGTCGACCACGTCTCTGACGACAGATGCTTCTTCTCGGCTTCGGCTGCGGTTGCCGGCGTGCTCGACGGCGTGCCATCGCAGTCCGTGGTCGATGCCGGCGATCGTTCTCCGGGAGCACTTCTCGTGGGGCTGGAGTCGTCCGTCGTAGGACGTTTCGCTCACGAACGAGCAGATGTCGGGGTGCAGCCTGTGGGTGCTGTCGAGGAAGATCCCTCGTGCCGGATCAATGGTCTGATCGGCGCCGATCACATGGGCGAGGGCCGACCGGTCGACGCCGGGCGGGTGAGAGCCCTTCGTCGGTTGGTCAAGCTGTTGGGGATCGCCCACCAGCACGAGCGAGCGGGCGCAGGTGGCCGCGGCGATGGTGTTGGCCAGTCCGTATTGTCCGGCCTCGTCCACGATCAGTACGTCGAACGCCTGTCGCAGGTCCGGGTGCGAGAAGAGCCACACCGTGCCACCGACGACGTCGTGATCGCCGGCGAGTGCCATGGCTCGGGCTTCGGTGTTGCTCGCATGGTCGACGTCGGAGATCTCGGGGTCGTCGCCGCCCGCTTTGAGGATCTGCAGCGACGGGTCCGCGTTGCGGGCTGCCGAGAGGAGGTTCTCGATGACGCGATGGCTGTTGGCACAGACTGCGACCCGTTTCCCTTCGGCTGCGAGGCGGCTGATGAGGCGCGCCGCGTTGTAGGTCTTGCCTGCCCCGGGAGGTCCTTGGACCGGGAGGCTGGAGTTCTCGAGTCGCGCCCCCGCCCCGACGACTCGTTCCCCCGCGTCGAGGTCCGACAAGTCGACGAGGGATCCGGTGGCGAGTCGGGGTGAACCTCGGCGGAGCAGGTCGACGATGGAACGGAATCGGGTGCCGTCGAGGCCGTGGGTGACGATGTCGTTTCCGACTTCTTCGAGCGCGTCCTTGGCGTTCGGGTTCGGTACCGGCTTCGGTGGGATCAGTGCGTCGGGAAGCGGCTTGGCGCTGTTCTTCCCACGGGTGAGTTCGATGATGCCTTCCACGGGGTCGATCCGATGGATCGTGCCGGCACTATCGCCGGTTCTCGGATCGATGGGCGGGTTCCCGCCGGGCTTCAGCTTGTAGGGCTGATCGGGGTCGAAGGTGAACTGGTGCACGTTCGACTTCTTGACCGTTCCGACGATCCCTTCGTAGACCAGTCCGCCGATCGCCTCGGAGTCCTCGAAGAGCTCGTCGTCGTCCATCTCTAGCCTGGCGAAGTAGGCCCACCAGTCGGACTTCTCTTCTCGGCGGTGGAAGTCGAGGAGATGGGCGAGCAGCCAGAGTGCTCTGTCGTCGGCGGACATCTCCGACCCGGGCGATTCGCCGACGTTCGGGAGCCAGTCGAACCCGATCGAGGGGATCGACGCGGTCTCGTCGGAGTCGGCCGGAGCCGGGGGTTCGGTCGAAGGATCGTCGACGTCCTGTAGCAGCTGGGCGCGGAGCGCGGCGATCCGTTCCTCGTAGGCATCGAGCGCTTCGGAAGCCTTGCCCTCGAGCGGCTGGGGTCGGTCGATCGGGCCGAACCGTGGGAGCGCCTCGTCACGGCGGGCCTCGAGCCAGTCGTCGAGTTCGCGGGTGGAGACGCAGTCTTCCTTGTTGTAGTCGGCGATCTCGCGGAGCAGCGTCTCGCTCCCACCGTCGCGCCATCGCTCGTACATGACGATGCTCTCGAAGCCGCTCTTGACCGGGCCTTCTCTGCCGTCGGCGGAATGGTAGAAGCGTTCCATGTCTTTCAGTGAGTATCCCTCGGTCGAGCAGCGGACGGCGCCGCGCACCACGGCGTAGAGATCGATCAGGGCTCCGCCTCGGAGGAGCTCGTCCACCTCGGACTCCCGGGTGGCGTACTGACCCATGAGCCGTTTGAGTGTCGTGACCTCGTGGTGGGCGTAGTGGTAGATGTGGGCGTCGGGGTGTCGTTGCCGGGTCTCGATCATGTGGTCGACGACTTTCTCGAAGACCCGTTTTTCGTCAGCGGGGTTGTGGGCCCACCACTCGCGGTATTCGTCGTCGCGGGTGCTGATGCCCCAGAGGTACTCGATGCCTCCTTCTTCGCGGAACGGGTTTCCCTCGAGATCGAAGAAGAGGTCGTGCTCCGAGGGCTCCGGAAGCCGGTGGAATCCGCTTTCGGGTCGTTCCGTCGGGTCGAGGAGCTCGTATCGGTGTGTCCCGTCGCGTGCTTCGAATTGCAGGCGGGCCTGGGCCTGGATCTGCTCGAAGCCTCGGGCGGTGACTCCTTCGGGGCGGTTGTGGCTGTTGGCTCCGGCGAGCGCTGTGAGGGTTGTGATCCCGGCGGCTTCGAGGCGGTCGATCTGGTCGGCCCGGATGCCGGCGACGAAGGACAGGTGGTCGTCGTTGCGGCGTCGCGTGTCGCACTTGGCGCTCCACCGACAGATGCCGCAGTGGGCGCACGGCGAGGGGTAGACGGCGAGAAGGTCGAGACCGAGGTCCTCGAGCAGACGAGCACGGCTTCGGCGGTGAAATGCAGCCAGGTCGGCGGTCGGGAACGTGAATCGTTCGTTGGATCCGAGCCACAGGTGAACATTCTCGGGAACCGATCCTTGGACTCGAGCTACCTGGGCTGCGTATTCGCCGAGCTGCAGCATCGCCCGCACCTTTGCCGAGCGGGCGAGCTTGGCGTCAACCGGTTCGTAACCCCAGTCGCCGAGGTCGGTCTCTGCGGGGACTCGAATGAGGAAATCGGCGTGGCCGCTCCAGGCGCCGTCGATGAACGTCGCTTGGAACACTGCGTCGACGCCGCTTCGCATCGCGTCGATGGTCTCGGTTGCGGCGCGTTCGACATCGGGCCATGTCCGCCCGGTCACGATCTCCGCGATGTTCATGCCGCGTTCGTGCAGCTGGTCGAGACAGCGGGCCTCGTGCTCGTCGCCGAACCGGGCGATCAGGTCGTGGCCGCCTCCGCCGGCGCCCCATGACCGATCGGCGCGACCCTCTGCGGTCTCGCGGGCCAGGCCGGTGAGGTGGCGGCAGGCGAGGTGGTTCACCAGATCCGTTGCCGAGTGTCGTAGTTCGCCGTTCACATGTCGCATTCGCGGGTGCTCACTTTCCGATCGCGACCCTTGTCGGTCTCGTCCGTGACATCGAACCAGGCACCCCGGACAACTTCATGTGTCGTAAAGCGAGAGAATCTCTCGGGCGACTCGCTCGCCGAGACCCGCCAACTCGGGAGGACTGACAAGTCGTCCGCGATCCGAGAGGCGGAGCAGGACCGTCTTCAGCTCGGTCTCGCCCCAGACCTCTACGGTCACCATCACCCGCCCGTTCGACAGGGGGTCGGATCGCTCGATCCGAAAATCGTCGAGCACGGAGAGGCATTCGGGATCGATCTCCAACAGGACTCGGAGTGGTTCGTGGGTGACGACAAGCCCGGCGGGCAGCTTGTCTATGTCGTCCCGCTCGAACGTCTCGCCGGTCGGCTCGGCGGAAAGCACTCTGTCGACCGGAATCGAGTCGAGCCCCCGTCTGCTCACCGGATGGGAATCGGCCGAGCGCAGCCGTCGTCGGAGTCTCGGGGACACGAGCCCTTCACGAGCCCGATAGAGGGCAACCCATTGATCTCCGGACCGGTAGACCGCATGAACCTCGATCGAGCCCTCGAGCGGTCCAAGTGTCAGGAACTCGCCCTCGATTCGGCATTTCGCAATTTCACCGCGTTCGCTGAACTGTTCCAACTTCGCCGCCATCGGTGGCTGGTTGTCTTCGTGGACCTTGATGTCGACCTCCAGCCGTCCCGCGAGCTTGTGGGCAGCGGTTCTGAGCGAGTCAGAGCCGCCACCCCTTGCGAGGACGGTCGAGGCGAGCAGGTAGAGGGTGACCGATTCCGATAACGACGGCTGGGCGAGTTCACGCCACCAGTTGTTCTGGACAGCCAGCCGAGCGTCTGGGGAAGGCGGCTCTTCCACGTCCGGGTACGGCTTGATCGAAACGGCTTGGGCGAGCTCGAATCCCAATGGTTCGCCTCGGTCGACGGGTTCCACGGCGAGAACGGGAGCGAGAACGGCGCAGAGGTCGTCGTGGGTGCATCCGAGTTCGGCGGCGATCTCGGCGAGCGCGGCACCATCTCGATCCTCGGCGATGGCGAGGGCTCGGGAGAGGATGTCGAAGCGCTTGCCTGCGGTGAGCCGGGTCATGCCGGGACGATCCGCTGCAGGTGGGACCTCACCCGGTCAACGATCGTCTGCGGTTCGAGCACGACGGCCCTGGCCCGGAGACCTAGCAGGCGGTCGACGAACCAGTCGACGTCGCCGGTCGACGTGCTCAGCGTGCTCCAGCCGTCGCCGTTGTCGACCGCGTCGCCGCCCAGCAGCTGTAGTGCTCGATCGACCATCGGCGTCTGCACGCGCACGGTGACCGGGATCGCTGTCGCGGAAGGGGTGGAGCGGCGACGGCCGCGAGATGCAACCGTCGCGCTGAGGTCGATGCCGGCCGGTGCAGGCTCGAACGGGTCGTCGACGTTCGACAGACCCTCGATTCGATCGAGGAGGAATACCTCCGGTCCGTCATGTCCGGGTTGTCCGGCCACGAGCCACCAGCGTCCGGATTCGCTCACCACTCCCCACGGCGACACCAACACTGTTGTGCCGACATGGGCGAAGGAGACCGCTGAGCGGTCGCGTACGGCATCGATCAGTTGCTCGAGGACCGGCAGCACCGAGACCAGGATCCGGGCTGAGCGTCGATCCACGCCGGCCGAGGGAACAACGGCCCGCAGCGGCCCGTCGCCGTCGATGGCCACCGCCATTGCCGCCACGGCGAGCTCCTCTCGCTCTTCAGCGGTGAAAGGCGATGCCGTGGCCACCCAGAGCTTCTTGCTCTCGTCGTAGTCGAGCGAGACGCCGTGGGGTTCGAGGACCTCTCTCAACCGAAGGAAGTTCTTGTCGGACGCCGCAAGGTCACCGATGCCTTCCACGCCCTCGAGGTCTTGGCGCGTGAAGGTGAACGAGCCGCCCCGGGGCAGTTTCGCCCAGATCCATGCCGCCAGGTTGAGCGCCCGCTCGTACTTCAGCGCGTCCTGACCGGTCCGCCTCGCCTCTGTCACCCGGCGAACCGTACTCGCGACGACCCGACCCGTTCCGGCTGTCGGGACAAGTTGTCCGGGGTCTCTGGTCTTCTCATCTCACCGACGAACGGAGACCAAGATGACCAACAACGACACGGCACGCTGGCACCGGCAGATCTGCTGGGTCAACGAGCAACTGGCCTTGAGCGGCGATCTTCCCGCAGACGAGGGCGCCGCCGCCCGCAAGCTCGACGAGTGGCAGCGGTCCGGCATCACTCATGTGATGGACACCCGCGGCGAGTGGAACGACGAGGACTTCGTCGCCCGGGTCGCCCCCGAGATCGGCTACTCGTGGCTCGGAACCCACGACAACGGAGGAGAACAGGGCGACGAGTGGTTCGATGCCGGCGTCACGGCAGCCCGCTATGTGGAGATGACGCCCGGCAGCCGCCTTCTGGTCCACTGCCACATGGGGGTCAACCGTGGCCCCTCGATGGGTCTGCGGATCCTGCTCGACCGCGGCTGGGACATCACCGAAGCGATCGACC
>Ga0055584_100003010_pt1 | contig 16683 bp, 14 predicted proteins | sample OSDHelmetaG_FD_58716 | JGI IMG/M metagenome (GOLD analysis project Ga0055584, IMG submission 58716) | Pelagic marine sediment microbial communities from the LTER site Helgoland, North Sea, for post-phytoplankton bloom and carbon turnover... | ecosystem: Environmental > Aquatic > Marine >... | reverse complement strand
CTTACTAATGAAAATTGCTCCAAGGGAACTAGTAGCTCATCATTTCCAGCAAAGATAATTCTTAAGTAGTCATTATGTGAGTTTTTAATTTCTTTAGTAACAATACCTAAATATTTTCCAATTCCATATTTATTATGAACCACAAAATCACCTACAGTTAACTCTTGATAAGAATCCAAAATTTTTGATTCCTTATATCTATTTACATATTTCCCCTTACGAAGTAATCTCTTAAACAATTCGTTTGAAGTATAAATATGAATTTTTTTATCTATTAACTCAATTCCACTTGATAATTCAGCAATTACTATATTTAGTTTGTCACTTAATTTAAAATCATTTAAATCAGAAATCAAGTTGTATTCTAGATCAATATTTTTTAATAAATTAGTTAATAAGGTTAATTCATTTTCCTTAATAGCACAAACTATTTTATATTGCTTTAAATCCTTTTGAATTAAAGTTAAAACATATTGGGTATTTCCTAAGGGAACACTCAATTCTAAAATATTTCTTAAGACCGGAGAATAGGTATCATTTTCTAGTACTTGATACTTAGAAATAACAGAGTTAAAGTCAAAGAAAAGAGAAAATCTAGCCAACATCTTATTTAAAGATACCATTTCTTGAACATAAGCTATAGTTTCTGAACTTACTAAATCCAAATGATCCTTTATTTTATCCTTTGTTGATAGAACAATTAAAGGGTTTCTAATATAGTCTAAAATGGAAACATTAGAAGTTAAAAAAGTACGATATGTATAAAGATGATATTGATTAACGTTATTTTCAATATACTCTAAATCTAAATCAATAAATTCTCTTACTTCATCATTTTTTACAGCTTTTAAGGCTGACTCTCTAATCAATTGTTTTTCATCTGTTGTTATTAAATTGTCTGTAGCAGGTAACACTGTTACCTGCTCAATTTTCTCAATAGTTCTTTGACTAGAAATATCAAAAAATCTAATTGACTCAATAATAGTATCAAAAAATTCTATTCGAATCGGATTAGAATAATTAATTGAATATATATCAATAATCCCCCCTCTTGCTGCAAAAGTTAAGGGAGTTTCAACACGAGAAACCTGATTGTATCCCGCTTGAAATAGTTTCTCTTTTAAACTTGCAATCCCAATTTCTTGATCAAGTTTTAAATTTAAGATAAAATCCTGAAAAACCTCCACTTTTGGAAGGTACTTAGTAACTGCATTAGCACTTGTTATAATTATCTTTTTACTCTCACTTAATAAACCATACATTGCATCAATACGTGAACCCATATTTTCATAACTTGATGCAATTGCTTCAACTCTAAGTGATTCCTCAGGAACATATAAAACTAGATTCTCATCTTCAAGATAGGCTGACAATTCCTCATATAATTTTGTTGCATTATAGGGATTCTCTTTAATTATGACTAAGTTTTCTTCCCTTTCCTTAAATTTTGCTACAAGAGATATTGCCTCTTCATTAATACTAATTGCACTATAATAACTAGATTTTTTTAATCCATCTACTACAATACTTTCTCTACAAAGGTCTAACAACCATTCGTTTTTAATTTTTGCTATAGTCAAATTAACCTCCAAAACTACTATTTTTGATTATACTTATTCATGACTTTTTCAAAGTCCTGATCTATAAATGCAATAGCTGCATCACTTGCTTTATCAAGGGATTTATGATATTCTTCTAAATCTTCTTTACGATGTTTTCCTAATACATAATCAACAACTGCTATTTTAGGATCTTTTCCAATCCCAATTTTTATTCTTCTAATTTCTTGACTATGTAGATGGCTTTGAATATTTTTCATACCATTTTGACCACCAGCTGAACCTTTTTTTCTAATTCTAATTTTTCCAACTGGTAAATCTAAATCATCGTGGATAACTAAAAGATCTTCTACTTGTAATTTATAAAAATTGACAATTTCAATAATTGCCTCTCCTGATAGATTCATAAATGTTGTAGGTTTCATTAAATAAACTTTTTCACCCTTATAATTAAAACTTACCACCTTAGCCTTAAATTTATCCTGATTAATAATCACATTTAGCTTAGAAGCTACCATATCAACTACATCAAAACCAGCATTATGTCTAGTATTTTCATATTTTTTTCCAATGTTACCTAAACCTACTATTAATTTCATCTTAACCTCACATTTTATTATTAAATTATAAATAAACTTAAACTAAGAAATTATCTTAATCAAAATTCGCTTTTCTTAGCTATTATACCAACAAGCAAGAAAAATACCAGTTTATTACAAATTTATAGTAGAAAAACTAAAAAGCTATTCTCTATTAATCAGTAATGCTACTATAAAACTTTAAAAATGACTATTTTATTAAAATAGTCATTTTTAACTAAGCTTTAATATCTGCTTGATTATTAGGAATCTTTTTCATTATGACATAACCAGCTATTAACATAAATAATAAACCTAAAACTCCGTATCTACTAGAGCCAGTTATTTGAGTGACAACTGCCATCATCAAGGTACCAAAAGCTGCTGCCCCTTTGCCAAATATATCAAAGAAACCAAAGTATTCATTTGAATTTTTCTTAGGAACTAATCTTGAAAAATAAGATCTTGATAAGGCTTGAATTGCTCCTTGAAAACAAGCTACCGAAACGGCTAGAAACCAAAACTCCCAAGCCTTATCCAATTGAAAGGCAAATAAGACAATAAAAGAATATCCAATTATACAAACTTCTATTAATTTTCTGGTTCTAAACTTAACTGAAAACCTTCCAAATAAAATAGCTGCTGGAAAGGCTATAATCTGTGTTAATAACAAAGCTAATAACATCTGTGTAGAATTGATACCAACATCAGTTCCATAAGCTGTGGACATAGTTATGATGGTTTGAACGGCATCAATATATAAGAAGTAAGCAATCATAAACATAAACATAGCCTGATCTTTTTTTATTTTTTGAAAAGTTGTTTTTAATTCAATCATCATTATGTTAAAACTTTCTTTACTGACATCCCGATAATTTTTTTGTTGATAATTTTTAAATAAAGGTAAAGTAAATAACAACCACCATAAACCAACAATTGCGAAAACTATTAAATACGCTAGTTGGTCGGAAATGTTCAATTGTTCATAAAATTGAAGAAAAATAATTATCACAATAAAGGGAATACATGATCCGATGTAACCCCAAGCAAATCCTTGTGATGAGATATTATCTGTTCTTTCAGCACTAGTAATATCACCTAACATTGAATCGTAAAAAACTAGCGAAGTTGAATATCCAACCTTAGATACTATAAACACTCCTAAAAAAGCTAGCCACATATCAATAAATCCTAATACAAAAACTGCTATAATACCTAGTAATACAAAAGCCATAAAAAACTTTCTTTTAGTATCTTTTTGATCTGCAAGTCTTCCTAGAGTTGGTCCTAAAATAGCTACAACTATAGTTGAAAATGTTAAAGCATAGCCCCAATATGCAGTTGAATTTGCTTCACTTATATTAGCTGCACTAGCAAAACCTTTGAACAAAATAGGAATTACAGTTGTAACAACTAAAATATATGCAGAATTACCAATATCATAAAATATCCAATCACGTTCTATCCTCGTTAACTTATTCATATATAACCTCCATAATAATGATATCATTTTTTTAAACAATATTTTATAATATAAGTATATTTAACCTAATTTTAATCTAAATTAAGTTAAAATACTATAGAAAGAGGTAATATAATGCCAGCTGCTACTAGTCATAATATATTTGCCAATGATTTATATCTAAAATATAAGAATCAAATTGAATTTAAAGAACTTTTTTTTCTAGGATGCCAAGGTCCAGATATTTTCTTTCATGATTTTGTTGGAATAACTAAAAATTCTTATTTAAAATATGGAGAACTACTACACCATTCTAAAGTAAGAGACTCTATTACTTTTATGTATAATTATACTAAGGGAACAATTTTAGAAGATTATTTTAAAGGATATCTTGCCCACTATTGTCTAGATTTAAGAGTTCACCCCCTAGTAAATTACTATGCGGATTTTTTAAAGAATAATAGCCACCTTGAGGCACATTTTAAAGTCGAGGCCGCTATTGATGTTTTTACTCTAGAAAGTCATGGTAAAAGTATTAAGGATTTTGATTGTTATTTAGATATTAAAGTAGAAAAAGAAAAAACTGACTTAATAGGTGAAATGTATCATCAATTATTCTTAAGTGTTTTTGACCTAGATCTAAAGGCCAGTCAAATATCTAGAGCCTGTAGACTGATGCCATTTTTTATGTATCTGTTAAAACCAAATACTAAAATCAAATATGATTTGATTTATCAAGTTGAAAAAATTGCGAAAAGCCACTTTGTATCTTCATTAATGTTATATCAAGATTTACCATTTGATATCTCAAATCCTAAAAATTTAAACATCATAAATCCTAAAAATAAAAAGATGCAATTCAATTACTCTTTAGCAGAATTATTTGATATTGCATCTCGTGACTTTGATTCATTCCTATTCAAATTTGACAAGAATAAAATCAATTATGATTTTGAAGGAGTTAACTTAGTCTTTTAGAAAAAGTGAATTATCAAGAATAAATTTCATTCTATTTAACATATAGGGTGAAATTTTTTCATATTGATTTTCTCTTAAATACGAGAAATCAATACCATTATTAACAGTAGTATGGTCTTCATTTCTAATACTTGCATTGACTGTCATACTTCTAATACCTGTTTGCATTGCAATTTCTTCAATATTAGTATAATTAATATTTCCAGTAGCGATTATTTCTAGCTTATCTTGATATTTTTGATTTAGTTCAGTTAATTTAATTAATCCAAGTTCAATATCTGAATTTAAACCTCTAGTTTTAACACCATCAAATCCTAATTCAATTAAATCATCCATAGCCTTGTCAACATCATTGACTAAATCAAATGCACTTGAGAAATATATTTTTACTTGATTAGCTTTTGCTAAGTCAACAATTTCCTTAACTCTTATTTTATCTATTTCAAAATTATCATTTAAAATTCCAAATACTAAGGAATCGACCTTATTGGCAATTAAATCTTTTACTTGTTCTTTCATTTCTGCAAATTCTAAATCGGTATAATTAAAACCAGCTCCTCTAACTCTAACTAGACCGCTTACCTTTAAATTAAAATCTCTTTTAATCATTTTTAACGTTGAAATATTAGCTGTTAAGCCCATTAAATTGGTTGCAGTACATAATAAAATATTATCCACAATATTGTTAGCAATTGCTGCGTCTTCATAACTTGATACTATAACTTCTAATTTCATATTCTACCTCACTGTAACTGATTATATCAAAAAACAGATAAAATCACTATCTTAATTATCACATAAGAAAAAACAGTAATAATAAGGTTAATCCCTAATATTACTGTTTTATTTTATTGTTCTTTATACTTAATCACTAAATGTCTTGAAATTCCTTGACCTTCAGATTCAGTTTTGACATTTTTAAAATTAGTTAAATATTGATGAATAACTTTTCTTTCATCATTTGGCATTGGATCTAAAGCGGCATCAATTTTAGTTTTTTGTACATTAATCGCTACTCTTTTAGCTAAAGATTTTAGTTTACGATAACGATTTTCTTTATAATTATTAACATCTACTAAAACATTAAGACGAGTATTAAATTCAGAATTTAATGCTGTCTTTAAAACATTATTGATTGAATGTAGAGTTCTACCAGATTTACCAATAACCATAGCATTTTTATCTGTATCAACTACTACTTTAATCAAGCTATCTAATTCAAATATCTCGATTTCTACATCAATATCCATATTAGTGAAGAAATTCCCTAAATAATCAAAGATAAATTCTGTAACATCCATTGGTGCATAAGCTTTAATAGTTACAGAAGGATTTAATCCTAAAACTCCTTTTTTTTCTTCGATAATTTCATATTTTAAATCACTAACTTGACATTCTTTTTCAGTAGCAACTTTCACTAATAAGTCTTCTAAATTTTTTCCGCTAAAAGTTTCCATAATTGCCTCCTAGTTTTTACTTGTTATTGCGTTGTGAATAAATACTTGTTTAGATACATTTACAATTGAAGAAATAATCCAATATAAAGTCATGGCTGATGGCCAATTAATTGCTAATACCGAAATAAAGATAATCATAATATACATTTGATTTCCTAAAGGATTAGCTGGTTTTTCATATTTACGGTGTTGTTTTGCTGCTAAAGCTTTACCTTTTCTTTCAGTTAAGTACATTGGAATCTTCATTGAAGCAAATTGCGCAACAATCATGACTGCAAATAACACTAAATAAAGAAAATTTCCATCTTGAATACCAGCAAGTGGTGTTGCATCCAACTTCATTCCTAAAAATGAACCATTTGCTACTACTTCTGCTCTTTGAACAGCTTGATACATTGCAATAATTACAGGAAATTGAATAAATTGAACCAAAATAGTTGTCAGAGGGTTAATACCTTCCTTAGTATAGATAGCTTGTGTTTCTTGAGCTAACTTCATTTTTGATTCTTGATCAGTTTTCCCTTCATATTTCTTTTGAATTTTTTGAATATCTGGTTGTAGGTCTTGCATTCTAACTTGCCCAACATTAGCCTTAAAAGTTAATGCTAAGATTAAAGCATGAACAGTAAGTGTAACTAAAGTTACAGCTAAACCAACATTCATTATACCACCTAAAAAGTTAGTATATTTAGCAATAGGATACACGAAGATTGCTGTGAACCAGTTTTCACTATCCATTGTTGAAGCAAAGGTTGTAGCATCAGTAATTAAGATATATTTACCTGTATCTGGATCCGTTGGTATCGAACATCCACTTAAAGTAAATAGTGCTGCAATTACTAATAACAACATTATTATTCTTTTTTTATTCATTTAATACTCCTCATTTATAGTTTACTTTTTTATTTTAACCTTTTTAAAGGCAATTTCCAAATCTTTTTTATTTTTGTGATAATTTTGTAGTATATAAGTAGCTCTAACAATTACTATTAAATCTTTATCTCCACCTTTAAAGTAAGATAATTCATTAATCATCATCCTTATTTGTCGTTTAATCTTATTTCTAACTACAGCATTTCCTAATTTTTTACTAACTGAGATTCCAATTCTGCATTCATCATATTTTTTACTAGTGGCATAGACTACAAAAGTCTTATTTGCCCAAGAATTTTTAAGTTTAATAATTTTTTCAAATTCTTGTGTTTTCCTTACTCTATTTATTTTTTTCATTTAACTTCTTCATGAATTTACGAAAAAAGGCCACCAAAGTGACCTTTAATAACCTTTATGCCGACAATGTCTTTCTGCCTTTTGAACGACGTCTAGATAGTACTCTTCTACCTCCGACAGTCTTCATTCTGGCTCTGAAACCGTGGACTTTTTGGTGTTTTCTTTTGCTCGGTTGATAAGTTCTTTTCATGAAAGCCACCTCCAGTTCTTTATACAATATTGAGCAATTGCTTACTAAGTATATTGTAAAGTATTTAAAAAGTCAATAAAAACTTAAGTAATTTCCCTATGCCATGCTTTTTTTTTACTTTTATTAAGCTATATTTGCTAATATCATTATTTAGAATTATAATTGCTATAGATTCGGAGGTCCAAATGATACAAGTACTATATTTATTATTAATTATTTTTTATTTGATATTTATTTTCATCTATGTCAAGAAACAAAATAATAAAACAACCCTAATTCAAAAAATAACTAATATTGTTGTCTCAATTTATTTTATCTATAATATCTTTAATATTTACCAAATGAATAATATTTATTATGGATTACAAGTAGTTTCAAGTATTTTTATCTTATTAGTATATATAGAACATCTATACTTAATAATTAAAAATAAAAAATAGTTTCAATTATATGAAGATTATCAACACGAATTAAAAATTCTGTTGATAATCTTTTTTACTTTTAAATTTAGCTAAGAAAGTATCCACAGTTAATGTTTTGCTGTTATTGTATTAATCTAGAGATTTTGGCTAAAAATTTCTTATGTGGATAGTGGGTTAAGGCAATTTATGCATATTAAAGGGATTTTGATAAAATTATCAATAAATTTGTCCACAATTTTAAATTTTGATAGCTAAAATTTTTAACATCTCTATTTATTCAATTAGAAAAAACATTATCTAAGGTAATCTTCTTTTATTTTTATTAACTATTATCAACAAACTATCAACAATAAACCAACAGTATTAAAAAACTAATGTTGATATTGACTATAAGTATTAGATATTCTTTTAATAAAGGACTATAAGCTGTGGATATAATTATGGATAAGTCTAGTTACTAACAGATGTAATCTATTTATCAACTATTATCAACTGTTTATAATATTTTATTAACATTTTTACTTATCCACATTTTATTTTTTTGTTAATAATATTTATTAAAAGCTTTTATAGCTTGATTAGGAACTATCAACAATTGTTGATAAGTATGTTAATCTAAGTTTTTCCTTTATTTTAAGTGTGAATTAACGTAAAATTAGAGAGAAAAGGGAGTATATAATTATGAAACAAAGAGATTTATTCTTTGTGGATACTTGGCAGAAGACTCTTGATTTTATTAGAAAAAATGGAAATTTAGATGATTACAGTTTTAAAAGTTGTTTTCTTCCTTCAGAATTAATTCTGGATGAAAATATAGCTATTGTTTTAGCTAATGATGCAATTGGTAAATCTATCATTGAAAAACAAATTGATCTAATTGAGTCATCACTTGCTCAAGTATTAGACACAAAGTTAAAAGTTAACGTTATTTTAAAAAAAGACTTTAAGCAAGCAGATTTTCAAGATCAACTTTATAAAGAACCTGAGGTAAAAACCACTAAAGGAATTTACTATGATGATAAAATATCACCTAATCAAAATTTTGATAACTTTGTTGTTGGTGATTCTAATAAACACGGTAAAATAGCTGCATTTACGATAGCAGCAAATCCTGGTACTTTATATAATCCAATTTTTATTTATGGAAATTCTGGCTTAGGTAAAACCCATTTATTACAAGCAATTGGTAATACTGTTAAACACAATTATCCCAATTATAAAATGGCCTACATTACAGGATTAGAATTTGTTGATTCTGTTTATAGATCAATAAAAAATGGAGATATAGACTTATTTAAAAGAGATTTAAGTAATTTAGATATCTTATTAATTGACGATGTTCAGTTTATTGCTGGTAAAGAAAAAACTCATGAAATATTTTTCTCAGTTTTTAATACACTTATCAACAATCGTAAACAAGTGGTAATAACATCAGATCGTTTACCGTCAGAAATTAAAGGTCTTGAAAACCGTTTAATAAGCCGTTTCAATTCTGGTTTAAATGTTATGATAGATCCTCCTGAATATGAAACAAGTGTGGATATCTTAAAACTTAAGTTAAAAAATTCAGTTGGAGCAAGTCAAATTGAAATTGATGATGAAGTGCTAAATTTTATTGCAACCAATATGGCTACCGATGTTAGGGAGTTAGAGGGTGCTATTAATCGACTATTATTTTATGCGATTAACTTTCACGATAACTCAAAAATTACAGTTGAAACTGCCATGAGTGCCTTTGGGGGTACAATTAGTCATCACAAGGTAAAAAAATCGGATGAGTTAACATGTAGTGATATTATTAAAGTAGTTGCTAACTATTATAATTTAACTTCAAGTCAACTGTTATCTAAAGTTAGAACTAAAAATATTGCATTAGCCCGTCATATAGCTTTATATGAATGTCGAAATATTTTAAATTTACCTTATAAAAAAATTGGTAAAGAATGTGGTAATAGAGACCATTCAACTATTATTAATTCTTTTAATAAGATTACTAAGCAATCAAAATCAGATATTGCATTAAGAACAGCTTTGAATCAAATTGAAAATCAATTAAAAGATTAAAGTATTTCTTAACTATAAACATGTCCACAGTGTTATAATGTTATCAACATGTTAAAGAAAATATTTAATTTAAAATCTCAATCTAATAAAATCTTATCCACTGATTTTATCAACAATTTATTCACAAAAAAAATTAAGTAAATAAGCTTATTTTAAGGGCTTAAAATTATTTATACACATATCCACTGTCCTTAATAATAATAAGTAATAATAATATAATATAAAAAGGAGCTTAAAATGAATATTAAAATCTCTAAAAAAATTCTTCAAAATGCTTTATCAAATGTTTCAAGAGCAATATTACCAAATTCTCCAGTTCCAGCAATGCAAGGAATTCTTCTAAGTGCTTATGATTCTAAATTAGTTTTATTAGCATCATCATCTAATATTTCAATTAAGATTGAATTATCAAATACCTTAAATGAAAATTGTAATTTAACAATTATGCAAGAAGGAAAAATTTTAATGGATGCTAGATATCTAAATGAAGTAGTAAGAAAAAGTGATGGAGAAACAATTAGTTTAGAAATTATTGATGGTCAACTAGTTAAAATCTTTACTGATAATACTGAATATAAAATCAATGGTTTAAATCCTAATGATTATCCAGCTATTGATTTTGAGAGTAAAGATAGCAAAGCATTTAAATTAAATTCTTTAGATTTTACAAAATTAGTTAATTCAACTGTTTTCGCAACTTCTGATTCTGAAGTAAGACCGGAATTAACTGGACTTCATTTAATTTTTAATCATAATTCTTTAAAAGCAGTAGCAACAGATTCATTCCGCTTATCTCAAAATGAAATAGCAATTGAATCAGATATTAATTTAGAAGTTAACGTTCCTAAAAAAGCTTTAATTGAAATTACAAGAATCTTTGCAGCTGATGAAATGGTAAATGTCAGATTATCACAATCAATGATTCAGTTTTCTAATGAAAATATTTTAGTACAATCAAGATTAATTGAAGGTGAATATCCAAAAACAGATCGTCTAATTCCAACTAATTTTGTTTTAACAATGGATTTTGACAAGAGAGTACTTCAAAATTCAATTGATAGATCTTTATTTATTAAATCTGAAGGAATTAATATTGTTAAATTAAATTATGAAAATGATAACTTATCAATTAAATCAGATTCAAATGAAGTTGGTTCTTCATATCAAGATTTACCATTCTTAAAAGCTGATGGAAAAGATTTAAAAATAGCTTTTTCTGGTAATTATGTTGAAGATGCTTTGAAAGTTATTAACGCAAGTAAAGTTTCTTTAAACTTTTCTGGTGAATTAACAGCTTTTGTTATAAAGAATGAAAAAGAACCAAATGAAATTCATTTAATTTTGCCTTACAGAGTTTATGACTAAAATATAGTTAAAAAAGACCTCTAAAAAATCTAATATTAATAAAAAGCCCTTTTAATTGAAAAATAAGGGCTTTTTATTTTTAGATAACTTTTTTATCATTTTTGAAAAAAATAGCTATTTATGGTATAATATTAAAGATTAGGAGAAAATTATGATAATAATAAATAGTGAATTCATTACTTTGACTCAATTACTAAAAATGACTGATTGGGTTTCATCTGGTGGTGAGGCAAAAATAGCGTTGTTAAGCCTAAAAGTTAAGGTTAATGGTGAAAAAGAAAATCGTCGTGGTAAGAAATTGTATGATGGAGATGTCATTACAATAGAAGATCAAACTTATACAATTAAAAGTGAAGTTAAATAGTTTAGTTTTAGTTAATTATCGAAATTATCAAAATTTACATTTGAATTTCACTAGTAATATTAATGTGATAATTGGTAACAACGGAGCTGGTAAGACTAACTTATTAGAAGCAATCTATTATTTATCTACTAGTAAGTCGTTTAGGGTTAAGAATGACTTTAACTTAGTTAAAAAGGGAAGTGAATTTGCGAAAATAACTTGTAGTTTAACTAACCTAGTTGATCAAAATTTAAAAATAGTTTTGTTTGCTAAAGGAAAAAGTCTTTTTAAATCTAACCAAAAGGTTAATAGGAGTTCTGATTTTATTGGAAGTTTAAATGTTGTTTTATTTGATCCGAGTGATCTTAACTTCTTTATTAATCCTAAAAGTTACCGTCGTCGCTTTATTAATATTGAAATTTCTAAAATTTCAAAAGTTTATACTAGGAATTTGAATCTTTCTTTAAAATTATTAAAGGATAGGAATGTTAGTTTGAAAAATCATGATAAAATTCTGATTGAAACCTTAACAGATGAGTTAATTAATACTTCAGTTCAAGTAATTAGATTTAGAAAACACTTTACTGATTTTGTTAATAATAATATTAATAATTATTTTCGGAAGTTATTTAATAATAATGATTCAACTATCACTCTTAAGTATGAAACTATAATTAATGATTTTTCAAAGATTAAAGAAGAATTAACTATTATTTATCATGATAATTATGAAAAAGACCTTAGATACCAACAAACTTTGATGGGTTGTCATAAAGATGATTTTCTTTTTTACTTTGATGGAACTCTCGTTAGTGAATTTGCCTCTCAAGGTCAAAGAAGAATGATTATGCTAGCCTTAAAATTTACAATCATTGAATATATTAAATTAGCGATTAAAGATAATCCTATTTTGCTATTAGATGATGTTTTAAGTGAACTTGATGTTTTTATTAGAGGTCGATTATTTGAATTGATTGACCCAAAAATGCAGGTTTTTATTACTACAACTGACATCAATGACATTAGTATTAAAAGAGATTTTGATTTATACACTGTAGAAGATACAGAGATACGAAAGGAACTTAAAAGATGGTAGAAAAAGTAGAACATTCATATACAGCCGAAGATATCCAGGTTTTAGACGGATTAGAAGCTGTCAGAAAACGTCCAGGTATGTACATAGGAAGTACTTCAATTAAGGGATTACATCATTTAATTTGGGAAATTGTGGATAACTCAATTGATGAAGCCCTTGCAGGTTATGCAACTGATATCACCGTTGAAATTGATGAAGATAATATTTGTACTGTTAAAGATAATGGTCGTGGAATGCCCGTTGCAGTTCATGAAAAAACAGGTTTATCAACAGTAGAAACAATCTTTACTGTTTTACATGCCGGAGGTAAGTTCGGTGGTGGTGCTTATAAGGTATCAGGTGGTTTACATGGGGTTGGTGCTTCTGTTGTTAATGCCCTTAGTGAATGGTTAGAAGTAAGAGTCTTTACTGGTGGTAAAGAATACTATATTAAATTTATTAATGGTGGGGAAACCGAAACTCCTTTAACTTTAGTTGGTGATGCTCCTAATGGTCAACAGGGATCTATTGTTCGCTTTAAAGCCGATCCACTAGTATTTAAAGAAACAACAACCTATGATCACACGGTCTTAAAAGATCGCTTTAGACAGATAGCTTTTTTAAATAAAGGTGTCAAAATTATTTTTGTGGATAAAAGATTAGAGGATGTTGAAAAACAAGAACAGATTTTTTATTACGAAGGTGGTTTAAAAGAATATGTGGAATATTTAAATCAAAATAAGAAACCTCTTTATAATGAAATTATTTATGTTGAAGGTGAACAAGATCAAATTCAAATTGAAATAGCCATCCAACATAATGATTCTTACTCTGAAAATATCTATTCTTTCTGTAATAATATTAATACAATGGAAGGTGGAACTCATGAGGAAGGATTTAGATTTGCCTTAAATAAAGTTATCAATGCTTATGGTAGAGAAAGTAATTTAATTAAGAAAAATGAAGAGAATCTAAGTGGTGATGATATTCGTGAAGGAATGACTGCAATTATTTCAGTTAAACATCCTGATCCTCAATATGAGGGACAAACAAAAACTAAATTAGGAAATACAGAAGTTAAAAGAGTAGTTAATAACATTCTTTCAGCACAATTAAAACGCTTCCTGCTTGAAAATCCAGATGTTGCACGTATTATCATTGATAAAGGAATCATTGCTTCAAAGGCACGTATGGCGGCAAAAAAGGCAAGAGAGTTAACTAGAAGAAAAACTGCTTTAGAAATATCTTCATTGCCAGGTAAGCTTTCAGATTGCTCTTCAAAAGATGCTACTTTATCAGAAGTCTACATAGTCGAAGGGGATTCTGCCGGTGGTTCTGCAAAACAAGGTAGAGATTCACGTTACCAAGCTATATTGCCATTAAGAGGTAAAATTTTAAATGTTGAAAAAGCAAGATTACATCGTATTTTTGAAAATAATGAAATTAGATCTATGATTACAGCTTTTGGCTGTGGAGTAGGTGAAGAATTAGATACAAGTAAATTAAGATATCATAAAATTGTAATTATGACCGATGCCGATGTTGATGGTGCTCATATCTGTACTTTACTTCTTACTTTCTTCTTTAGATATCTTAAACCAATTATCGAACAAGGTTATGTTTATATTGCCATGCCACCTTTATATAAAATCAATAAAGGTAATGCAGTTAGATATGCCTATAGTGATGAAGAATTAGATCTTTATAAAGCTGAATTTAAAGATAGATTCGGTATCCAACGTTACAAAGGTCTTGGGGAAATGGATCCACAACAACTTTGGGAAACAACAATGGATCCAGAATTTAGAACGTTAAAGAGAGTTTCAATTGATGATGCAATTATAGCAGACGAAACATTCTCAATGTTAATGGGTGATGAAGTAGAGCCAAGACGTGACTTTATTTTTGAAAATGCAATTAATGTTAAGAATTTAGATATCTAAAAGGGGGACTTATGGAAGATAATTATAAACATGGCAAGATTATAGATGTTAATATAGCTAATGAAATGAGAACTTCATTTTTAGATTATTCAATGTCTGTTATCGTATCAAGAGCATTGCCAGACGTAAGAGATGGTTTAAAACCGGTTCATCGTCGTATTTTATATTCAATGAATAATTTAGGGATTGTAGCTGATAAACCGCATAAAAAATCAGCTAGAATTGTTGGGGATGTTATTGGTAAGTATCATCCTCATGGAGATACTGCAGTATATGATGCAATGGTTAGAATGGCTCAAGAATTTTCATATCGCTACCCTTTAGTAGATGGTCATGGAAACTTTGGATCACTTGATGGTGATGGGGCTGCGGCGATGCGTTATACTGAAGCTAAGATGAGTAAAATCTCAATGTTAATGGTAAAAGATTTAAATAAAGATACTGTTGATTGGATGGACAATTATGATGGTGAAGAAAAAGAACCAGTGGTATTACCATCTAAATTCCCTTCATTATTAGTAAACGGAGGAACAGGAATTGCAGTTGGGATGGCAACTAACATGCCACCACACAATTTAACTGAAACTATTAATGCAACTATAGCCTTAATGGATAATCCTGACTTAGATGTTACTGAGTTAATGGAAAATTATATTCAAGGACCAGATTTTCCAACTGGAGCCTATATTTTAGGAAGAAGTGGAATAAAAAAAGCTTTTGAAACTGGTAAAGGCTCAATAGTTATGAGAGCTAAACTAAATGTTGAAGACATGAATAATGGTAAAAAAAGAATTGTTATCACAGAAATTCCTTACCAAGTTAACAAGGCAACTCTTGTTGAAAAAATAGCTAAATTAGTTAGGGATAAAATCGTCTCAGGAATTACAGATTTAAGAGATGAATCTAACCGTTTGGGAATCAGAATTGTTATGGAAATAAAGAAGGATGTTCAACATGAGGTAATCTTAAATCAATTATATAGAATGACTTCACTACAAACTTCTTTTGGGGTTAATAATGTAGTTTTAGTAAAGAATAGACCCCAATTACTTGGTTTAAAAGATATTATTAAGTATTATATTGAACACCAATATGAAGTTATTGTAAGAAGAGTAAAATATGATTTAAGAAAAGCTGAAGAAAGAGCTCATATCTTAGAAGGATTAATTATTGCCTTAGATAGCATAGATGCTGTAATTAATTTAATTAGAAGTTCTAAAGATAATTCGATTGCCTTAAGTGGTTTAATTGAAAAATTTGGACTGTCTGAGATTCAAGCAAAAGCCATTTTAGATATGCAACTTCGTCGTTTAACAGGTTTAGAAAGAGACAAAATTACTGAAGAATTTAATGCTATTAATGAAAAAATTATTGATTTTAAAGATATCTTAGCAAATGATTTTAGAGTTTATAATATAATTAAAGATGAACTTCTAGAAATCAAAGAAAAATTTGGAGATGAAAGAAGATCAGAAATCATTGAAGCAGATGGTGATATGGAAGATGAGGATTTAATTCCAGTCGAAAATATTGTTATAACTATGACTACTAATGGATACATTAAACGAATCCCAGTTGATACCTACCGTACTCAACATCGTGGTGGAGTTGGTATTAAGGGAATGAGTGTTAATGAAGATGATGTAATTGATCGAGTTGTTTCAACATCTACTCACTCAAATATTCTTTTCTTTACTAATAAAGGTAGAGTTTATCGTATTAAAGGTTATAGAATACCAAATGCAAGTAGAACGGCTAAAGGATTACCAATTATTAATCTTTTAAACTTAGATAAAGATGAAAATATTAGATCATTTATCGCTGTGGATAGAGAAGAAGATAAATATAAATACCTATTCTTTGTCACTAAATTAGGAATAGTTAAACGAGTTGATTTACAAGAGTTTGAATCGATCAGACAAAACGGTAAAAAAGCTATAACTTTAAAAGAAGAAGATGAATTAATTGGGGTTAGATTAACAACCGGTGAATCAGAAATTATTATTGCTGCAACAAA
>Ga0055584_100003009_pt1 | contig 16683 bp, 17 predicted proteins | sample OSDHelmetaG_FD_58716 | JGI IMG/M metagenome (GOLD analysis project Ga0055584, IMG submission 58716) | Pelagic marine sediment microbial communities from the LTER site Helgoland, North Sea, for post-phytoplankton bloom and carbon turnover... | ecosystem: Environmental > Aquatic > Marine >... | reverse complement strand
CGCTATCAAAAGCCGCTGAAACCAAGGAACACTCTCCTCAACTGATCCGACGTTAAATATCGGATTTTTGGGATTGAAAGAGGAGGGACCCCACATGCGGATTACCAACACATCATCTTTACTGACGAGCACAGCGCTATCGCTTGTTTTGCTATCGACGGCCACGGAAGCCTTGGCCCAGAACACTCTGGCTTTGGAAGAAATCGTCGTTACGGCGCAACGCCGCGTCGGCACTCTGTTGGAAGCGCCGCTTGCGGTTTCCGCATTCGATGCCAATGAAATTGAACGTCGTCAATCTTTCAACGTTGTCGACATCGTCAACAACGTTCCGAACTTGATCGGCAACAACAATATTGGTCAGGGCACGGCGACCACCGTGTTCTTGCGTGGTGTTGGTACGACAGAATCGATCGTCACGATTGACCCGGGCTTGGGCTTCTACATTGATGACGTCTACATTGCGCGTCAGGGCGTGAATAACTTCAGCCTGTTTGATGTTGAGCGTGTGGAAGTTTTGCGTGGCCCGCAGGGTACTCTTTACGGCCGGAATACAAACGCTGGTGCGATCAAAGTTATTTCCAAAAAACCATCGGAAGACTTCGAACTTAACGGTGAGTTCTCTTACGGTCGCTTTGATCGTTACAACGCTAAAGCCTCAATCAATGGCGCGTTGTCAGACAAGGCCTTTGTGCGCGCGACGGTGTTGCGTGAAAAGGGCAGTGGCTACATCGAGAACCGTGGAACTGGTAAAGACGTCAACGATAAAGACGTCTTGGGTACTCGTTTACAAGGACGCTTTCTCCCAACCGATGATGTGACTGTTGATCTCTCCTTTGATTGGAGTGAGAGCGACGCGGCTGGCCTCTACGCAAAAGACGTATTGGGTGCGACGAGGCCTTTTGATGGAGACTTATTCAAGGTCGATAGCAGTATCGATACGCAGAATATCGGTAAAGCTTGGGGTGTGGGTGCCAACGTGTCTTGGGACATCAATGACACGACGACATTTCAGTCGATCACATCATGGCGCAACACGTTCCAAAGTTGGAACTTGGATCTTACCGATCAACCGGTTTCGATTTTTAATCTTTATACCATCAACGACAGTGATCAGCTGAGCCAAGAGCTTAAGTTTAACGGCACGATGGCCGATGATCGCCTCGATTATGTCGCTGGTTTGTTCTACTTCAAGGAAGACAGCTATTCGTTCATTGGGGATGAAATCAATCTGAACCCAGCTCCTGGCGTTCGCGTTCCGTTGCCGTTCTTCTCACGTGACTATGATGTCGACGTAACGAGCTACGCTGCTTTTGCTGAGGCGACTTACAGTTTCACCGATGATCTCCGCATGATCGTTGGCGGTCGTTTTACCCGCGATGAAAAAGAAATTGATATCGTACACAAAGTTGCTGGCACGCCTGGATTGGTTAGTAACGGCCCGATCGTCGATTGGGATAGTGCAACGCTTCGCGGTTTGGGCACACCAACTGAGCAAACCTTTGAAGAATTCACGCCACGTCTCGGTCTACAATACGACATCAATGACGATGTGAACGTCTTCGCTATGTTTACGCGGGGCTTCAAGTCTGGCGGGTGGGCTGCGCGCACCAACAACCCGGCTGAAGTGCAAGAGTTCTCGCCTGAAATTGTCGACAACTACGAAGTGGGTTTGAAATCCAACTTGATGGACGGGCAAGTTCGCTTGAACATTGACGCCTTCTACTATGATTACACCAACCTCTTTAACTCAGCCACGGGCGCCGGCGGCAACTTCATTATCGCCACTAACGACGCCGAGGTGTATGGCATTGAAGGGGAGGTCACGGCTCGCATCACTGAGCAGCTCGACATCTTCGGCAACTTCGGTTGGCAAAAAGGTAAGTACATTGGTGTAGATCCGGCACTCGCTGGCGTGGTTGTTGGCGCAGAGCTGCAACGCCTGCCAGAGTTTAACGCTCAACTGGGCTTCAGTTATATTCAGCCGGTCAGTAATGATTGGAACGCCCGCATCACCGCGAACTACAATTACAGCGACAGCCACTTCACTAACCTTCAAAACTCACCGTTGGCCAAATCTGGGACCATCGACTTGGTCACAGCGGCGATCAATTTTGAGCGCGAAGATGAGAAGCTGTCCTTTGGCCTGTCTTGCCGCAACTGCCTGGATGATGAGTACATCAGCCAGAGCCTTGACTTCAGTGCTTTAAACTTCCTGACAGTCTATGCCGGCGAACCTGCTACATGGCTGTTCACCATCAAGACTCGCCTCTAAGATATACGTCACACCCGGCCGGAGCATTTTGTTCCGGCCGGACACTAACCGGGGGGAACGCTCATGGCGGCGATGGAATTATCGCGCGACAAGACGGCTTTGTTGGTTATCGATATGCAGAACTCGTTCTGTGCCGATGACGGTGGTTGTGGCAAAACCGGCTTACCGATTCAGAATCTACAATCAGCTATTCAGCCCTGTGTGAAAGTCGTTGCGGCGGCGCGCGCAGCAGACATTCCGGTCATCTATACTCGCTACATGTACCGTACCGACTACGCAGACGGCGGTGTGCTGGTAAAACACCTTTTGCCTGAGCTTAAAGATGCCGGCGCGCTTCAGGCGGGGACATGGGACATTGAAGTCGTTCCTCAATTAAAACCTCAGGCCAATGATTTTATCGTCGATAAAAATCGACCCAGTTCCTTCTACGCGACAAACCTAGAGACCATTTTGAATGGCTTGGATATCGATAGCTTGGTTGTTTGCGGTGTCACCACAAACTGTTGTGTTGAGTCGACGGTGCGTGATGCTAGTCATCGCGATTACAAAACCTTTGTCGTGCAAGATGCCGTTGCCGAATTGGATGATGAGCGTCAGCAGGTGTCGTTGAGATCAATGGCGATGTTGTTCGCCAACCTCGTTTCCGTTTCCGATGTTGAGGGCGCGTGGAGCATCGCGCAAGCTGCCGAGTAAAATTACGGTGTGGTGACAGAGGCCTGCCACTCGAGCGCATTCTAGATTGAAATTGTCTGGGATCACGTCCGAGCCAATAGATTTATATAAACAGGACGACGCAGAATGAGTGGTTATATCGATATCGTTTGCAATCCGTTCACGCCTTGGGTGGTCGAGCAAGGCATGATGGGGGTCGACGAAGACTTCAAGAAACAAATTCGCATGGCGAGTGATGCCAAAGCTGGTGTTGAAATCTCCGACTACCTCAAGATGATGGATAAGGCTGGGATTGAACGATCCCTGTTGATTGCCCACCGTTGCGGTGACCTCAACGTCAAAGGCTCACACCACATTCCTTATGAATATGTCCGTGATATTTGCGAAAAACATCCAGACCGTTTTTCTGGTCTTGCAGGCATCGACACCACTAAAGGTATGGCGCAACTCAGTGAGCTAGAGACTGCGATCAACGATTACGGTTTTGTCGGTGCTCATTGGTACCCCCATTGGTTTGGTATTCCGCCCGATGCACCGCAGATTTATCCGGTCTATGCCAAATGCTGTGAGCTCGACATTCCCATCATGATGCAGGTCGGCCAGAACTTGGTGTACTCCAAAGAGCGCCGTTTGCCGTCGGTTGCGAAACCGATCTTGCTTGACCAAGTCGCTATCGATTTCCCAGAGCTTATTCTGATCGGGATTCACATCGGTGTGCCCTGGACCGACGAGATGATCGCTATGTGTTGGAAGCATGAGAATTTATTCATGGCGGGTGACGCCTATGCGCCTAAGCATTGGCCGAAACAGATGGTGCACTACGCCAATTCCTATGGCCGTCATAAGGTCATGTTTGGTACCGACTGGCCGGTGATTGACCCTGAGCGAGCAGTACGCGAGGTCGGTGAATTCGGCATGCGCGAAGAAGCCCACAAGATGATGATGCGCGATAATGCCCTTCGACTGTTTAAGCGGATCGCCAGCTAAATGAGTGCGTTGGAGACGAAGCCCGTCGCTCTGCCACATTCCTATGAGTCTATGACTGTGGCTAAAGGGTTGCGCGCGACGACTCAACGTAATCCCAATAAGGTCGCGATTACCCACGGCGATAAAAGCCGGACGTATCGTGAGCTGTCGGGCCGAACGGACAGACTCACTGCTGCAGCGATTTCTCATTTTAAGCTCAACAAAGGCGACAACGTCGCCATCGTGGCCAAGAATTCCATCGAGTACGTTGAAGTGGTTTGTGGTCTACCGGACGCTGGCGCCGCTGTAGCCACCGTGAACCCTCGTTTGACGGGCGCGGAAGTTGAGGCCATCTGCAATGATGCTCAGGCCCGCGTGGTGTTCTATGACGACGCCTCAGCCGAGTCGGTGACGTCGGCCTCATTCGACACGGTAGAGCATATCGTTCACCTCGGTGAAGAATACGAAGCCCTGGTTGAAGACGCGACTGTTCCGGACGTCTACCCAGAGATCAACGAGTGGGACCCGTGGACCATTCCGTACACCTCCGGCACCACAGGCAAACCAAAGGGCGTGGTTTTGCCGCAGCGGTCCCGCCTGCTGGCGTTTTATCAAATGGCGCAAGAGTTTGGGTGTTACGGGCCAGAAGATCGCTTCCTTGGCACCACACCGATGAACCATGGCGCCGGCATTGCGTTTCCTTTGGCCGCGATCATGTCAGGTGGATTCACCGAGATTCTCGATCACTTTGATCCGGAACTTCTGCTGAAGAAACTCAAGGAAGGTAACTTTGCGGGTGTCTTTACAGTACCGACACAACATCATGCGATTTTTGAGTTGGAACAGGCAGTTCTCGATAAATACCGCGGTGCGCCGCTAAAAGCCGTGATCTCTAACGCTTCAGCGTTGCCGCAGCATCTCAAGCACAAAATTGTCCCGTATTTCGGCGAAGGCATGTTGCACGAAACCTATGGCTCTACCGAGGCCGGTTTTGTCTCCAACCTGCGTCCCCCTTTTCAGTTAGAGAAAGAGGGCTGCGTCGGAACGCCGTTCCCTCATACGTTCGTCAAACTGGCCGATGATGACTTTAATGAGGTTGGTCCAGAAGAACCGGGTGAGTTGTGGGTCAAGTCACCGTCGGGCTTTTCTGGATATTGGAATCGTCCAGAAGAAACGGCAGCAGCATTCAAGGATGGTTGGATCACCGTCGGCGATGTCGCTAAGCGCGATGAAGATGGCTTCATCTATATTGTCGACCGTAAGAAAGACATGGTCATCACCGGGGGCGTCAACGTCTACCCACGTGAGATTGAAGAGCTTCTGTTTGGCCATCCCGCCGTATCCGACGTCGCGGTGATTGGTGTGCCCGATGACAAATGGGGTGAGCGCCTGCGCGCGTTTATCGTTCTGAACGACGGGCAAGCGATTGATGCAGACAGCGTCGCCAGTTTCTGCGAGGGCAAGCTCGCCAGTTATAAAATCCCGAAGGATGTAGCCGTGATTGACACGCTGCCTCGCAACGCCAACGGTAAGGTCTTGAAAACCGAACTGCGCCAGGTGGGGTGACCCTTGAACTCTTCCCGATCCGATGCTTCCCAGGTCTCAGAGACTTCTGATCCAGCGGTGGCAGCGGTCTGGGCCCTGCTCGACACCATTCCAGACCCTTGTCATGCCTTATCCGGCCATGATCTCAGCATTGTCGATCTGGGTCTCATCAATGGCATATCCCACGATGGTGAGAGCATTCGCATTAGCGTGACCTTCACCGATCCCAATTGTGTGTTCTCATACAAAATCATCATGGATTTAGAAGATCTGGCGGCAACCCTCGACGGGGTGTCCGATATCACTGTCGCCGCCGACCCATATCCCTTGTGGACTGAGGATCGACTCAGCGACAAGGCGCGGGACCTCTTTGCCGATAAACGCACCCGGTTCGGCGTTTCCGACCAGACCAAAAAGCTTGGCGTTACAAACGAAGGAAACAGGCTATGACCACATCCTCGTCAAACGGCGTTGGCCGCCGGACGGTTTTGCAAACACTCGGTAGCATCGGGGCGGGGGCGATGGCTTCTGTCTCTACCGGTGGCATATCGCCAGCCTTGGCCCAGGCCGGGTGGTCGTCTGACTTACACCCGATGGCCGAGACGACGTTCGTTATCGACGGCGTCGCCCACTGCTACAACCATGCGCCCTACAATCGTCGAATCAAAAGGGCTAGCGTCAACAGCATCAACACCACTCACAGCTACCATGTGGCCTGCACGCCGGAGCCTTACCGCTTGACCTATGATCAATGGGAGCGCGATTGGCAGCCTGACGAAGTCATGGACATCATGTTTCTCGAAAGCCACACCGACATGATAGTGATGCATTCGGTGCCCATGTTTGATCTGCACTACGACGGCTTGGTCTCTAATGAAAAGGGAGCCTATCTCAAAGGCAACTTCCCTGACCGGGTATTGTGGTATGGCGCTCTTGATCTGTTTGATCCCTATGACGAGATCATCGCCAAAGCAGATCAACTGATTGATCAGGGTGCCGATGGCATCAAGTTTTATCCCACGCGAATCAATTTCGAGACCCGTGAGCCTGAGTCCTGGCTCATGGATGACGAGAAGCTAGCCTTCCCCGTGTTTGACCATTTGCAAAGCAAGGGCGTTAAACACCTCGCTGTTCACAAACTGGTCGGCCACGTCGGGCCAAGAACGGAAGCGCTTGGGATCGACGACTTATACAAGGCAGCCGAAGCGTTTCCCGATCTCACGTTTCACCTGGTTCATGCCGGATGGCAGAACTTTGAGGAGACTGCGGCTCTGATGGCGGCGCGGGAGAACATCACTGCTGTCATGGAAGGACCAATGTTGTTCCCGTTGTTCGATATGGATGCGTTCAATAAAATGATGAATGTCTTCATGACCAAGGTTGATATGGATCGCCTGATCTATGCCTCCACGGCGGTCAATCAGCATCCTTATTGGATCATCAATGCGTTCTTTGATTTTCAGCCACCGGAAGGTGCGCCCTATAAATTGACCGATGAGTCCAAGGCGAAAATTCTTGGCGCCAATTTGGCCCGTTACCATGACATCGATGTTGCCGCGCAACGGCGGAAGATTTCAGGTGACAAGTGGTCGGTCGCCAAAGCTAAGAATGGCCTGCGGGAACCCTATGTTATGCAGCGGGCTTGATCTGGAGCGTGCAACGCCCGATAACCGCGTGCTCGGATCAAAGGAATCACAATGACTAATCAAGACAACGCTCAAGCTCTCGGTATGTTCCAGAGTTTGCTCGGTCCAGACGGTGTGATCACCGACAAGGATGAGCTGACCTACTACGCCACGGATATATCGGGTGAGGGCGATGTCTTGCCGCTCTGTGTCCTGCGTCCCATCGCGATTGATCAGCTCTGTCAGGCCGTCACTATTGCCGGTGGTCTCGGTTTGCCGCTCATCCCGCGCGGCGCTGGCATGTCCTACACCAAGGGCTATCAGCCAGAGCGCCCGGGCACGGTGATGATCGATATGAGTCTTTTGACCGATATCGACGAGATTAATGAAAAAGACATGGTGGTTACGGTTCAGGCCGGCTGCACCTGGTCGGCGCTGTATGAGGCGCTGAAAGAGCGCGGGTTGCGGACACCGTTTTTCGGGCCTTTGTCTGGTTCTGTGTCGACGGTTGGTGGCGCGGCCAGTAACAATTCCATGTTCTACGGCTCCGGTGCCCATGGAACGATGGCCGACAACGTCATTGGCCTCGATGTTATTTTGGCCGACGGCTCTTTGCTGGAAACAGGGGCCTCTGCGGCCGAAGGCCGCAAGCCGTTCATGCGCCATTTCGGACCAGACCTTACGGGTCTATTTCTAGGCGACTGCGGGGCTTTGGGTATCAAGGCACGCATTACGATGCCGCTCATCGCCATGCCTGCGGCAGAAGAACACCTCTCGTTCTCCTTCGACACCATTGAAGATATTGCCAATGTTCATACGGCGCTGGCCCGTGAAAATGTTGTAGCGGAACAGTGGGGCATTGATCCTGTCGGCAATCAAAATTTGGCCGCGCAAGGGTTTAGCTTTCTGGAAGGTCTTGGCATCGTCAAAGATGTCGCGGCGACGGCCGACAAGGTTGCGGGCGCGGTCACCAACGTGACCAAGCTCATATTTGCAGGCCAACGCTTGGCAGATCGCTCGGGCTACTCCCTTCATGTTGTGGTCGAAGGTGTCGATGCCCGGGAAGCAGAATGGAAGGCTGATCGTGTCCGGCGCATTTGCACGCCTCACGCTATTAAAGAACTACCGAACGTGATTCCCAAGGTTACGCGTTCGAAGCCCTTCCGGCCTATAAAGGCCTTGTTAGGGCCAAACGGTGAAAACTGGTTGCCGGTTCACGGCATGTTTCCATTATCCAGCGCAGCTGAAATCGCGGCTGTGACCGATGAATACTTCTCTCGCCATGCGGAGTTGATGGACGAACACAATATTACGTTCTCGTATCTCACGTCGGCGTCAGCCACGTCATTCATGATGGAACCCATGTTCTATTGGAAAGACCGTCTTCACGCGTTCCACATGCGCCACGTTACTGACGAACAAAAAAAATCCTATGCCAAGACAAAGGCTGATCCAAAGGCCCGCGAGGTGGTGATGAAATTACGCCGTGACCTTGCTGGCTTGTGGGACGCTTTTGGCGCCAGTCACCATCAGATGGGGCGTCATTATCCCTACGCCAGCCAGCTATCATCCGCAGCCCTGGCCGCGACGGTGGCAATCAAAGCTGCGCTTGATCCAAAGGGGATTATGAATCCCGGCGTGCTTGAGTTGACCGGTGAGGGCGATGGCGTGAAGAAGATGACGAAGTTCCCTGAATTTCCGCAGGACCTTCTGAACGAAGAGTGGCAGGTTCGGTAAGTCGTCGATGTCGCCTTTAGATGAAGAACAGTCGGATGCGATGCCAGAAGAACTGACCGTAGTCGATCATCAGATCGGCCAGTCTACCTTCGCTCTAAATTTTATTGCTCGACCCGCCGGAGATTTCCGTCAGCAGATCGCCGCGATGCAATCCGTGCTTGCCGCCGACCTGCCGGAGGGTGTGTTTACGTGCCCCGTGGATTCGCTGCACTTGACGATAGCGCCGATCATCTGGGCGCGCGGCACTTATGATTTCGATGTGCGTCAATGGTCGGAGAGCAACGCCGAGGCGGCGATAGACGAGCTCTCTCGTCTGGCCAGTGACTCCTCGGTCTTTAACCTGACCTGCGCTGGGTTAGACGTTCACCCCGGTGCCATCGTCATCCGTTTCGAGCCCTCGCCTGTGCTTGATGCGCTACGCGACACGGTCAACGAGAGTCCGATGTTTAAAGACGTCATCGTAGAGACCATCGACTTTACCCACGTCACGCTGTTTCGGTTTGAGGGCGTTATGCCGCTATCCGACCTCGCCAAGGTGATCGAACGTCATGCTGTTCCACAAATGGATTGGGCCGTTGATGATTTGGTTCTGTGCCAAGAGGAAATCTATCCCTCGCTGCAGTATACGGATATCACCTGTATTCGATTGGCCGATTGAACACCGCACTACGGACGCGCTCTGTTGTTCCATTGGGTTCTGCCGTGGTTTGCGTAAGGTGCGTCAACAGACCGGCTAGAGGAACGCGTTTATGACAGAGACTTTTGGCGATCGGCTCATGCTGATCAATGGCGAGATGGTTGCCAGCGAAGGTGGGGAATGGGTCACCACTCTTAACCCTGCCAACGAGCAGCCGATTGGCCGAGTCCCGGCAGCCACGGCGGCGGACGTCCGGGCTGCCGTCGCTGCCGCGAAAGCGGCGCAGCCGGCCTGGGCTGCCAAGTCTATCTTTGAACGGGGCGCCTTGCTGCGCGCCCTGGCGGCAAAATTCCGCGAGCGTGCTGATGACGTGCTCACCATGGAAGCGACCGATACCGGCAACACCATCGCCAAGTTGGGCGCGGATGTTCAAATCGCAGCCGCCTACCTGGAATACTTCGCTGGTCTCGCCACCGAGATGAAGGGCGATACAGTGCCCGCGTCTCCTGGCAACATTCATTTCTCCCTGCGTGAACCTTTTGGCGTGGTGGCACGCATCGTGCCGTTCAACCATCCCTTCATGTTTGCGGGTGCGCATCTGGCCTCTCCTCTCACCGCTGGCAACACGGTGGTGATTAAAACACCTGAAACCAGCCCCCTCACGGGATCGCTCTTGGCCGAGTGCTGCCGCGAGGTTTTGCCCCCCGGTGTGGTCAATATTGTCTCAGGCTTCGGGATGCCAGCGGGCGATGCCCTGGTTCGTCACCCCGATATTCATCGTATTGGCTTCACTGGCTCGGTGCCGACCGGCTTGGCCATTCAACGCTCTGCGGCAGAGGTCAGCGTTAAACATGTGTCGCTGGAACTGGGTGGCAAAAATCCACTCATCGTCTTCCCTGATGCAGATCTAGATAAAGTTGAAGAGGCGTCCATCGCCGGCATGAATTTCTCATGGGCCGGTCAGTCCTGTGGCTCCACCAGTCGCATCCTGGCCCATGAGAGTGTCTATGACGAACTGGTCGAGCGTGTCGCTGCCCGCACCGCTGCCGTGCGCATGGGCGACCCCCTTGATCCCGCTTCTGAAATGGGGCCGGTAAACTCAGAGGGCCATTACAAAAACGTGCTGAAATTTGTTGAGGCCGGGAAACGTGATGGCGCCAAGTTGGTCGCAGGCGGGGCTCGCCCCGAAGGCGAACAATTCAAACGCGGCTATTGGCTGCGTCCGACGGTGTTCGCTGACGCCACCATGGATATGGAAGTCGCTCGCGAAGAAATCTTCGGCCCCGTGGTGTCCATGCTCAAGTGGTCGACGCGGGAAGAGGCCGTGCGCATGGCCAACGCCACAGACTACGGCCTCACCGCCGCGATTTATACCAACAATCTGCAAGATGCCATGAAGACCGCGCAAGAGGTCGAAAGCGGCTACGTTTGGATCAATGGTGTTGCCCAACATTACGTTGGCTTACCCTTTGGTGGCATGAAAAACTCGGGCCTAGGCGGCGAAGAAGCGCTAGAAGAACTGCTCAGTTATACCCGTACCAAAACCGTCAACGTGTTGTTGTCTTAGGATCACGAATGCCGACACCCAACCAAGAAACCGATCGCATCATTATTGTCGGCGGTGGCCCCGTCGGGATGATCACCGCCCTGCGTTTAGCGCAGCTGGATATTCCCGTGGTGGTGCTCGATGCCCAGGCGGAAACGCCCACCGCCCACCGTGCTGCGACCACCCATTCTTCGACGCTCGACCTGTTAGATATAGTTGGGCTGACCGATACGATTATCGAGCAAGGGTTAACCGCACGCTATTTTCAATACCGCTACCGCACGACCAATGAAGTGTTTGCGGAATTTGATTTCGGACGCTTGGCCGAAGAAAGCAACCATCCATACGCGGTACAGTTAGAGCAGCATAAGACGGTGGCGATCGCCTTGGCCGCCGCCGAGAAATTCCCACACTTTGAATTTCATCGCGAACGCACGGTGACAGACGTCGTTAACGAAACGGATTACGCCGAAGTCGTGACGGAGACACCGGATGGGAGCCAGCAAACCTGGCGCGGCCGTTACGTCATCGGTTGCGATGGTGGTCGCTCTACCGTGCGTAAATCTCAGGGCATCGGCTTCCCGGGCTTCACCTGGGAAGAACGCTTCATCATTGTTGCGTCTTATTTTGACTACGAATCGGCGGACAACTACCGCTACCGTAACTACCTGGCAGACCCAGGGCAGTGGTGCTCGGTATTCAAGATTCCAGGACCCGACGACCCAGACAACAAAAACGGCATGTGGCGCAACCTGTTTCCCGTCATCACCGATGACCCGGATGATGTGGTCACGTCTGAGCCCTACATCCGCAATATGATCAACACCTGTTTCCCCTATGCCAAAGATCTAGAGATCGTGCACAGCAATCTCTATTCCGTGCATCAGCGGGTGGCCGACAGTTTTCATAAAAACCGAATCATGCTGGCGGGCGATGCTGGGCATATCAACAATCCACTCGGCGGTATGGGTATGAACTCGGGCATTGCTGATGGCCTCAACCTGGCAGAGAAGGTGGGTCAGGTCTGGCGCGGCGACGTCACGGACGACCAAGCCTTGTTTGCTCAGTATGACCGGCAACGCCGTCCCTTGGCGCAGAAGTATGTCCAGGCGCAGTCCATTCAAAACAAAGAGACCCTTCAGGCCAAAGACCCAGAGAAAGCCACGGCGCGCTTTGAAGAGATGCGTAAAACGGCCGAAGACCCCAAACGCCACAAAGCGTTTCTGATGAACGCTTCACTCATCAACATGGTGCGGGAAGCGGCGGCAATCGAGTAATGAGTTCGCAAAGTTCGATCGTCGAGGGGTCATCCAAGACCGCCGCTATTGTCACCATGTGTGCCGGCGTTTTGTTTTTGGCAACGAACGATGCCATCGTGAAATGGTTGGTCACCCGGTACGATCCGTTTCAAATAGTCTTCGTTCGGAGTCTGATAGCGCTGCCCATCATCGTGACGCTTGTGTGTCTCATTGAGAGCCCCAAAGCTTTGCGGTCCGCGCGGTTACCCATTCATGCGTTGCGCGGGGTGCTGGGTGTTGGCGCCTCTTTCGCGTTTATTCTTAGTCTTAAAAGTTTACCCCTGGCAGAAGCGACGGCCTTGGTTTTTGCGTCTCCCCTTGTCGTGGCTGGTTTGTCGGCACCTCTTCTGAAAGAGCACGTTGGCTGGGCACGCGCTGCTGCGATTGTTGTGGGGTTCATTGGTGTGCTCATCATCGTGCAGCCTGGGGCAGCAACGTTCCAGGTCGCCTCATTACTCGCGGTCGGGGCATCCGTTCTCTACGCATTGGTTATGCTGAGCGCGCGGTGGATCGACAAGCGCGACAGTATTTGGACCATGATGCTGTACATGACGTTGTTTGCCGCTTTGTTGTCTGCCTTTACGGTTTTTACGGCGTGGCCGACTCCCGAATTTGCTGATCTCCTTCTTTTTGTGGGCACTGCCGTAGCCGGCACGCTGGGTCTCACGCTCATAAGCCAGGCATTCCGCATGGCCCCGGCTGCCGTCGTTGCGCCATACGATTACACGGCGCTCATCTGGGCAAGTTTTCTAGGCTGGATGATATGGGGCGTGGTGCCAGGGCTTTGGACCTACGTCGGCGCTGCTGTGATCATCGCAGGCGGAACCTACTTGATATACTCAGAGCCAAACTCCGAGACTGGAACACCAAGCTAGCTAAGGCGTTCGGGGTGTTAGCATCTGGGCCCACACAGGGGGAGTGCGGGCCCAGGCCGGTCACCGAGAGGGGGCTCGGTTAAGCGGCGACGGCTAAGTCAGGCGACCACGCGTTTGGCGCAAAGGCGTCGTCGACTTTCGTTTCGGCGATGTGGTTGGTGTAGTTCGATAACACTTTCATGCTGGTCCCGAGGATAACCTCGAGCACGTTTTGTTGCGTGTAGCCCGCGTCGATGAACGTCAGCACCTGCTGTTCAGATGGCCACCCACGAGTCTCGTTGATCACTGCCGCAAACGTCCGCAAGGCTTCAAGCTTGGCATCCGCAATCGGGGTGTTGGTGCGCAACGCCTCAATCACATCGTCAGGCACTTTTTTCATTTGGGAAATCGTCGTATGCGCCGCCATGCAATAGACACAGCCGTTTAGGCGGTTGTTGGTCATCAAAACAATCTGGCGCTCTGTTTCGCTCAGGTCGGATTTGTCGAAAATCCCGGCGATCGTCAAATAGCCTTCCAAAAGCGCTGGCGCGGTCGCCATGGTGCCCAGGAGGTTCGGTACAAAGCCGAAGGCGTCTTTTGCGCCCTGCAGAAGGGGCTTCGCGGCATCGGGGGCAGAGTCGAGTGTGTGTGTTGCAAAATCAGTCATGGGTCATATCCCTCATTGGTTTGTAAAAGTATGTTTATAACGATTGGTATAAACAATGATTAGCTAGTCTAAACCGATTGGTCAACACTAAATGACACAAATGCAGAATTATTTTGAACGAACGGTCTAAACCCCCTATGCTTTCCCCACACTTCAACAGGAAAGCCGCTTGTTATGCCTTGGGAAAAATCATTCGATCTTGATGCCGCCGTTGATCGCGCCACCGAAGTTTTCTGGGCGAAAGGCTATGAGCCGACGTCTATCTCAGACCTTGTGGACGGCATGGGTATCAACAAGGGCAGCCTGTACAACGCGTTCGGCAGCAAGAAAGAGCTCTTTAAACGCGTCTTCTTGAAATACGACCAAGATCATAGGCATGCGACCTTTGCCCGGCTTGAAAACATCGATGATCCGAAAGTCGCCATCGCAACGCTGTTTGACTCTTTGATTGAGGATTGCGCTGCAGACAAAGATCGCAAGGGCTGCCTCCTGGCCAACACGGCCCTTGAACTGCCCAACCATTCCGACGACATCAAAGAAATGGTGAACGACGCGTTCGGGGAGATCGAGTCGTTCTTTAAACGTGCGATCACCAAAGGCCATAAGCGCGGTACCATCCCGCAATGCGTTAAGGCCAAAGATACGGCGAAGGCGTTGTTGTCCATGGTTGTTGGGCTGCGCGTGTTGTCACGCGGTATTTTTGACGCTGCGAGTGTGAAGGCGGTCAAGAAAAGCGCGTTGCGGCTTATTTCAGAATAGCCACTTTGCGCTTCAAACTATCTCGTCTTTCGTTAAATCTTATGGTCCATGGGGTTTTCCCATTTCCAGAATAGTCACCGCGCGCCAGCCAGCGTCTTCAAGCCGCAGCACGTAGGTTGAGTTGATTGTGTTCGCGACTGTTCCATCTTCTTTCGATAGGTCCCATCTCAAGCGCGCAAAGGCAAAATGATCCGAGAGCTGCGTGATGGTGTAATCAGACAACACCAATGCAGTGATGCCCCGTCCGTCTAACCCTGTGAAAAAGCCCGAGAGCAGTTCCTGTTGTTCCGTCTTGCCGGTCATCACGTAGGACTCGCCCCTGTACGGAATGCTGGTGACTTCGTTGCTATAAAACGCAGCCACAGCTTCGGCAGAGAGTGATGCGGATGCTGCGCCGTAGCGTTCAGCAAACTCATGCGGCGTAGCTGGCATGAGGCCGATGTTAGAATCCGTCTGTTGTGCTGCGGAGGGGGTCGTTCCCAGAAAAACCATGATCACCGATAGGCCGCACGCGAAGCAAAAAGTCGTAAGCTGCCGTATCAAGCCTCGGTTCGCCCGCCTTGAAAACGCATTTAGTGAGGGCGTTGTTTTTGTGCGACGGGTGTTCATTCCTGGGCAGTCCTCTCGTAGCTGTGCTGAGTCGGGTGTCATCAGATATAAGTCTTGTAAGTGTAGAAGGTGGGGGCTGGAATGTCGCCCCATCTGCCTTGCCTAAAACCGATACGCCAGATACATCTTTACGGGTTGAATTCGCTAAACCAATCGGGATGGATTGCCATGCGCCTTACGCAATACACAGACTATTCACTCCGCGTGCTCATGTACTTGGGGCTCAAGCAAGATGAGTTGTCGACCATCAAAGAGATCGCCGCGCGATATAAAATTTCCGAGAACCATCTCATGAAGGTGGTGCATCAATTGGGTAAGCATGGGTTCATCGAAACCACTCGTGGTCGCAACGGCGGTATTCGCTTAGCCGTCGCCCCTAAGCACATCAATGTCGGCGATGTGGTGCGAAAGTGCGAAGACGATTTGCGTGTGGTGGAGTGTTTCGACGCCGATACCAACACCTGTCCGATTGCAGATGTTTGTGGCCTTGCCGGGATCGTCGGCGAAGCCCTCAACGCCATGCTCGCCGTCTTTGATAAAAAAACCTTGGCCGATGTGCTGAAGAAAAGTCCGGGCGTCGGCCCGACGCTTGGCCTCGTTTAACTCACGTAGTCGGCGCAGCGGCCGAGTAAAACTCGACATGAAACCGAGTGTCTTCACCCTCTAGCCGAACGTGGTGCAGTTCAGTTGGTGCAACAAAGCCTGGCTCGTCTGGGGTCAGCGTAAACGACGCGTTCGCGCCATCGATGGTGTAGTGCACCTCACCTTGCTCGACGACAATGAGACCCCATACGCCTGCCTTGGTCGCGTGGGCGGCCTTAAGGCCGTCTGGCAAAGAGGCGCGGTCGAAGGTCGGCGTCTTCTTGTGAGAGGTAAAGCCAGCAGGAATGCGATCCCGGCCCAAGCCGCCACGCGGGTTATTTGAAAGCGTGCTTTCGGTCATGCTGTTTGCCTCGTCTCTTCGCTGAGTTTGGGCGCGCGACAGAACATGGCTAACTTCAAGCTCTCGGCGATGCGCTCGGCGCGCGTGGTGAGAAACACTTTGGCCTCTGGCGTGGGGGCGAGGTCTTCCAAAGTCTCACGAAACAGGGTGAGCCAAATTTGAAAATCGTCCGGCGTAACACCAACAAGCCCTTGATGAGTTTTTACGGGTGAGCCCTTGAAGCGCCCGTCGGAAAAAACAATCGCACCCCAAAAGGCTTTCATCTTCGGCAGGTGTGTGTCCCATCGTTCGCCAATCACACCGTCGAATATGGGGCTGAGGCGCGGGTCTTGTTTTACGCGTCCATAGAAGTTGTCGACGATCAGATCAATGAGTGAGTCATCGATACCCATCCGGTTCGCGTCGGTCATGGCGCGTCGGCGTTTCTCTGCCGCGAAAGAGTGAACCGGAAAACTCATAAAACCTCTATAAGATGTATATAATATACATGATATAACACGTCTCATTAAGCAATATTGTAAATACATCTTATGTGGGTGTGGGTGTGGGTGTG
>Ga0055584_100003008_pt1 | contig 16689 bp, 11 predicted proteins | sample OSDHelmetaG_FD_58716 | JGI IMG/M metagenome (GOLD analysis project Ga0055584, IMG submission 58716) | Pelagic marine sediment microbial communities from the LTER site Helgoland, North Sea, for post-phytoplankton bloom and carbon turnover... | ecosystem: Environmental > Aquatic > Marine >... | reverse complement strand
CCAACCACTATTCCATATCATTCCCGCTTGTATAATGGGATATTCTATTTTGAAAAGAGAGGTAATTCTATTTGTCATTTATTGTTTTATTAATTTTAATGTTTTTTGAAATTTTTCAGATTGTAAATATAGCACATACAATCCCGATGCTAATTCAGAAATATCCAATTCAGACCTACTGTCTGTCAACTCACATTCCATGATGGTTTCCCCTAATACATTTATAAGTTTCAAGTGAGTGTAAGTATCTGAATAGGGCATTTGAAGTTGAAGAGTTTTTTGTACAGGATTGGGATAAGCCTTAAATTCTAAATTATCTTGTTCTCTAATGGAAAGGCTTATTTGATATGCATCTGCCAAATTTGGGATTCCATAGCCTAAAAAATCATCAGGAGTTTCATATTGAGATGCAGACATTCTTACAAACTGCATAATATCATCATTTGAAATCTCTGGCAAAGCTTGTAATAAACAAGCAACCCCACCTGCCAAGATGGGGGCACTAAAGGAAGTCCCATTATTATTGACAATAGTTCCGTCACTTCCAATAACAAAAGCAGCTCCTCCCCTTGCAACCACATCTGGTTTTTGGGTAGGCTGTGAAGCATTTCCTTGCGAGCTAAAACCAACATAATTTCCATTGGCATCAACGGCACCAACGGATAATACTTGAGCAGCATCGGCTGGCGCACCTACAATTTGCCACGGTAATGCTCCAGAATTTCCAGCAGAAGCAACAATCAAAATCCCTTTTTCAGCAGCTACGGTTGCTCCTTTAGAGATAAAAGCAGTATTTCCATCCATATCCGATGGTAAGTAACTATAATTGGGATTGTCGTATTGAGTATAACCTAAAGAGGTATTAATCAAATCTACTCCTAGACTATCTGCTCGTTCTGCGGCTTCTACCCAATAGCTTTCTTCTACAGGATTTTCAGAGAACACATCTTCAGTTCTAAACAGATAATATGACGCATCTGGAGCCGTACCAACATATTGATTGGCAATATATCCTGCCATAGTGCTCAATACTTTTGTGCCATGGTCATTTCCTGTAAAGGCATATATATTTTCAGTTCGATCCACAAAATCATATCCCCCTAACAAATCATTATTATCTCTTAATCTTTGAAAAGCTTCAAGTGTATTTACATTAGCAAAACCAGCGTCGAGAATAGCGATAGTAACACCTTCAGCAGTAAAATCACTCCAATGTAATTCATGAACGCTTATCATTTCAACTTGATTTTGAGTATTACCATAATCAAAATCTACTAACGTTTCCTCTCTATCAAATTTATTAAATTGTGTAGCAAATCGCTCTGAGCTTGTATCCAGAGTATTATCAGCAAAATCGATACGTTCTACAAATTCTAGGTTCAAAAGTGCATTAATATCATTTTCACTTCCTCTAACATGCACGGCATTAAACCATTTAGATTTTGCTAAGACAGAGATTCCTGTTTGACTTTTGAGCTGAGTTATATAGGCTTCGTTCACAGGTACGTCCCTTTCATCTATAAAGACACCTTGACTTGCTTTTCTATCGATAGCTTTTTGAGTCAAAATCAAATTAGGATTGTTTAAATATGCTTCCACATTTGCTTTATCCGTAAGATACACCCAAGCATCTTGTTGAGCCATTACTCCTAAGACAAGTAAGGAGCATAATAAGGTAAATAACGTTTTCATAGGAGCAAATTTAGGATTCTGCTCCTGCAAGTTAAGAAATAACTCCAGAACCCACTAATTCATCATCCAAATACCAAGCGGCAAATTGTCCTGAGGTGATGGCTGGCTGGGGGTGTTCAAACTCAACATAGAGTCCAGATTCTACCTTATAAAGTTTTGCTTTTTGCAGAGGTTGTCTATATCGAATTCTAACATTAAGTTCAAGGGTTTCTTGTAGAGAAAGAGCCATATCTTCACGCACCCAATGAAGATCTTCATTGGATATAAACAATGCTTTTCTCAACAACCCTGGATGTTGTTTACCTTGGCCTGTATATATGACGTTTTCTTCAACATCGGTACCAATAACAAACAGAGGTTCCACAGTTCCCCCTACTGCAAGTCCTTTACGCTGACCTATAGTAAAATAGTGAGCTCCTTGATGTTTCCCAACCACTTTACCATCAGAGATTTTGTAATGGATTTTTTGAGACAAATACTGTAATCTATCTTCCAATGATTCAAACTCAGGTATTTCTTGTTGATAAGCTTCAAAGTTTTCAGGAATCTCCACGATAACTCCTTCCTTTGGTTTTAATTTTTGTTGAAGAAATTCAGGCAAACGTACTTTCCCTATGAAACACAATCCTTGAGAATCTTTTTTATCGGCAGTGACTAAATCCAATTCAGCGGCAATCTGTCTAACTTGCGGTTTGGTGAGTTCTCCGATAGGAAATAGCGCTTTGGACAATTGCTCTTGAGACAATTGACATAAGAAATATGACTGATCTTTATTGTTATCTATTCCAGATAATAATCTATAAATTGTTTTATCATTTTTTTGGAATTCATCTTTTCTACAATAATGACCTGTAGCCACAAAGTCTGCGCCTAAACCTAAGGCAATATCCATAAACACATCAAACTTTATCTCTCGGTTACAAAGGACATCGGGGTTTGGTGTACGTCCTTTTTTATATTCATCAAACATATAATCTACAATACGAGCTTTGTATTGCTCACTGAGATCTACTGTTTGAAAAGGTATTTCTAACTTTTCGGCCACTAACATGGCATCATTACTGTCATCCAACCAAGGACATTCATCAGAGATGGTTACCGAATCATCGTGCCAATTTTTCATAAAGAGACCTATAACCTCATAACCTTGCTTTTTGAGCAAATATGCTGCCACACTACTATCCACCCCTCCTGAGAGTCCTACTACTACGCGTTTCATTTAAATGTTTTGAAGTTGAGTTTGCAAAATTACAAAATAAAAAACTGGCAGCACACCCCCTTGCCAGTTTGACGTATATGTATTACAAGAACTTTGATTAATGAGTTTCTGTTTTCACCAATTTACCGTTTTCATAATAGTTCCATTTCCCGACTGTTTTTCCTCTTTTGTATTGTCCTTCAGCCAACAATTCTCCTTTATCGTTATAATATTTAGCTTCACCGTGCAACTCATCATTTTCAAAATTGAATACTTTAATTAAGGTTCCATTTTTTGCATACCATTTTGAAATTCCTTCTAATTTTCCATTCACATAATGTTCTTGTTGAGCCAATTGCCCATTGTCATAATACACAAATCGGTCGCCATGTAAATTCCCTTGATTGTTATAAAACTCTTTAGTCATCAAGCTATCAGTCTTTTTATGATAATAGCGCCATTCACCAATATATTTTTTACCATCCATTTGACCTTCACTAATGAGTTTTCCTGAGGAAGCAAAGAATTTAACGTCAGCAATAGCATTATCTGGATTAAATGTTTTTGTTGCGCTTAAAACACTTTTCCCTTCAACAATTTTATAAAATTTAAAAATTCCTACTTCCTTACCATGCTCAAAAACACCTTCATACCTAGGTTGATTTGTTTTATAAAAATTCTTACGCCATAAACCATGCCTTAAACCATTAGTGTCAAACTGATTTATTGAATTTTGTGAATACACATTAACACAAAGAACAGATAAGAGAGTAATTAGAATTATATTTTGTTTGATCATATTACGCATTTATTAAGCACATTCAATTGATTTGAAAATTGATTTTCGATTTTTAAAAACTCAAAAAAATGAAATTTATTTTTAAATTTTCAAAGATTGTACCAATTCTTTTATAGATGACACTTTTACAATTATACAACAAGAGAATGACAACACAGACTGTCTATATTTTTTAGATATGAAATGTCACAACTACGTCTGCTAAGCAGACAGATTTGTATGACAATCAACACAAGTATTTTTTGACAGAGAGAAAAACTATACAAAGTTATCCCTATGAATCAATCAATAAAAAAAGCCTCTGGCATTTAACACATCAGAGGCTTTTTTCATTCTATTAAACAAAACAGTTAATTAACGACGTTTATTTTGTTGACGCTTTTGTTCTTCTGCTTGCTCCATCATTTCACGCATTTTACGCTGAAAACGACTTTCTTTTTTAGGTTGTTTTTTCTTCATTTCAATTTTCGCCAACACTTTATCTTCATCTATAATAAAGTTTTTAATAACAATCATTATTCCAATGCTAATCAGGTTGGATATGAAATAATACAAACTCAATCCAGAGGCATAGTTATTAAAGAAAATAAGCATCAACAATGGAGAGAAGTAAATCATATACTTCATCATATTAGCCATATCAGGCATTCCTTCTTGTGTTGGTTGTGTAGCCATTTGCTGTCCTGTTGTCATTTTCATATAGAAGAATATTGCAATGGCAGCCAATATAGGGAACAGACTAACATGGTTTCCGTAAAAAGGGATATTGAAAGGCAATTCTGCAATGGCATCATAAGACGACAAGTCGTCAGCCCATAAAAAGCTTTTTTGTCTTAAATCGAAAGCTGAAGGGAAAAACATAAACAAAGCATAGAATACAGGGATTTGCATCAATCCTGGCAAGCAACCACTCAACGGGCTTGCTCCTGCTCTAGTCTGCAAAGCCATAGTCTCTTGTTGTGCTTTCAACTTATTGTCTTTATATTTTTCTCTTATGGCATCAAGTTCTGGTTTAAGAATTCTCATTTTTGCTTGAGACAAGAATTGTTTATACTGTACAAATGAAAGCATGACTTTCACCAAAATAGTCATAACGATAATAGCAATCCCATAAGGTAAGAATGAGCTCAAGAAACCAAACAATGGAATAAACACTGATTTATTGATCCATCCGAAAATCCCCCATCCAAAAGGAATACTTTCTTCAAGATTGTAATCATACTGTTTAAGCACTTTACTATCAGTTGGTCCATAATACAGGCTCATAGAGTTATTCAATTCGCCTCCTTTTATGGTTAATGGTATTTTGGAAGTATAAGCTTTGGTAAATAAGGTATCAACAGCTTCGTCTTCAACAAGATTTTTAGAAGTGATGTTTACTGATGAGAATGGGGCATCTTGGGATACTAAAATAGAACTAAAAAAATGTTGACGATAAGACAACCATCTCACCTCTTCCTCTACTTCATCATCATCACTCATTTGAGACAACTTGTCTATTTTGTCTCCGTCATATTGATAGGTTAATCGTGTATATCGGTTTTCATACTGAATACTCTTATCATGACTAATACACTTCAATCTCCAGTCGAGATTAACTTGTTGAGAAGTATTAATCACATTTGAAAGTCCTTGCGAACGAATGCTAAAATCCATCATATAATCATCAGGTTTTAGCTCATAACGATATTCCAAATAACGTTCTTCAGAAACTTTCAATCTCATAGACACTACGGTGTTGTCTCCATTTTTTGATATATGTGGCTGAAAATAAAGATCTTTTGTATTCAGAATTCTATTGTCGGTTGTAGAAAATGTAATATTAAAAAATCCATTACCATCTTTAACAAGATAAATAGGCTCAGAATTATGATCAACAAATTCATTGAGTTTCACTTCAGACAAGAACCCACCTTTATTGCTAAATTTGAGTGTCAGCACATCGGTTTTCACCAAAGTTTCTTTGTCTGTAGCAGAAGGCAAGCTTGAAGCATATGCAAAGTCCCCCAATTTATTTTTTAACTCTTGTAGTTTTAAAGAATCTCCTACTGGCATCGAAAAATCTTCGGCTGTAGCCTCAAAAACGGTATCTTTCTTACTCTTTTCAGCCTCTACTTGTTCTTGTTGAGCTTCTTTTTTTTGAGCTTCAATGTCCTCAGGTGTTGGGGCATTTTGCCAAAGCATATACAACAATATCCCAAAAATAAGGACGAATCCTATCAACGAATTTAAATCTAATTTCTTTTCTTCCATCTTATCAATTTTAGACCTGACAAGTTTTTTCTTTGTCAGGTCTTTTTAACATTATTTTTGTTTGACTCAAAAAATCAACCAAAGTTGATTTTATGCCATAGTGGCACTATTCTTATCAATTTTAGCTAGTAATGCTGCTTTTACGAAAGCCACAAACAACGGGTGTGGGTTGGCCACAGTACTTTTGTATTCAGGATGATATTGTACACCAACAAACCATCGGTGCGATGGTAGTTCTACAATTTCTACCAATCCTGTTTCTGGATTAAAGCCTGTTGCTTTTAGACCAGCTTTTTCAAATTCTGTTTTATAATCCCCATTAAACTCATAACGATGTCTATGACGTTCACTTATTTTATTGGTTCCATAAACATTTTTGACAATGCTTCCATCAATCAATTCGCAATCCCAAGCACCAAGTCTCATAGTTCCTCCTTTATCCACTACATCTTTTTGAGAAGCCATCAAATCGATTACGGGATAAGGTGTAGTTTCATCCATTTCTGTAGAATTAGCTCCTTTCAGTCCAAGTACATTACGAGCAAACTCAATAACAGCCATTTGCATACCTAAACAAATCCCCAAAAATGGCACATTATTTTCTCTTACATATCTCACAGCCTCTACTTTTCCTTCTATACCTCGTTCACCAAATCCAGGCGCAACCAATACAGCGTCCAAATGTCCTAATTTTTCAGCAATATTTTCAGCTGTTAAAAATTCTGAATGGATAGGTTCAACATTAACTTTCACTTCATTTTCAGCACCAGCATGAATAAATGATTCTAAAATAGATTTATAAGAATCCTGTAATTCAACATATTTTCCAACGAGTCCTATAGTAACTTCCACCTTTGGATTTCTATGGCGTTGTAAAAACTTATTCCATTGTGTCAAGTCTGGGACCCCAGCTTTAAGATCAAGTTTTTTCAACACAACAGCATCCAAGCCTTGCTCCAACATAAGGTTTGGAACATCATAAATGGTTGAAGCATCAATAGATTGAATAACGGCTTCTTCTCTAACATTACAGAACAAAGCCAATTTACTTCTTAAATCTTTTGGAAGTTGGTGTTCAGTTCTACACACCAAGATGTCAGCTTGCACACCACTCTCCATGAGTGTTTTTACACTATGTTGAGTAGGTTTAGTTTTTAGTTCTCCAGCCGCTGATAAATAAGGTATAAGTGTAAGATGAATAACGATTCCATTGTTATCTCCCAAATCCCAACGTAATTGACGCACTGCTTCTATATATGGTAAAGATTCAATATCTCCAACGGTTCCTCCGATTTCAGTAATAACGATATCATAATCACCCGAATTCCCTAAGAATTGTATACGTTGTTTGATTTCATCAGTAATATGGGGTACCACTTGCACCGTTTTTCCTAAAAACTCTCCTCGACGTTCTTTTTCAATAACACTTTGATAAATACGCCCTGTGGTCACATTGTTGGATTGACTTGTTGGTACATTTAAAAAACGTTCATAATGCCCAAGATCCAAATCGGTTTCAGCCCCATCATCAGTTACATAGCATTCACCATGTTCATAAGGATTAAGCGTTCCTGGATCTACATTAATATATGGATCCAATTTTTGAATCGTAGTTCTATAGCCTTGCGCTTGAAGCAATTTTGCCAGAGAAGCTGCTATAATTCCTTTACCTAAAGAAGAAGACACTCCTCCTGTAACGAAAATGTATTTAGTTGTAGTTGTCATGTTGCGTTTTTAAACGCAGGCAAATTTACAAAATTTAAACTGTTATTAAAGAAAGGTTTCACATTTAATATTTAGAATAACTCTTGATATGAAAACAAATCGAAAATTACTATTGTCCATTAACAATCTTTGTTTTATTTTAGTTCTATGACAGAAGTAGATATAGAAAAAGAAAATGCCGAAATCGCCAAGGCTTATAGAGAGCTACTTAGAGTTAGCTACAGAACACTTTCAGAAGAAGATAAAGTTTTAATTCGCAAAGCTTTTGACGTTGCTTTGGATGCACACAAGGATCAACGTCGAAAATCAGGTGAAGCTTACATTTTTCATCCGATAGCCGTTGCTAAGATTGTAGCTCAAGAAATTGGCCTTGACGCGACATCTATAGCCGCTGCATTATTACACGATGTTGTAGAAGACAGCGAGGACTATACCTATACGGATATTGAACGCCTTTTCGGTAAAACAGTTGCCAAAATTGTTGAAGGTTTAACCAAGATTTCTTCTTTAAAAAAATCTGGTGATATCTCGTTGCAAGCCGAGAATTTCAGAAAAATGTTGCTTACGCTTAATGATGATGTAAGAGTAATCATCATTAAGATTGCTGACCGTTTGCACAATATGCAAACTATGGACTCTATGCGTCCCGACAAACAGGTCAAAATAGCATCAGAGACATTATACATATATGCTCCTTTAGCACATAGGATTGGGCTTTACAACATCAAAACAGAACTTGAAGATTTAGGATTAAAATATACTGAACCGGAAGTCTACAATGATATTTTAACAAAAATCAAGGAGAGTAAAGAAGAACAAGACGCTTATATCGAAGAGTTCAGTAATATTTTACGAGAATCATTGGACAAGGAAAAAATAGAATATGAAATAAAAGGTCGTCCAAAATCTATTTTTTCTATCCGTAGAAAAATGCTTAATCAAGGAATTAGTTTTGATGAAGTATACGACAAATTTGCCGTAAGAATCATCTATAAAAGTGAGCTTGAAAACGAAAAATTTCTTGCTTGGAAAATATACTCTATAGTTACCGATCACTTTAGACCTAACCCTACTCGATTAAGAGACTGGATTTCTTCTCCAAAATCTACTGGATATGAAGCATTACATATAACGGTCATAGGCCCAAAAAGTCGTTGGGTAGAAGTACAAATACGAAGTGAGCGTATGAATGAAATTGCAGAAAAAGGTTATGCCGCACACTACAAATACAAACAGGGAGGAGAAGCAGATGACAGCCTTGACCGATGGATTAGTAAATTGCAAGAAGCTCTTGAAAATCCTGAAGTAAATGCCGTGGATTTTGTTGAGCAGTTCAAACTTAACCTTTATTCCAAAGAGATTTTTGTTTTCACTCCAAAAGGAGATGTCAAATCCCTTCCCAAAGGGGCTACTCCATTGGATTTTGCTTTTAGCATTCACACTGAAGTTGGCATGAAAACTCGAGGAGCTAAAGTCAATGGTAAACTTGTTCCTTTGAGTCACACTTTAAAAAGTGGAGATCGTGTAGAAATTTTAACTTCAAAAAACATCAAGCCTAATAGTCATTGGTTAGATTATGCAACAACAGCTAGGGCAAGAAGTAAAATAAAATCTTCATTAAAAGAAGAGCACAAAGCTATTGCCGAAGAAGGTAAAGAGATTCTACGTCGAAAACTCAAGCAATTAAAAATCACGCTCAATGAAAAAACCATCAATGAGCTTGTGAACCACTTTAAATTAAAGACTAGTTTGGATCTTTTTTATCGTGTAGGTATTGGCACGATAGACAACAAAAGTTTGAAGGAGTTTGCCGCAGCTAAAAGCAATGCATGGGTAAGTTATATCAAGAATAAAATCACTCGAAAATCTTCCATTTCCAAAGACACAATTGAAAAAGACGAAATCACGTCCAATTACGACATGTTGGTCTTTGGCAAGGAAGAAGAAAAACTTGATTATACTTTTGCACACTGTTGCAATCCTATACCAGGCGACCCTGTATTTGGTTTCATCACCATAAACAATGGCATAAAAGTCCATAAAAAAAATTGCCCTAATGCGCTAAGCCTACAGTCTAATTATGCTTACAGAATTATTCAAGCTAAATGGATTGATTCTTCCCAACAAGAATTTACAGCACAAATTGAACTTTCAGGTATTGACAACCTTGGCTTAGTAAACAATATCACTCAAGTAATTTCTTCCAATATGCATGTAAACATGAAAAGTATCAGTTTTCAAAGTGATGATGGTATATTCACAGGAAAAATAAACGTTGTTGTAAAAAACATCAACATGTTAAAAAAGCTCATGGACAACCTTAAAAAAATTAATGGTATCGATAAAGTGAATAGAGTGTAAAAAAAATGTAAATTTGCAAAGAGATTATGAGCACTAAATCTGAACAATCAAATCAAGAGATCGTAAAAAACGTTTTTACAAAATATCTCGAAGAGCATGGTCACAGGAAAACTCCTGAGCGCTATGCCATTCTTCAAGAGATTTACAATAGTGATGATCATTTTGATATCGAATCTTTATACATCAAAATGAAAAACAAAAACTATCGCGTAAGTCGTGCCACCTTGTATAACACTATTGAAATTCTATTGGAGTGTGGATTGGTAAGAAAACATCAATTTGGTCAAAATCAAGCTCAGTATGAAAAATCATATTTCGACAAACAACACGATCACATTATCTTAACCGACACAGGAGAAGTAATGGAGTTTTGTGACCCAAGAATTCAATCCATAAAGAAAACCATAGAAGAAGTCTTTGATATTACCATAGACAAACACTCACTCTACTTTTACGGAACTAAAAACAAATAACTAACACACACATAATGGCAGTAGATTTACTACTAGGATTACAATGGGGGGATGAAGGCAAAGGAAAGATTGTCGATGTTCTCACCTCCAAATACAACATCATTGCACGATTTCAAGGAGGCCCTAACGCAGGTCACACACTCGTTTTCAACGGAAAAAAACACGTGCTTCACACCATACCATCAGGTATTTTTCACAACAATAGTGTCAATATTGTAGGAAACGGTGTTGTCATAGACCCTGTGATTTTCAAAAAAGAATTAGACAAGCTTTCTGAACAGAATGTTGATTACAAAAAATCACTATTAATTTCTCGTAAAGCGCACATAATCCTACCAACTCATCGCCTTTTGGATGCTGCTAGTGAAGCCTCTAAAGGCAAAGCCAAAATAGGTTCTACTTTAAAAGGTATTGGACCAACCTATATGGACAAAACAGGCAGAAACGGAATACGTGTTGGAGATTTGGAAATGACCGACTGGAAAACCAAATATAGAGCTTTGGCAGACAAACACGAAGCCATGATAGATTTCTACGATGTCAATGTACAATATAATTTAGAAGAATTAGAGATTGAATTTTTTGAAGCCGTTGAAGTCTTAAAAACATTAACCTTTATAGATTCGGAAGAATTTTTACATAAAGCTCTACAATCTGGTCAAACTATTTTGGCCGAAGGAGCTCAAGGCTCGTTATTAGATATTGACTTTGGCACCTACCCTTTTGTAACTTCATCAAATACAACAGCCGCGGGAGCTTGCACAGGATTGGGTATTGCTCCAAACCAAATTGGAGAGGTTTTTGGTATTTTTAAAGCTTATACAACTCGCGTTGGCTCTGGTCCATTCCCTACCGAACTTTTTGATAAACATGGTGAAACTATGGCCAAAGTAGGACACGAATTTGGGGCTACAACAGGACGCGCCAGACGTTGTGGATGGTTAGATTTAGTTGCTTTACGCTATGCATGTCAAATTAACGGAGTCACACAACTCATTATGATGAAGGCCGATGTTCTTTCTGGTTTTGAAACTCTTAAAGTTTGTACTGCTTACAATTACAAAGGAGAAACCATACAACATCTACCCTACAATATAGAGCCTGAAAATCTAAAACCTATTTACACAGAATTTAAAGGCTGGAGAGACGACCTAACACAAATGACGGAGGCCTCACAACTTCCCGATACTCTCAAAGACTACATTGCCTTTTTAGAAAAGGAACTTAATGTCCCAATAACTGTAGTCTCTGTTGGACCCGACCGCAAACAAACCATCTCTATTAAATAATATCTCACAAAAAAGCCTGCTACTCTGCAGGCTTTTTGTTGTAAAAAAAATGTTAACACTCGCCAAAGCCTAATTAGATTCATTATTTTTGAAATAAAATTTTCACTTTGGAAACATTTAAGTTACTGGTTTTTGTTTTTATGTTTGCTTTGCTTGCACCTTATAGTAATGCTCAAAACAAACGCATACAAATAGAATTCTCTGGCTTTGTCTTATCTGATAGTTTAACAGGAAAAGACGTTACCACTTTTGTCAGAAATGATCAACAACAAATACACATCACCCATGAAGACATAAATATGTGGTGTGACAAAGCTATTTATTATAAAAACGACAACTTCATAGAAGCCTTTAGCAACGTAAGAATGCAACAAGGAGACTCTATAAACATGAAAGCAGACTATGTTGAGTATAGTGGTAAAACTCAATTGGCTTTTGCATCTGGAGATGTTATACTTACCGATTCTCAATCAACCTTAACCACAGACACTTTATATTATTATCGTGTCAAACAACAAGCATTCTACAGAAGTAAAGGGAAAGTTGTTAGAGATTCATCAGGCACAATAACCAGCCAAATTGGTCGCTATTATATGAATCTTAAAAAATACCAATTTCTCAAGGATGTGGTATTGACAAATCCTGATTACACTATCAACACCAATCATCTGGATTTTTACTCAGAAACAGGACATGCCTATCTCTACGGGCCTTCTACAATTGTTGGGGAGGACACTAAAATATATTGTGAACTTGGATTTTATAACACTAATAACGACACTGGATATTTCGTAAAAAATTCTCGTATTGACTACAACAATAGGGTTGTAGAAGGAGACAGTATGTATTTTGATAGAAAAAGAAGTTTTGCTTCTGCTTCAAACAATATCAAAGTTACTGATACGATTAATAAAAGCATCATAAAAGGGCATTATGCCGAAATACATCACAAAAAAGATTTGGTATTTATTACCAAAAGAGCCTTGGCTATCACCGTTCAAGAAAACGACTCTATCTACGTTCATGCAGATACTTTGATGGTAACAGGAAAACCTGAACATCGTATCACTCGTGCTTATTACAATGCAAAAATCTACAAAAGTGATATGAGTGGTAAGGCAGACTCCATACATGCTGACCACAAAACAGGCATTACCAAACTCATCAACCTAAGTCGATTTTCTTCAGGAGACGCCTTTTCTGCTGCACATAAACCCGTAATGTGGAATATAAAAAACCAAATGACGGGCGATACCATTCAATTAATATCCAATACAGAAACAAAACAACTGGACACTCTAAAAGTATTCAATAATGCTTTCTTAATAAGTAAGGACACCATTAGTGAAAATGGATACAATCAAATTAAAGGGCAAAAATTAATAGGTCTTTTTGAAAACAATGCTCTCTATAATGTAGACATTATAAAAAATGCTGAAGTCATTTATTATTCTAGAAATGGACAAAACGAACTGATAGGCATCAACAAATCAAAATCAGGAAGCATCAATATTAAAATCACAGACAATGAAATTAACAGGATTCGCCTCATCAATCAAATCGATGGCACTCTATACCCTGAATCTCAATTTCCTGAAAAAGCAAGAAAATTAAGAGGATTTGATTGGCGTGAAGACGAACGTCCTAAAAGTGTCGACGACCTATTTAGTGACGATCCGCCATTGAAACTCCCTGTCATAAAAGGCATAGAAGAAGCTATTCCTGATGATGATTTCTTTGACAACGATCTATTGAATCGTATAGAAAAAGCCACTGAAGACGATACTAAAGACAAAAAACAAAAAACAAAACAGAACAAAGAATCCAAACGAATACCTAAAGCTATTCTTAAAAAAAGAGATTCACTAAAAAATAATTCATTACCCACAAAAAAAACCTTAATCAAATCCAAAAAGCAATAATATGAAGGAGGATTTCTTCAAATATCAAGCACAAACATCACCTCACCCTTTAGTCATGGAAGTATCTCATGCTGAAGGTTCATACATATATGATATAAACAACAAAGCCTATTTAGATTTTGTTGCAGGAGTATCAGCCTGCAGTTTAGGCCATAAGCCTCCAAAGGTTACAGAGGCTATAAAAAATCAGCTTGACAAATACATGCATGTAATGGTCTATGGCGAGTACGCACAAGAACCAGCAGTAGAACTAGCAAAACTTCTAGCAAAACACCTTCCAGACCCATTGGAAAGCACCTATTTGACCAATTCTGGAACAGAAGCAATAGAAGGTGCTATTAAATTGGCCAAAAGAGCTACAGGACGAAGTGGTATCATCGCAGCAAAACATGCCTACCATGGCAATACTATGGGAGCTCTGAGCGTTATGGGATATGAAGAACGTAAACAGGCCTTTCGTCCTTTAATTCCAGATGTTAGATTTATTGAGTTTAATAACATTAAAGATCTTGGTAAAATTAATAATAATACTGCAGCTGTTGTTTTGGAAACCATTCAAGGAGGAGCTGGTTTTATAGAACCTAAAGACAACTATTTAAAAGCTGTAAAAGCACAATGCGAACGTGTTGGTGCCTTATTAATTTTAGATGAAATTCAACCTGGCATTGGCAGAACAGGAAAACTATTTGGTTTTGAACATTACGATTGTATTCCCGACATATTAGTTATGGGAAAAGGTTTAGGAGGAGGAATGCCTATTGGTGCCTTTACTGCTTCAAGTAAATTGATGGCGCTTTTAAAAGATAATCCTAAATTTGGTCATATCACCACTTTTGGAGGACATCCAGTTATAGCAGCAGCAGCAAGAGCAACCTTAAAAGAAATCCTCGAAACTAACCTTATGGCTGAAGCCATTAAGAAAGAACAACTTATAAGACAACACCTAAAACACCCATTGATAACTGAAATAAGAGGAAAAGGATTAATGCTTGCAGCACTGACCCCCTCGGCAGAGATTACCAATGAGGTTATTTTAAAATCTTACGAAAAAGGATTGATTTCATTTTGGCTATTATTTGAGCCTAGAGCGATTAGAATCACTCCTCCATTAACAATATCTAAGGATGAAATTATTGAAGGCTGCAACATCATAATTGATATACTTGATTCGATTTCTCCTTCACAACAACAATCATTAATCGATTAAAACAATCAATTTATCGTTCAAAAACAAGCATTGTTAATTAATTTGTTAAAAAGATTAACTTAAAAAATTCGAATATCTAATAGAGAATATTAACTTTATTCTCAGAATCATCTAAATGAGCCTATGGAATTTAGTCAAGACGACGACAGAAACAACTTATCGCTTAGCAAATTTGAAGATATGCTAAAGACGAATCATGTTTTGTTTTTTGATTCCAGCGAATTTGAAACCATAATTATTCATTATTTAGAATCTGGGAAAATTTCACTGGCTAAAAAGGCCATTAAGTTAGGATTAGAACAGCATCCTACATCTACAGCACTCAAGCTTTTTAAAGTTGAGACTTTAATAGTTGAAGACAAGTTGGATGCAGCCGAAGCATTATTGAATGAACTATACGAAATAGAACCCACCAATAGCGAAATCTATATTCAAAAAGCAAGTATATTTTCTAGAAAAGATAAAAATGAAGAAGCGATAAAATCTCTTTTATTTGCATTGAAGGTTTGTGATAATGAAAAAGATATGGTCGACATTTATGCATTAATCGGGATGGAATACTTATTCTTAGACCAATTTGAGAATGCCAGATCATACTTTATGAAGTGCTTAGAGGCCAATATTCATGATTATTCTGCTATGTATAATATCATTTATTGTTTTGAACACATGGAGCAAAACAGGGAAGCCATCACTTTCCTCAACAACTATCTTAACAAAAACCCTTACTGTGAAATAGGATGGCATCAACTAGGTATACAATACGTTGCTATCAAAGATTATAAAAAAGCACTAACAGCTTTTGATTTTGCTATTATCTCAGACGACACTTTTATTGGGGCTTATTTAGAAAAGGGAAAGATTCTTGAAAAACAAGGTTTTTATAAAAAAGCTATTGAAAATTATGAAATAACCCTTGCCTTAGACGACCCTACTTCGTTTGCATTATTACGCATAGGAAGATGTTATGAAAAATTAGAGCAAGACGATCTTGCCATCCAATATTATCACAAGGCCATTCATGAAGACCCTTTATTAGACAAAGGCTGGATTGCTATTACCAAATTCCATCTTAAAAATCAGAATTATCCGAAAGGACTATATTACATCAACAAAGCCATAAACATAGACTCTAATAATGTTTCATATTGGAAACTTTACGCAGAAATAAACCACAAACTAAACTTTCTGGAAGAGGCTGAACGCGGCTATAAAAAAACTTTAGAACTAGGCAATTATGAACTTCAAACTTGGCTTACAAGAGCAGATATTCTCACTACTTTGGGAGAGTTCGACTCTGCTTTGAACATCTTAAACCAAGCTTTAGAATTTTATACTGAAACTCCAGAAATTGAGTTCAGACTATGTGGTTTGTACTTTCTTTTAGGCAAAAAAGAAGAAGCTGATTTTCATTTAAAAAATGCGTTAAAACACAATCCAGAATACATCTCTATTCTAAAAAAACTTTTCCCAAAAGTATACACCAATTCACATATTAAAAATATTATAAAAATATTTAAAACCACGTCTGATTAGTCTTATTAGCCCCTTATAAAACAAGGTCTTATCACATACTTTTTTTTCAAGTAAAATACCCTACCTTTGCCTAACTAAACCATAAAGCACACTAATGCAAAGACGTTTTTTAGATTACATCCTTATTAGTCTAAAAGGATTGGCTATGGGAGCAGCAGATGCCGTTCCTGGAGTTTCTGGCGGAACAATAGCCTTCATTTCTGGAATTTACGAAGAGCTTATTACGACTATTAG
>Ga0055584_100003006_pt1 | contig 16693 bp, 9 predicted proteins | sample OSDHelmetaG_FD_58716 | JGI IMG/M metagenome (GOLD analysis project Ga0055584, IMG submission 58716) | Pelagic marine sediment microbial communities from the LTER site Helgoland, North Sea, for post-phytoplankton bloom and carbon turnover... | ecosystem: Environmental > Aquatic > Marine >... | reverse complement strand
AATCTTGGAATCAATACGAAATTGCATCCGAAGGGCGTCGGGTTGCCGGGAGATCCCTGCGGCATTCCAGCCCGATCTAGGATTTCTCTCACCAGAGCCATTGCTGAGACCAAATAGGGGCGTATCTGACCCGTAGCGCCCGCCACCCACTTGCCGGCATCCCCGTTTCGCGGTTTTCGCAGTCCGAACATTTTGCGCATCAGCAGGCCCAGGTTGTATCCGGCGCATTTGATCTGATGCACCTTGCTCACGTTTTCCATTCCTCGCAGTTGGGTTCGTCTCGATCCGCCCGTCTCACAGACGTGGGCAAAGGTCCGTTCCACGCGTTCACTTCGCCAGCGATTGAGCTGTTTGCCCTTGGCGCGTCTGACGCGGTTCCGATTTCCTTGAAACGCTTTCTGATACTCCGCTGGTTTATCCTTCCAGCGACGCTGCTGCTGCTTGCGTTCGGGGATATAGGTACGAACCGACAAGGCCGCGCACTGGGCCAACAGATCATTGCCATGGTATCCCTTGTCGGCCACCAGCTCTTTGAGCTCTTCCTCACTTCCCGCCGCCATCAGGTTGGCTTGGGCCAGAAACGCACTCTCCAGTCCGGTCGCACAGTCGCCGCGGTCGGCTTCGGTCACGTAGGTGGAAACGATCGCCTGGCTGTCCAACTGTACACTGTGTTCAGCCTTGTATGCCAAGTGCGTGCGCCCGTCCTTCATTTTCGTGATCCGGCTATCCGGATCGGTGCCGCTTTGCCACTCCTTATTGGACGTTTTCTTTGCCTTGCGCTTCCGATCCAAACGCCGAAGGTCATCCATGCTCGGGTTTTCCATCCCTTCAGCCGCGGCCAGTTCACGCAAGTATTCCTCCCAATCCTTGCCATTGTCCCGGCGGACGATGCTTTTCATCGCGGCGTTGGCCTCCAAGGTGGTGGCATCAATGCCAAAGGCTTTTCCGTGGAGCAAGTTGGCCTTTTCCATTTGCTGGAGCACCAAGATGAAAACCTTCGCAAAAACCTCTTCGGACAACCGTTGCCGGATGATGGTCATGGAGGCATGCACCGGGGTGGCTTCGGTAATGGCGTAGCCCAGAAAATCACGGAGTGCCAAACTATCACCGCACCGCCAGGCAATCCCACGCTGACTGTCGATGCCTTCAAAGTATCCGATGAAAAGCATGCGGAAATAGACCCCGGGCGGAACGCCCGGCCGGCCGCCTTCCTTGTAAAATGGCCGGCAGAGTTCTTCGACATGGTCATCAAACTTGGCTGCTTCAAGAACCTCATTGAGCTGGCAGTAGAAAGGGTGTCCCGAACCCTTGACGACCTTCGTAGCCGGAATGAAGAGATCGATCTGTTTTTCTTTGCGCTTTCCGAGGGCCATGCAATTACAGACGTACAGCCCTTGCCTCGCTTTCAACTAAGTTGAGTCTTTTAACGGGCTGTTAAATGCCGTAGGGGGATCCTCTTAGTGATGTGATCGGCACGCCGGTTGCTATTACGGATCTCGCTTGAATTAGTGGCTACATAAGACTAAGCAAGTCGCAATTGGTTGAGGGATTCAGAATGGTTCGGCATCGCTGTTTTGGTTGACGGCGGGTGTGGCGTGCTCCCCAAGAATTGAGCCAAATGTTATGAGAGAGCCCGGCGGAAGCCGGGGTAACTCTCATGAAAAAGAAAAGACACACACACGAACAGATCGTGAAGAAACTCCACACCGCCAGCGAGGAGTTGGCCCGTGGTACGAGCCTCGAACAAGTATGCCGACAACAGCCGCGCTCAAACCCTTCAGAATAACTGCCTCCGTTCACCATAAACAGATGGGTTCGTTAGATGCTTACCTTCATTTTGTCAGTCTCGCATGTCCAGGTTTGCAACGCCTATGAGATCGCGCACCTCAGATTCCGGTGTCAGTCGGCATCTTTCAGCTTTCCCCACAGACGAACACTTCAAGGCAGTTTGCTGTTCCGGAGTTCAACGAATCTTCGAATGACCAAGCTCGCAGCGGCCTCGTTCTTCAGTTTCAGCCTCGCTGCAATCCAACCTCGAGACAACGTGGCATGCCGGGCAGTGGCCCATGCCACTGAGGCTCGGCGGCTGTCGTCGCGGATCATAACAAATCGCCTTGTTCATTGATCCCAATCAGAACCCGTCCATCTTCGGTGGATCGATGGCATCTCCGGCACGCATGTATTGCCAGAATGCTTCGAGCTGTTGCATGGAGTTGCCATCCAACACGTCGAACATAGGACTGGTGCCGTCCTCACCGAAATACACCGGCATCTTGGTCTGCGGCTCGATCTTCAAGGGGTTCAGAACCCAACGGATAAAGTAGTCCTTCTGCAGGCGACGAGCGGGCATCGCAAGATTCACACCTTCGGCTTCAAACACCTGCGTCGGCTGCAGATCACCGACCCCGTGACAGGAGATGCAGGAAAACCCGCCGTGCACGCCGACCAACTGGCGGCCGATCTTGGCCAGCTTGGGATCGGTCTTTTTCTCCTTCGGCGTCGCGCTCGGATAGCCATGCGCATGCGCGAGGCCAAGCGCGATGTCGGCGGCGAAAGTCTTGAAGGAAGGCATGACCTGATCGAGCCATGGGCGCGGACTGTATTCCGTTTCGCCGGCAATCATCTCGGCCATGTATTCCGGCTTCAGCTTGCCACCCAGGCGTTCCAGCGGTGGAAAGCCCTCGAGCTGTCCATGGCATTTCGTGCACTGAAGATTCTTCGTTTGTCGCTCGGCAAACTCCACCGGCACGTGACGCTGCAAGGAATTCAGATCGCTCTCCATGAAAGCCACCAATGCCTGACGCTCAGCTTCGCTGAAACCAAAAAACGGCGTCTTCCCATTCGCCGCCCCCGACAGACAGCCATCCACCCCTTCCCGGACAGTGGCCAACGAACCGGATTTGAGCCGGTTGTCGGCCCCCTCCAATTCATGACAACTGAGACAACCCACCGACTGCACCAGTTCCCGGCCTTTCCCTAACAGTTTCGGATCCGGAGCTTTCGCTTGAACTATGGGAGCCTTGCCGCGCAGAAAGGCCGCCAGGGTGACCGCCTCTTCCTTCGTCATTCCGAAATCGGGCATGCGCCGCCAGTGATAATGCTTCGTCGGTTCCAACAGGAATGCCGCCAGATGCCCCGGGGGAAATTTCTCATTCACCAGGTCCAGGGAAATGCGTCTCGGATCCCGCTCACTACTTCCGGGCAAGGTGTGACAGCCGACACAGTGATAGGCCAGCATCAGGTATTCGGGGTCTCCATCCGCGGGCGGCTTGTCCGTCAGTCCGGCGTCGCCGTCGGTGAGACTGCCCAGGAAGGCGGCCATCGCCTCCGCGCTTTCCACCGACTGTCCACCATGAAGCATCACCGGCATCTGGGCAGTTTTCCGTTCCGCTTTAGGATTTAGAATCCACTTCGCCATCCACGGCGCATGACGGCGCGAACCGATGCCCTCAAAGCTTGGCGCGTCCATCGCCAGCTCGGGTATTCCGTTCCGTATGCCCGTGGAGTGACACTGCGCACATCGCCCCTCAAGAAACAGTTCCCGTCCGGCGAGCACCTCCCGCGCGTGCACCAGATCCGCGTCATCCGGATCCCGGGTCAAATGGCTCCCGTGAATCGGTTCCCAAAGGAATCCGTATTCCGACCACAGCAAACGAACGAACGAGTCGCCCTCCGTCGATCCCGCAAAGGTCACCTTCAAACTGTTCGGTCCCTTGTTGAGCCGGATCTCAGGGCTCGGTTTCGAGGCGTCTCCGGCAATGATGACTTTGCCGTTCACTTCCATACGGAGAGGCCCGCTGGCGGCGGCTTTGAACCGGTAGTCACCGCGCAGGTCCGCATTGATGTATCCGGTCCACTCCGCCGCCGTCTGGCCAGCCGGCAACAGTGGTGAAGCACTCTCACCCGCGGGCACAAACAAATGCACGTTGGGAACCACCTTCACAGTGGATTCGCCACCGGCGGAAAGTTTCAGCCGCAAACCTGTCGGCGCATCCGCACCTCCCGCCACACCTACCAAGAGCAGGCACAAACCAATTGTAATTCTCTGCATCACCTGAAGGGCCATTCTTAGATTCTCCGTGAATGATGGCGATTCAAATCACGGCAACACGTTGATGGAGTGCATGATTTCCTGTCGAATCTTGGTCCCGTCCGCCGCCTGCAACGCGAACGCGAGGGTCTGCTGCATCACGGGTTTCAAATCCGCTATCTCCAAGGTCACCGTCCGGCCATCGCCGGACATGCGAGCGGACTTAATCGTAAGCGCGTCTTTGCCACGCTGATTGGGGTTGGCAACCGACACCTCCGGCGAACCATAGTTGTCGGTCCGCTTGTAGTTCCAACGCTTGCCCGACCAATTATTCAGATCCTCAGCCATCTTCCGGTCGAGAGGCTGGGTGAAGGTGAGGCGGACGCCGGTCCGGGTCACATTCAGTCCGCGAACCGAATAGACCGGCTTGCCCGTATAGCGAATGCGATCGAACCCTCCCGGCTGAACGGCGTTGCTCTGCCATCCTTTCAGACCGGCGTTGTAAAGCTGACCATCCTGAGGGTTGAAGCGCAGCCGCATCGCCGATGAAGCGAATCGCACCGGAATTTTTACTACCCCACCCTGGATCTGCCCCTTCACCTTCTCCTTCATCACCAGATACAAGGACGAGCGCCCATAGGATGCATGCAGCAATTCCCCGGCAAACGGCCCCCAGCGATCGCTGGTCACCCATTCCTGCCCGCCGCCGGAGTTGTCCCAACTCTTGTCCAACCAACAAAGCGGCTGCCGAAACGACTTGGTATCGAAGCCGTGAGCCAGATCTTCCACGCCATAAAACCCGCCCGACTCCACCCAGTTGATCGGACAACGGGGCACCCAGGTGCCTTCATTGTCACCCGTCGTCAATTGCCCATTCGGCCCCAAGCCGATGCCGGTCGGTGCCCGGAAGCCAGTCGCCACCACCTCCAATTTGCGCCCGGTCCGGTCGACTTTCATCAGGCAGCCGGCACTGGCCGAGACTTCGCCGTTGCCGCCACCACCTCCGAAGCCGCGGCCACCTCCCCTTACTGGGCCCGCTTTGGCAAAATAGAAATTCCCAGACCGATCCCGATGCAGATCGAACACAAATTCGTGAAAGCCCTGTGACGAGGTATGCAGGTTGGAAAAGTTCTCGTAGAAATCGATTTCACCATCACCGTTCAAATCGTGGTGGCGCGTGATCTCGTCCCGGCCGGACGTGTAGATCACTCCGTCGACGATCACCAAGCCGAGCGTCTCAAATCCTCCTGAAGCAATCCGGCGCCACTTCAATTCATCAAGATCCTCATCGATTCCCTCGACGATCCAGATGTCACCATCCCAGGTGGACAAAGCCGCAGATTTGCCATCCTCAAAAAAATCCACCCCACCAAATCGCACCCGTCGGTTCCATGGGTTGCGCAGTGGCGGCGTGATTCGGTCGGTTACATAAGCACCATCTGGCGTCTTGCTGGTCGCCAACGCACCTTTGGTCACCACCGTGTTTGGCCACCGGAGCGTCCCTTTCCGGGGAATTCCCACCCGGCGAACTACAGATTTCATCGCCTCGGATAAATCAGCACTCCCCTTGGGTGCCACTACCACAGAAAACATCCTCGGTCCAAATCCCGCCGGAATAGTCAACATGCTCAGCCCGTCGACGGAATTCACCTCCAGCCCCTTGCCATGCTTGATACCGATCATGACCTCAGGGTTGCCCGCACCGACCTCGCAAAGACTCAGCTTCAATTTCTGGTCATTCTTTCCGATTTCGAATGTCCGGATGAATGCCGTCCCGACGGTACTCGGTTGTTCCGTGATTTGCACCCCATGCACCGTGTAGTGGAGCATCACCCTCATGCCAGCCACCGAAATGCCCTCCCATCGACACCATTCCACCGGCAACGGTCCAAATGGTTCTTTGCGCGGGTCCGCGAAACTCCCGTTGGCATCCGCCCATCCCGGCTGATTTCCCAGCCCGAAAACCTGGTTCCCATGAATGGCAGGATGCTGACCGTGCGCACCATCAAAACTCACCCCTCGGGTCGTAATGAACCCTCCGGTCCATCCCGCGGCCACACGCAACAGATCTGTATCGAACAGCACCGAATTCGTCCCCACCCGGATAGCGATCCCCTTGTTGGCCAGATTCCCGTCAGGAAAATCCGCCCGGACCGCGGCGCGTTGAAACGGAAAATCTTTCTGGAGATAGCGGTCCTGCACAAGCTTCGGCGCCGGGCGTTTCTTCTTCGCCGCGCGCAGTTCAACGACCGGGCAGGCGATCAAGGCAGCGCTCGCCACAAGCAACAGATTACGATGAAAACAGTTTATCATTCTTGTATTCCCTCAAAAGAGGAGGCATTGGACTTCCCCCAGTTCATACGGATTCAACCATTGCCAATGGTATCGGTTCCATGGGGGCAAACAACAGGTTGAGAATACCATTGGAAATCGCTAGAATTTGCGCACATGAGTCTGGGACCGATCTACAAGAAGACAGTTCAACTCGCCGTCGATCACGATTCAAAAATCGACCGGTTTCTCGACATCGGAGCAGGCCGCGGAGAAATGGTGCGAATGCTCCGGGAGAAAACCGGCGGTGAGTCCTTTGTCTGTGACTACACGGACAAATTGCTTCAGATTCCGGATCAGAAGGTCGACATTGCCAACCTGAATTCGGATTCCCTTCCCTATCCGGACAACCATTTCGATCTCGTTACTGCCACCGAGGTGATCGAGCACCTTGAGAACCATCGACAGGTCATGCGCGAAATCTACCGTGTGCTCAAACCGGGGGGCCTCTGTATTCTCAGTACTCCGAACATCCTCAACATGAGTTCGCGGTTGCGTTTCGTCTGGTTCGGCTTTTGGAATCTTTTTGGTCCCTTACCGGTAAGAAACAGCGAACTCTACACAACCGGCGGACACATAAATCCGATCGGCTATTTCTACATCGCTCATTCTCTGATGGATGCCAGATTTGACGGAGTGGTGCCACACATTGACAAGGCCAAGAGATCGTCCACTGCCCAGCTCCTATTCTGGTGGTTGCCGATTAAATTCTTCGCCGCCCTGTCTTGGCGCAAAGAGGTGAAGAAATACCACACGATCGACGCCGAGAACGCCCGTTTTGTCCGGGCAGTGAATTCCCGTGACCTGCTATTGGGTCGCACAGTCATAGTCTCGGCAGTGAAACCCGATTCGAATTGAGCGATCCGGATTGTTATTCCGCGCGGAAAACGAAATACTGGTCGCAATGTCTGACAACTCGAAGCAACAGGTCGCCGAGTTTTACGAAGGTTTCCAAGGCAACGGCAAATATGACTACTTTTACGGCGACCGGCGCCGCAAAGAGCTCTACATCGAGTTGATCGGTAAGGGCAAAAAAATCCTCGAAGTCGGCTGCCGGGCCGGCAACCTCACCCAGTTCTACTGTGAAGGCAATGAAGTCGACGGTGTCGACATCGACCGCAACGCCTTGAAGGAGTTCGAGGAACGGCTCAAGCTCAAGGGCCAATGGGTCGACGTCGATACGGAGGAGCTCCCGTTCGAAGCCAACCAATTTGATACGGTGGTTTTCTCCGAAGTCATGGAACACCTCCGTTTTCCGCAGAAGGCGCTCAAAGACATCGCCCGCGTTCTGAAACCCGGTGGCGAGATGGTCGGCTCGGTCCCCAACGCCTTTCGCCTTCGAAACCGCTGGAAATTCGTGTGCGGAAAACCATTTGAGACCGACCCCTCGCATTTCCGGTCCTATTCCCACCGAACCCTCCGCAAGGAACTGGAGACCACGTTCAAGAACGTCGCCATCCACCCGATATCCGGCCACGTGCTGGGCGGTGGCAGCACCGGAATCCCCGTGTTCACCTGGCTGCCCTATCGCATCCGAACACTCTACGCACTGGACCTGATATTTGTCGGCACACCCAAATGAAGCTCGCGTTGATCAGGCGACAATTCTCGGCCACCGGCGGCGCCGAGCTCTATCTTCAACGCCTCCTCGTCGCCCTTCGCGCAGCCAATCACGAACTTCATCTCTTTGCCGAATCCTGGAACGCCACCCCGGATGGTGTGCATCTTCACCGGATCCCGGTCAATGCCACCCGCGCCCTCCGACCGCTACGTTTCGCCGAAGGCGTTCAAAAGGAGCTCAGTCAGCACACCTTTGACTGTGTGTTCAGCTTGGAACGCACGCTCAAACAGGACGTCTACCGGGCGGGCGACGGTTTGCACCGCGTATGGTTGCAGCGCCGGAAGCAGTTCGCCCCGTTCTGGAAAAAACCGTTCGTGGCCGGCGGCGCGTTTCATCGCAACATGGTCGAACTCGAGGGACGCACTCTCGATCCTGAGAATACCCGACACATCATCGTGAACTCGGAAATGGTACGCGGCGAAGTCATGGAACACTTCGACTTTCCCGCCCATAGGATTCATCTCGTGCGCAACGGCATCGACCCCGAACGTTTTCATCAGGGCAACCGCAAAACTGTCCGCGCCCAATTCGGCATCCACGAGGATGAATTCGTCATGCTGTTCGTCGGATCTGGCTGGGAACGCAAGGGGCTGAAATTCTTTCTGGAGGCCTATCGCAAAGTAGCAGCGGAAAACGTGAGAGCCATGGTCGTCGGCAAAGGCAAGCGCCCATCGCTGGTTCCTGATGGGGCAATCTTCACCGGCCCCATGGAAAACGTGGAAGACGCCTACGCCGCCGCCGACATACTGGTCTTCCTCCCCATCTACGAACCATGTTCAAACGTCGTGGCCGAAGCTCTCGCCGCAGACCTGCCGGTGATCACCACGCAATACAACGGCGCGGCGGAACTCATCCGGGAGAACAAGACCGGCTCGATCATCCTCGATCCGTCCGACACCGAAACCGTGGTCCATGCCATCGAACGCTGGCACGCCAAGCGGGGACAGAACGAAACCACGCCGGATATTGAATTGAGCCTCGAACGCAACGTCAGTGAAACTGTGGAAATCCTGAACATGGCCATCGCCGACAAGACTCGATGAAGATTTCCTTTTGCCTGATCACCCTGAACGAGGAATCCAACCTCACCCGCTGCCTGAACAGCATCAAGGATCTCGCCGACGAGATCATCATCGCCGACTCCGGCAGCACCGACAAAACCGCGGAAATCGCCGCGCAGTTTGGTGCCCGTTTCGAACATCAGGATTGGCTCGGCTACGTCGGCCAGAAGAACAAGGCCATCTCCCTGACGCGGAACGAATGGGTTTTCAGCATCGACGCGGACGAGGAGCTTTCCCCGGATCTGCGAGACGAAATTCAAGCCATCGAATACGAGGGTGTGACCGAAGAATTCAGTGGCTATGACATGCCCCGTTGCGTGAACTACGAGAGCAGATGGATTCGCCACGGCGACTGGTATCCGGACCGATTGGTCCGGCTGTTCCGAAAATCAAAAGGCCGATTCGAGGGTGGCAAAGTACATGAACGCCTGGTTATCGATGGCGAGATCAAACCCCTCGACGCCGAGCTCTACCACCATTCATTCAAGGACAAGGATGACCACTGGCAGCGCTGCGAGAAATACGCCCAACTGTGGGCCGAGACCCAGTTTGAAAACGGTCGCCGCGTCGGCATGTTCGCCCCATTGAGCCACGCGATCTTCAGGTGGTTTCGAGGTTACTTCCTCAAAACCGGCTTTCTGGACGGCTCGATCGGGCTGCGCATCGCCAATTACTGTGCCGGTGAGGTCCACTTGAAATACAAACTCCTCCGGGAAATGAACCGGGTGAAGACATGAAGCCGACCGGCCGGCCGCGCAACCATTCCTCCGCGGACAAGACCACTTGCGAAACGGCCGACTTGGAGCAATGGTTCCCGAATGCGCCATCGGGTGGGAATTTCAGCATGCCTTCTCTTGCTTGCCCTCGTAGCCTACCTGTTGCCATGGAACTCCGCCGCCGACGGCAATCTCCAAGCCCACGCCACCAACGGACCACCCCATCTGGCGAAAGATGTCTTCAACTTCGTTCGCATCCAATACGACAGCGAAGGTGGTGAAAACCAAGGTTGGTATTACTTTGAGGAACGGGTCTGGCAACGATGGGAAACCGACTATCCCCGTGGCGACCGGAATCTCTTGTTGAGACTCTCGCAACTGACGGCCTTTCGAGTGCGGCCTGAGCCTGTCATTCTTCGGCTCACTGATGAATCCTTGTTCAAGTATCCGTTCATCTATATGAGCGATCCCGGATGGCAGATTCTCAGTCGCGAGGAACGGCTCGCCTTGAAGAAATATCTCAACCAAGGTGGTTTTCTCTGGGTGGACGATTTCTGGGGGCAGGCGGAATGGGACACCTGGGAATACAACTCGACTCGCGAGGCGCCGGAATGGGAATGGACGGACATCCCCACCAACCACCCCATACTCAGCACGGTGTTCCCCCTGCAAGGTTGCCCCCAGATTCCGGCCCGTGCCTTTTTTGTCCGCACCGGCAAGTCCTACGATCCACACTGGATGCACCGTAAACCCAACGGCGGCGATGCCGATCTGAAAGTAGTTCATTTCCGCGGACTCTTCGACGACAAGGGACGTCTCATGGCCATCGCCACCCACAACACCGATATTGCGGATGGCTGGGAACGGGAGGCCGAGGGCCAGAAATTCTTCGACCGCTTTTCCGTCGATGCCTACGCCTTCGCCATCAACGTCCTCACCTACGTGATGATGCATTGAACGGATCGACCGTTCCGGTTCGTTCCTACGCCAAAATATCCTTCACCACATGACCGTGAATATCGGTCAACCGGAAATCACGACCCTGATAGCGATACGTGAGCCGGCGATGATCGATGCCGAGGAGATGCAGGATCGTGGCGTTCAGGTCGTGAATATGCATCGTGCCCGGAGTCCAACCATCCTTGTTCGGGCGCATCATGTTGCCGTCGGCATCCACGATGTTGTAGGCGTAGTCATCGGTCTTCCCGTACGTGATCCCCGGTTTCACGCCACCACCCGCCATCCAGGTGGTGAAACAACGCGGATGATGATCGCGGCCGTAGGTCTGCTTGGTGAGTTTGCCTTGGCAGTAGGCGGTACGTCCGAACTCGCCGCCCCAAACGACCAAGGTTTCATCCAGCATACCGCGCTGCTTCAGATCTTTGATCAACGCCGCGCAACCTTGGTCGATATCTCGACATTGATTGCCGTGTTCCCGTGGAAGACCACCATGGGCATCCCACCCGCGATGAAAAATCTGAATATTGCGCACGCCGCGCTCCGCCAATCGTCGGGCGTTGAGGCAGCACGCTGCAAAAGTGCCCGGCGTACGGGCGTCTTCACCGTAAAGACTGAACGTCGTCTCGCTCTCTCCGGAAATGTCCATCAGCTCGGGAACTGAACTCTGCATCCGATACCCCATCTCATGCTGGCGAATTCGTGACAGCACTTCCGGATCGGCGAACTGATCGTATTGCGCCTGGTTGATCGCCGCCAAGGCATCCAGCTGCGCTCGTCGATTCTCCCGCGAGATCCCTTTGGGATTGCTCAGGTATAGAACGGGATCCCCCTGACTTCGCAACAGCACACCCTGATGATCCGACGGCATGAACCCGCTGCCCCAGAGGCGGTTGAAAAGACTTTGCTCCGGATGGCTCGTCTTCGCATGCATCACCACATAACCGGGCAGATTCTCGTTCAGCTTGCCCAACCCATAGCTCAACCAGGCACCCAAGCTCGGACGCCCCGGCACCTGGCTGCCGGTCTGAATGTAGGTAATCGCCGGATCGTGATTGATCGCTTCGGTGAAGGTGCTGTGGACAACGCAAAGTTCCTTGGCAACCGTCGCCGTGTGCGGGAGCAGTTCACTCACCCACACTCCCTGGTCATTGTTTTCCTGCCTGGTGAATTCGTATTTGCTGGGACACACCGGCAGCGTCTTCTGCCGCGAGGTCATCCCGGTAATGCGCTGTCCATCGCGCACCTCTTCGGGGAGATCCAGTCCGAACATCTCACGCATCTTGGGTTTGTAATCCCACAGGTCGTGATGGCTGGGACCACCGCTCATGAACAGGTAAATCACGCGCTTGGCCTTGGGCGTATGATGCAGTCCACCCCTGGTCAAAGTGCCCCCGTCCGCCAGCATGTCCAGCCCCAAAAGGTTGGCCATGGCGGCCGTTCCCAATCCCAAGGCGGAGCGACCAAAGAATTGGCGCCTGGTCTGCAGCAGCTCGTATTCGCGTTTCGGTGTCATGGTATCAGTCAAATCAGTAAAGCAGGATCGCAACATCGCTCGCCAAAACCATCGCGGCAACCTGCGACCACGCGGCCAGTTCTTTGGGACTGCGATTCTTGTCCACGACCGCGTCACCGGCCGTCAACAACGCCTCCGCGTCATCGGGCTTCGCGGCGTAATGCTCGCGCATGTTGCGTAGCAAATTGAGACATGAACTTCGTTCAATTTCATTCGGCGCCCGACAGGCCAGCAGCGTAAACAACGCGTTGAGCCGGGCCTGATCGCCGTCCGTCTTCAGCAATCGCTCGCCCAGTTTGCGCGCCATTTCCAAGCGCTGCACTTCATTGAACAGGCCCAGTGATTGAACCGGCGTGTTGCTACGTGAGCGTCGCACACAACTCGTTTCCCGACTGGGTGCGTCGAAGAGCGTCATCATCGGATGCGGGCTCGTGCGTTTCCAGTAAACATAGAGGCTGCGACGGTAGACCTTCTCCCCTTTGTCGGGCTCGTAATTCACGGTATTGCTCGCCGGATGCGTCAGCGCCTTCCACATACCCGAGGGCTGATAAGGCTTCACCCCTTCGCCGCCCACGTGCGGATCCAACAGACCGCTCGCCCACAAACCCATATCTCTCAACACCTCCGCGTCGAGCCGATATCTGGGACCACGCGCAAACAGCCGATTCTCCGAATCATCGATCTCCTTTCGCCAGGCCGAACTCTGCCGAAACGCCCGACTGGTCAGCATCAGCCGCATCATATGCTTCTGATCCCAACCGCTCTCGCGAAATTCCACGGCCAACCAATCAAGCAACTCCGGGTGGGTCGGATGGTCTCCTTGGCGGCCGAATTCTTCCGGCGTCCGTACCAAGGCATGTCCGAATACACTCTGCCACATCCGATTCGCAATCACACGAGCCACCAGCGGGTGCTCCTTGGAGGTCAACCACTTGGCCAGACCAAGCCGATTGGCGGGCGCGCCTTCCGGAAACCCGCTCATCGCCGCAATGATCCCGGGAACCAGCGGATCTCCGGTCGGGAGATGATATTCACCACGACTCAACAGTTTGGTTTCGCGAGGCTTGTCCAAATCCTTGGCGATCAATGAAGTTGTAAAGTCCGCCTCCGTCCGCGTCGCCGTGGCGGACACGCGCGCCGCCTCCGCGCCCAAATCCGACAACGGCGGCCCTTTGCGATCGCCCAGCATGCGGAGCCGATCACTCTCACTGCATTCATCCCACAAAGTTCCCTTGGCCATGACCGCCCACGGATTGAGCAATTCGGCGCGGACAGTGAACCGGTCTGGTGTCCCCATCATTTTGATCCGCAAATGATGATCTCCCGGTGAAAGTTCCAACGGCACGATGCTGTCCGCATCCACCAACAACTGACCATCCATCTCCACGCGATGTTCCGGACCACTGTCGAAACTCAGCCACAAGGTCTGATAAACCGGTGTCGTGATGGTGAACGTCAACCATCTCGACTGCTTCGATTTCGGAAGTTTCTCGCCCGTCCGACCCGGCAAACCTTTTGCGTCTTTGTAAGACTTCGCGGCGGGTCCTTGCGAATCCCGGCTCACGTTTCCACTCAAACGCCAGCCGCTGGATTTCCAATTCGTGGTGAGTTTCGCATGCGCCTTCAGCATGGTTTTCTGAGCCGGCGACACCTTGCCAAGCAGAGCGCTGCGATTCTGCTCTATCCGCTTCCAAGCTTCCCATGCGGACGCATCTTTCGGCACCAATATCGTCGGGCCATACCGATAGGCATTCTTGTCCAAGGCCGGCTCCGCGGTGCTGTTGAAGAACGCCATCATCCGATAATACTCGGTCTGCGTGTATGGATCGTACTTGTGGGTGTGACAACGCGAGCAAACCAACGACGCACCGAGCAGCGCCGTTCCCAACGTCTCCACGCGATCCATGTTGTTCTTCGCCTGAAACTCCGCCTCGATCGCGCCGCCTTCGCCGGTCGACGGATTCATCCGCACGAATCCGGTGGCAACCAATTGTTCAATCCCCGGATCCGGCAACAGATCGCCCGCCACCTGCCACTCGATGAATTTGTCGAATGGCAGGTTTTCGTTGAAAGCACGGACCACCCAATCGCGGTAAGGGTAGATTCCCCGACGATTGTCGAGATGCAGACCATGAGTGTCGCCATAACGCACCGCATCGAGCCAGTACCTGGAATGATGCTCCCCAAAGCGCACGCTGGACATCAGCTCGTTCACGTATCGCGCATAGGCATCCGCGCGGGAATCGGTAAGAAACTTGACCAACAGATCCGGCTCCGGAGGCAAGCCCGTCAGCACCAACGCCGCTCTCCGTGCCAATATCTTCGAGTCCGCTGAAGGTGCAAAATCAATCTCCCGTCCCTTCAACTGCCGCTCGATGAAGAAATCAATCGTCCGATTCTTCACCCGAGCCGGCGGCACGAACGCCCAGTGCTTGCTGTATTTGCCCCCCTGCATGATCCAGCGCTTGAGCAATTCCTTCTCCGCCGATGACAACTGCCGTTCCGCTTCGGCCGGAGGCATGGGATCTTCACGATCGAATATACGCTTCAGCAGTTCACTCTGCTCCGGCTCCGCCGTATCTACCGCCCGATAACCACCACGATCGGCGGTTGCCGCCGCCGGTGAATCCAATCGCAACTCCGTCTCCTTTTTCGTATCCGGACCGTGGCAGGCATAACACTTGTCCGACAAGATCGGCAGGATCTCGCGCGCAAAATCAACCGGCCGGTCCGCCGCGGTGCAGGTCAGCGGCAGTCCAAGCGAAAGCAACAATATTATGCGACGTGGAATCAACATCAGATGCTGAGCATTTCACGGACAGGAATCGAGCTTGTCCAGCCCTTACCGTGAGCGGGCATCCGCCACGCGTCGGGCCGTGAACTGACGTATCAATGGTATCTTCGAGCGAACGCCCAAAACGAGCGCGCGGGTTTGATTCAGGTTCACCAGCGGCTCAAAGCCATACCAGATCATCAACGCCAGATTGCGATCCTCGTCCGCAATCTCTAGCCGGGTCAGCGCCTCCGCCAACTTCCACCGTTGCTCCACGGAGATCCGTTGCAACGCGGAGGCCATGTGAATCTGCACCAACGGCGACTGCTCTCCCGGCACCTTCTCCACCAACCAATCCACCATTTCCAAGCCTGGCTTCCGCTCATGAAACAGCAAATGCACCACCTGCGCCCGGATCGCCTCGCGATCTGTTTCGGCATAAACCCGCTTCAGTCGGCCACGATCAATTGCCGCCAATGCCTGTGTCGCGATCACGTCTCGTGAGGCCCGCGATGCGATTCGTTTCACATCGCTGGCGGCCAACTTGTGACCGGCCGTAATCCGCTCCTGTAGAATCCGCAATGCCCTACGCGCCCACCACGAATCTTCGTGCCAGAGCATATTCACCAGTTCCACGTTCTCTTTCTTCTGCAGATCAAAAAACATCCGGGAGCCTGGTTTCCCATACCCGATCTTGAACAGCCGACCGCTCGTCCGATGAATTCCATCGCGATCATGGCATTCTCCCAAATCCGTCCATTCCGCCAGCATCGCGTTGCCATCTGGAGTCTGGATGATGTCCACGCCGCGAAACCAGGCACTGTTACCTCGGAGGAAATCGGGTTCATGAGTTGCCACGTAACCCGACCGGCTCCGGCGTAACCGGTCCATGTTCACCCGGTGCCCATGAATGTTGTTGAAAAATGCGCGACCACGATACTGCTCAGGCCATTCCGCCCCTTGGTAGATCATCAATCCACAGTGCGAATGTCCTCCACCCTGTGCATCGTGCCCCACCTGCCGGCGTTCCTTTTCTCCACCCTCCCAATGCCGATGATCCGAGGCCGGCTTCATCATTTCATAAGTATAAGGATTAGGATGACCACTCTTGCGATGTGACCAACGTTCGAAACGCGCCCCCGGAACCAGATGCCACAAGTGGTCCACCACGCTCGTGGTAATGAAGGCCTGCCCGTCTTCGTTCCAATCCAACCCCCAGGGGTTGATGGTCCCGTCCGCGACCACTTCGAATTCCTTGCGCAACGGATGATACCGCCAGATGGAACAGCTCAATTCCACACGTTCGTGATCCGGCGCGCCCGGCCGGCCGACCTTCGAGGGCTTCTTAATTCCGTGTCGCCCATACAGCCACCCATCAGGCCCCCAAGTGAGACCATTGAAGAAGTTATGTTCCGCATCCTGCGCCCAGCCATCCAGCACGACTTGCGGTTCACCGTCCGGAACATCATCCCGATCCGCATCCGGAATGAACAAGAGCTGCGGCGCATCGCAGACCCACACGCCCCCGTAACCGATTTGAAAACCGCTCAGATGATTCGCCTTTGCCCAGAAAGTCTTCCGTTCGTCGAAATGACCATCGTTGTCCGAATCTTCAAAAATCTGGATCCGATCCTGCCCCTTCCGCTCCCATTCGATGTAAGAAAAACTCTCCGCCACCCACAGTCGTC
>Ga0055584_100003005_pt1 | contig 16694 bp, 14 predicted proteins | sample OSDHelmetaG_FD_58716 | JGI IMG/M metagenome (GOLD analysis project Ga0055584, IMG submission 58716) | Pelagic marine sediment microbial communities from the LTER site Helgoland, North Sea, for post-phytoplankton bloom and carbon turnover... | ecosystem: Environmental > Aquatic > Marine >... | reverse complement strand
ATATTATCACTTCATTTTTGGAAGTTGTCTAAACGAATTCTTTAGGAATTCAGAATAAAAATCAATTTTACTACTGAGATTAACCTTAAATTTTGGCCATTGAATTGAATCAATTGACTGACAATTATCACAAATATACTCCCATTTCTTCGACTTAGCTTTACATACACTGCAGGTCCACAACGGATTAGGAATCAAGTTAATATCATGATTTTTAAATTTAATTTTATTACTTTCATTAGAAAGACTTTTGTATAGCTCTAATACTCTTAAATCCCATGTATCAATATCAATTTGATCAAGCATATTTTGTGCTTCTCCCCATAAAGCTGATTTATAACAAGCAAAAGCTAGTGAAAATTTAGTCTCATTTCCACCATCATTAATGAATTTCTTAAAGCTACGACTTATCAATTTATAGCGCATTAAACAATCTTTTGAGGTTTTGGATTTATAGGTTATAAAAACGTCCATGAGCTCAAAACATAAAAAGTTTGACCAATTTTTAGTTAGTAATTGTGAGGCCTTATTGATATTTGAGTTATCAATATAATGTTTGATATTTTCTTTCAATACGATTACTGAGCTACTTGACATAACTAATGCTTCCACTACGTTGTTTTGTGATAGGACTTTTAAGTTAGCAAGTTTCTTTTTATTTTCATGTGACATTACTTTTTTTACTTTTTCAAGAGCGTCATGGGCTTTTTTCCAGTTTTCTTCTAATGAATACACTGTTGATAGTTTTTCATGAAACCAATCATCTTTCGGGTATTCCTTACAGTATTCCTCCAATACTTTTTTGGATTTATTAATATCATTCTCTTTAAGAAGAATTATTACGTCAGCTCTATTTGCAAGATATTTGTACTGATCGTTTGTTTTAAGAATCTTTAGATATTTTTTAGATTCAATTAGATTATTTTGTATTAAAGATGACTGGAATAAAAAGAAGTTTGAAAAAAAATCATTTTTTAAAAATTTTTTTACTTTCCTAGTATCTTTTTGTAATTCATCTGCATTTCCTAAGAATAAATTATACGCCAAACTATCAAGAGTTTTACTTGCTTGCACTAAATTTTTTTCTTGTTTAGATATTCTTAATTCTCTGGGTATATTTTTAATTTTCCTTGAGAAAGATAAACAAAAAATAATAACTATCAAAATTGTTAAAATTAAAAATATTAGCCCCAAAGTATTGGTTTCGATTAAATAGTTATTCCATAAAAAAGTTACTGTTCCAGGATTATTTGTCAACCAAACAACCGAAGACGAAACTAAGATTATAATAATAAAAAATTTAATAATTGTTATCAAAATTCTTTCCAATCAATTTGAAAATTTGAGTCTCAATTTTTTTTAAATTTATATTTATCTCATATAACAATTTAGCTTCCTCTAGCATTGTAAATATTTCACTATCGTCAAGGCCAAGTGACTCAAGTTCTATTATAAAATTTTTAAGATCTCCTACTACCAGGTAATCCTTAGATTTTTTTAAAGCAGTAATTATCCATCCATTATTTAAAGGGATCATTTCCTTTTTTCTTTCATCTAATTTTGTTATTTTAAAAATTGATGAAAATATATTTTTAATATATTTATAAAAATTCTCTTTTGAGTCAAAAACTTTACCTGAATCAAAATTTGTATCATATTCTAATTTTTTAGTAAAAGTTTCTAAATCCGTATCATAACTAGAAATTTTATCATTCAATTTTTTATTAATAACCATAATATCAATGATCTCATCGGGTTGAAATCTTTGGAAAAAGTTGAGTGCAAATTGCAGTTCATCTAAATCCGAAAAGGTTTGTAATAGTTTACTTAACTCTCTGTTAAATTCTTTATTATTAAAAAAATTGTATTTGAACTTTGCATACGTAAAATAGATTTCATAATTACTAGAATAATCCGAGTACGCCCTATCTAATGGAAAGGATTTAATTTCCTTTAATCTTTTTTTTATTTGTAGATTTTCATTTTGGACATTTAATAAATTATTTTCTACTTGATCAACTTTTAGTAAATAATTTTTTAACTCTTTCTCAAGCTCAGATATTCTTTTATTATCAGCATTTTTTACTTCTTCCTTAGCATTAATTTCAATAGTATCGCTTTGTGGTTTTATAATGTTAAAATTTTGGAACATTTCTTTCTTAAGAAAGAAACCCGATAAAACTCCAATTATAATAAAAAGTAAAAATAAAAGTACATTTCTAAAATAATTTGATTTTTTTTTGTAATCACTATCTTTTAAATCAATATATTCACCTTGGTGAGGTGATTCCTTTTTATTCTTGTCCAACTTCACCCCTTTTCATCTGAAAATTTTTAATTTCTTGTATCAATGATATTTCGTTAGGTTTTTTTGATATAAAGGTCTTCCTAAATTTTAAACCAATTAGTTCGTTTTTTATTTTTTTACTAAGTAAAAATACAAATTTATTTTGACAATAACCCTCAAAAGCAAATTTTTTCACTTCATCTTTAAATGATTGTGCAGTCCTGCCTGAAAAAAATATAATGATGCCATTATTAGTGCTTTTCATAAATTTTTTAAAAATGAATTTATTTTTATTAATCTTATTGGAAGTGTAGCATCCAAGTTGTAAATAATCGCATTTTTTATTTTTAAAGAAGGTTTTAAGATTTTCATTTTCAACAATTGAGGTGGGGTGTAATATCTTCATGTTATTCTTTAGATAAGGTACAATCTTTTTCTTGAGCTTTTCTGTATCACCATTAATATTAATAACGTTATTTATACCAATCTTATTCGCAAACTTCTCAGTACCTTTACCAATAGTAAAAACTAGATGACTATCTTTTATGAGGTCTTTTTGAAAAAATCTAATGCCATTTTTACTTGTAAATAAAATAATATCAAAATTACTAGACAGACTTAAATCATATTTAACTTTTTTTATCTCTAAAAGCGGTGCAACAAAAACTTCAAATTCTGAACTTATATTTCTCGACATCTCGATTGAGTCTTGTGAAGGCCTAGTTAGAAGAATTCTATTTTTAAACAAGTTTAAGTTGCCTTTTGACATCTTTACCTAAATTATAACTTTCATCCAAGCAATTACTAAGAATAAATTTTTTTTTATCACTAATGAAATTTTTACCATTCAATGTGGATGCAAAATAGCTAAAATTAATGAATTCTTTATCACTTTTCTTATCTCTTTTAGCGAATGCGCCAACAGGTGTTTTACACGAACCATCTAAGGCCTCTAGAAAAGCTCTTTCACAACTCACCTCGATAAAGGTATCTTTATCATTTAAACTTTTTAAAAGTTCTTTAACCCCTAAATTTTGTACGTTTACAACTAATGCTATAGCCCCTTGACCAACTGCTGGAACTATAAGACTAGGATCTAAAGATAGATAATTTTCTTTAACACCCAATCTTTCAAGACCAGACTTCGCTAAAATTATTGCATCAAGTTTACCTTTTTTAACTTTACCTATCCTTGAGTCAACATTACCCCTTAGATCTTTAAAGATTAAATCAGGTCTTAGTCTTAAAATCTGGTTTTTTCTTCTTATTGATGAGGTTCCCACTATTGAATTTTGCTTCAAGTCCGTTAAGGGTAGATTTTGATCTGAATATAAAACATCTTCATGCGACCCTCTTTTCAAAATAGAAGCTATCTCAAGTCCTTCAGGTAACCTTGTCGGCAAATCCTTAAGTGAGTGTATTCCAACATCAACCTTATTCTCAAGTTGAGCTAAATCTATTTCTTTAGTAAATAGTCCTTTATTTCCAATCTCAGAAATATTTTTACTTAAAAACTTATCACCTGATGTTTTTATGAACTTTGTTCTTAGTTCAATATCTAGATTTTTTTCAGAATAATCATAAAAATTTTCTTTAAATATTTCAACATGCGCTTTAGCTAACTTACTTTCTCTAGAGCCGATGATAATTTTTTTTACATTATATTTCATTGTTAAGTTATTATTTTATTATAATTAACAAATTATGGTAAGAATTAATTATAGTTAAGATGATTGTATTGGGAATTGAAACTAGTTGTGACGAAACTTCTGTATCTATTGTTCAAGAAAATAAAGATGGAGGTAAAGTTTTATCTGAAAAAGTTTTATCACAAGTTAAAAAGCATCAGCCATTTGGTGGGGTTGTTCCAGAGTTAGCGTCAAGAGAGCATAGTGATTGTATAAGCAATCTAACCCGACAAGTGCTAAGTGAAACGAACTTAAATCTTGATGATGTCGATGCATTTGCAGCTACAACTGGGCCAGGTTTACTCGGAGGGCTTTTAGTTGGATGTAATTATGCCAAAGGTTTATCGATCATTAATAACAAGCCGTTTTTATCTATAAACCATCTCCAGGGCCACGTACTAGTTTCAAGAATGTGCAAAAAAATTAATTTTCCATTCTTATGTTTGTTAGTATCAGGTGGACATTCACTAATCTTATTAGTGGAGAACTTTAACAAATTTAAAATACTTGGTCAGTCCATTGACGACGCAGTTGGAGAAGCCTTTGACAAAACTGCCAAATTGCTTGGTCTTGGTTACCCTGGGGGGCCACTAATTGAGAAATTAGCAAAAAAAGCTCTCGGAAAAAAAGAGTTTAATCTTCCAAGACCTCTTATAAATGATAAGACGATGAACTTATCATTTTCAGGATTGAAAACTTCTGTTCGTCGAATAATAGAAAATAATATCAGCCAGTCAGAAAAAGCTGACCTAGCTTATGAATTTCAAAAAAGTATCACAGAATGTCTTTTAAAAAAGGTCATGCTAGCAATTGAATCAAGTAAACATTATAAAATCAAGGACCTTGTACTCTCTGGAGGTGTTGCTTCTAATTTCTTTATTAGAAATCAATTTAGAGAATTATGTGTAAAAAAGAATATAAATTTTATTGTGCCAGCAAAATCTTTATGTACTGATAATGCCACAATGATAGCTTGGGCAGGCATTGAAAAGCTAAGAAACCAAAGGAGGGGTGATAGTCTGGATATTCATCCTAAACCAAGATGGAGCCTAGAATCAATATGAAAAATGTAAGTATACTTGGATCAGGAAGTTGGGCATTAGCACTGAGTAAAATACTGAAGCCTACCAAATTGATAGTTAAATGTAGGGACATTAAAAAAGTAAAAATAAAATTTAAATCACATAATATTTCTTTAACGGACAGTTTTGATGAAGTCATTCAAGCTAAAACCGTTTTTATAGCTATACCATCTCAGTCAGTTAGACAAAATTTACTGGATTTGAGGCAGTTTGAAAAGTCTAAAACAGAAAAAAGAATATTTGTTATTTGTTCCAAAGGAGTGGAGCAGAAAACCTTCAAACTTATGAGTGAAGTTGTTTCTGAAATTTTTCCAAGCTCAATGATCTCTGTATTATCGGGGCCAAATTTTTCATCTGAGTTAATTAAAAAAAAACCATCTGCCTCTGTACTTTCATCGAAAAGTAAATCAGTACTTAAGGAAATATCTGAACTAGTAATTCAAGAAAAATTTAGAACTTATTTTAATAATGATATGATTGGAACCCAAATTGGTGGAGCTATGAAGAATATAATTGCTATAGCTTGTGGCTATATTACTGGCTGTGGGTTAGGTGAAAATGCAAAAGCTGCTATCATTACACGAGGTTTATCCGAAATTATTGATTTAGGAATAAAGATGGGAGCGAAACGAAATACTTTTTATGGCTTATCTGGTATAGGCGATCTCACTCTTTCATGTTCCTCTCTAAAATCAAGAAATGCTAAGTTTGGCTACAACCTAGCTAAATCAAAAAGTCACCCTACTAAGCATATCCTTTTAGAAGGCATCGAATCTTGTGAGAGTATTTGTGCTTTAGGAAAGAAGTTAAATGTTGACTTACCAATTTCAAAGTCAGTAAGATCAATCATCAATGGTAGAAATGCAAATAAAGTTATTTGTGAGTTACTCTCTAGACCGTTGCAATTTGAAAAATAATGTCATATTTAATTACATGTATAGATAAACCTAATTCTCTCGAAAAGCGTTTATCTATTAGGGAGCGTCACATTGATTATCTAACAAGGTTTAGGTCCAAACTTGTTACAGCCGGGCCACTAATTTGTAAGGATGGCAAACCTTATGGAAGTCTTTTAATTTTAGATTTTAAAATACGTTCTGAACTTGATGATTTTCTAAAGAATGACCCTTATAGTTTGGAGGGTTTGTTTGAGGAGGTGATAATTAAAGAATTTAAAAAAGTTTTTTAACTTTTCAAATTAAAAAATTACATTAGTATTTTGCTATGAGCGATATTTACGAAAATAGACTTGATGAATGTTCATTAACATTTGATGAATATAAAAAACAATATACAGAATCTATCCAAAACCCTGAAAAATTTTGGTCCGAAAAAGCAAAAGCTTTAAATTGGATAACACCTTTCACAAAAGTTGTTGATGAGAACTTCAACGATAATGCAAACATCAGATGGTTTGATGGTGGCTCGCTAAATGTATCTTATAATTGTATTGATCGACACCTAAGAGATAAAGGTGATAAAGTTGCGATAATTTGGGAGTCCGACGATCCAGGTGTTAGTCAAGAAATAACATATAATCAACTTCATAAAAAAGTTTGCAAACTAGCTAATGGCCTCAAGCAACTAGGCGTAAAAAAAGGCGATAGAATCACGATCTATTTACCAATGATTCCAGAGGCAGCTGTTTCCATGCTTGCATGCTCACGTATTGGTGCAATTCATTCGGTTGTTTTTGGAGGATTTGCACCAGAGTCTTTGAAAAATAGAATTGAAGACTGCGAATCTAGTTTTGTTATTACCGCCAACGAAGGGCTGAGAGGAAGTAAAAAAATACCTTTACTCTCGAATGTGAAAAAAGCTATTGAGGGTAATAATAGTATAAAAAAAACAATTGTAGTTAAAAGAACAGATTCTAATTCATATTTCGATGGTCAAACAGATATCTGGTATGAAGATCTAGTATCTAATCAAGATGAGGTATGTGAAGTTTCGAAGCAAAAATCTGAAGATCCTTTATTCATTTTGTATACATCAGGTTCTACTGGAAAACCAAAAGGTGTTCTTCATAGTACAGCTGGGTACCTTCTTCACACTTCACTCTCGCATAAAATAGTTTTTGATATTAGGGATAATGATATTTTTTGGTGTACAGCAGATGTTGGCTGGGTTACTGGTCATTCCTATATTGTTTATGGTCCATTATGCAATGGTTCGACAACCTTGATGTTTGAAGGTGTCCCAACATATCCAAATGCTTCTAGATTCTGGAAGATAATTGACAAATTCAATGTGACGATTTTTTATACAGCTCCAACAGCTATTAGGGCTTTAATGGGGTTGGGGGATGACTTCTTAAATTCAACATCTAGGGAAACCCTAAGAATAATTGGAACCGTAGGAGAACCAATTAACCCCGAAGCCTGGAAGTGGTATTACGAGATTGTTGGGAAAAAAAGATGTCCGGTTATTGACACATGGTGGCAAACCGAAACTGGTGGAATATTAATTTCTCCAATTTCTGGTGTTACACCTTTAAAACCTGGTTCTGCAACACTTCCATTTTATGGTGTAAAACCGTCAATTCTAGATAATGAGGGTAACGAACTAAAAGGTGAATGTGAAGGAAACCTGTGCATTAATAATTCTTGGCCAGGAATGATGAGAACAGTTTATAAAAATCATAAAAGGTTTGTAGAAACGTACTTCTCGTCATTTAGTGGAAAATATTTTACTGGGGATGGCTGTAAAAGAGATAAGGATGGTTACTTTTGGATAACAGGAAGGGTTGATGATGTTATAAATGTCTCTGGACACCGCTTAGGTACGGCTGAGGTGGAAAGTGCTTTGGTTCTTCATACTAAAGTTTCAGAAGCAGCTGTTGTTGGTTTTCCTCACGATATCAAAGGCCAAGGAATTTATGCATATGTAACTCTCATGCAAGGTGAACGATATACTGAAGGGTTAAGAAAAGAATTAGTTTCCTGGGTTAGGTCCATCATCGGTCCAATTGCTGCACCGGATATTATTCAGTGGGCTCCTAACTTGCCAAAGACACGCTCTGGAAAGATTATGAGGAGAATATTGAGAAAGGTTGCATGTAATGAAGAAGATACAATTGGAGATGTGTCAACTTTAAATGAGCCAGAGGTTGTAGAAGACCTTATAAAAAATAGGGTTTGAGTTTAAAAGTCGTAACAAATACCTTTCTTTTCCCAATCACCGTACCGTGTAGGTTCCGGTCCAGAAGGGCCTCCAATTTCCTTGGAATGTTTTTTTGTTTTAGTTTTATATTTTTTTTGATTTTGATTTTTATCCATTGTGTTAATCTAGGTATATTCCTAATTAATGCAATAGATTATTGACAAATACAAGAGAAATAGCCAGCGAAATACTCCAAAGAATTTATAAAAATCAACATTTGGATAAAATCTGTGACAATGAACCAAACTTCAATAAATTAGACCAAAGAGATAAAAACTTTGTTAGATTAACGATATTAGAGACTCTTAGACGAAATATACAGATTGACTCTGTAATAAAAAGGTTTCTTACAAAACCATTGGAATATAAAAAAGTAAAGATCCAAAATCTTTTAAGAATTTCAGTATGTCAGATACTATTTTTAAAAGTGTCAGAGTACGCTGTTGTGAATACCAGTGTGGAGATTGCAAAAAAATATAAATTTCATAAATTAGTGAATGCAGTACTTAGAAATGTTTGTAGACAAAAAAAACAACTAATTAATGATTTTAGCACCTTATCAAACCTACCGGGTTGGATCTTAGAAGACTTGAAAAAAAACCTAACACCAATCGAAATTAACCAAATTTCAAAAGTTATAGTCAAGGAACCAGAACTAAATCTAAAAATAAAAAAATCTTATGTAGAATCTAAAAATTGGGAATCCATCATGAATGGAAAATTTATTGAATCCGATGTATTACTTTCCAAAAATCATGGCAAAATAAATGAGTTTCCTTTTTTCGATAGTGGACTTTGGTGGGTTCAAGGGCTCTCGTCTTGCCTTCCTGTAAAATGCTTAGAAAATCTTTTTCCTGTCTCAAAGAGAAAAGAAAAAAAAATTCTCGAGGTCTGTGCTGCTCCAGGTGGTAAAACTGCGCAATTAATTGATTGTGGGTTTCAGTCTGTTTCATTAGATATTTCTGAATATAGAATAAATCAGTTAAAGACAAATTTAGATCGTTTAGGTTATAAACCAGAAATCATTTGTACAGATTTTTTAAATTATGACTGTGACCAAGAATTTGATGCTATCTTATTAGATGCACCTTGTTCTGCCTCAGGTCTTATCCAAAAAAAACCAGAAATCCTAATTACAAACAAACAAACTGATTTAAGAAAACTAAAAGTTGAACAAGGAAGGCTTTTAGAACATTCTAAAAAATTTATAAAGAAAGGTGGATATATTATTTACTGTGTCTGTTCAATAAATAATTGTGAGGGCTATGAACAAATTAAAAGATTCCTCAAAACTAACAAAAATTTTTCTGCAGTTAACCATATAGATAGTATTAAAAAATATGGGAAAACAGTATTTGAGAATATGCTTCAGATATATCCTAGACAATTTAAATTTTCTGATAATATTGATGGATATTTAGATGGTTTTTTTATTTCAATATTGAAAAAAGAAAAAAACAATTAATTCAAATGTTTAAAAAAATCAATAAATACCTGTTCTTTAAAAATCCACTTTATCACTTATATTTATCAAGGCATGCAGACAATGGATTTGTTCTCAACCCTAAGAGTTTGTGGTCTGGGAATAAAAAAAATGGTAACAGAATAATGAATGGATTTTTACAATATCAAGGAGAATCATTCCCAATAAAATATTTTTGGAGGAACAGTTCAAGTGATTCATGGAATGATTATCTGAATAGCTTTATGTGGATTAGGGATCTAAGAACTATTGGTACCAATAACTCTAGAATTTTACTAAGAAATTTTATTAAAGAATGGATTTCAAAAAATAAGTATTATACCCAATCTTCTTGGAAAGACGAAATATTATCAAAAAGAATTTTTAGTTTATTGACAAACTTATCTTTTTATTTTGATACCGCGGAGGAGGATTTTCAAAGAAACTTAATTGATTTTATATATATTCAAATCGTTTACTTATTTGCAAAAGTTGAATCTAGGAAAAATAATATATTTTGCCTTAAAGCAAAGATACTAGCTTCTTTATGCATTAGAACTCTCGAAAATAAAAATTTAAAATTACTTAAAGAGTTAGATTTTCTATTACATGAGGACCTCTTGGGCGACGGGATGTATCATACCAGATCTCCTAGTGAACATTTTTTTACTCTCTGCTCTTTAATTGATATCAGAAATTTCTTAGGTACTGCAAAAAAGGAAATCCCACAGAATTTAAACGATAAGATCGAAGACATGATTTCTGTTCTTAAATTCTTTAGGATAGCAGATGGGCAATTGGCAATCTTTAACGATCATGACCATATACAGTCTAAAAAAATTGATAATGTGATCAAAAAAGGAATTGATAAAACAAATAGGATACCATACTTTCTAAATGAAGCTGGGTACCACAGAGTAGCTAAAAATAAACTGATATTTATAATGGATTGTGGGCAACCTAATAACTTTAACACTTATGCAGGTTCACTTTCATTTGAATTTTCACATCAAAAAAATAAAATAGTTGTTAACTGCGGTTCTCCATTCATTAACAATAAAAAATGGCATGAAGCAATGAGATCCACAGCTGCTCACAGTACACTAAATTTAGACGAGGTAAACTCCTCTGATATATTTTTTAATAAACTAAATTATACTAGGAAAGCAAATGTATGGTCAGAAAAACATGAAGAAGGTAATAATATATGGATCAACTCGGCACACTCAGGATACAATAATTTATTTGGAATAATACATAATAGAAAAATCCATATTGACCCTGAAAAATTAATTATTAGAGGTCAAGACTATTTAGTTAAGCCAAATAAAAATTATAAAATTACAGCAAAAAAATACTTTATCTTATTTCATATTCATCCTGAAATTGAGCTTAATGTTACATCGAGTCGAAGAAAAGTTGTGCTTAAACTAAAAAATAATGTTGGCTGGGAATTTATTTGCTCAGAACCAATCTTAGAAATTGGTGATGGCATATATCTTGGTGAGGATGAAAAGGTTCAAAAAAATAACCATATACTAATCAGAGACAATGTAATTCCAAATAGGAAGATCAAGTGGTTATTTAGAATTATTAAGTAATTACAATGACCAATAATTCTTAATTTTTTTGTTTCTATAAATTCCCTTGATATCAAATAAAATACCATCTTTTTTAAGTAATTTCTTTATATGCAGAAATTTTACCTTATAAAAAGTGTGGGGAACAGTAAGAATGATAGCATCAAAAGAGTGTTGCATTAAGTCTTTATACTTAATATGGGTATTATCAATTATAAAAGGATCATTAATTGAAACATTAAATTTAAATTGTTGAAAAAAACTCAACAACTCAACGGCTTTAGAGTTTCTCAAATCGGGAACATCTTCTTTAAATGTGATACCTAAAAATAGAATTTTTGCTTTTTTTTTTAACCTTTTCTGTATTTGTTTAAATATAAACTCTGGCATATTATCGTTTGTTCTTCTGCCAGATAAAATAACTTCTGGATTCACCTTCAATTCTTTAGCCTTATAAGAAAGATAGTATGGGTCAACTCCAATGCAGTGCCCGCCAACTAGCCCGGGTAAGAATCGTAGAAAATTCCATTTTGTGTTGGATGCATCAAGAACATCATAAACACTAATATTTAAGTTAGAACAAATTTTCGCAACTTCATTTATAAACGCAATGTTTATATCTCTTTGTGCATTCTCAATAACCTTTGAAGCCTCGGCAACTTTAATATTTTTCGCTAGAAATATTTCTCCCTTAGTAAGTTTGCTATAAATATCATATAATATTGCTTCAACTTTTTTATTTTGTCCTGAAATCACTTTATTAATTTTGTCTATTGTTCTTTTTTTGTCACCTGGGTTAACACGTTCTGGAGAGTAGCCCAAAAAAAAATCAACCCCTGATTTCAGTGAGCCTTTATTTTTCTCCAATTCCTTTGCACATATTTCTTCAGTAGCGCCAGGATAAACCGTGCTTTCAAAAACGATGATATCTCCTTTTTTTAAAAGTTTTGATATTTTTTTACAAACATCTAGTAGTGGCTTAAAATCAGGGTTTTTATTTTCATCAATAGGTGTAGGTACAGTTGCTATAAATATATTACAATCAGTTATATCATCTAAGTTATGTGTGATTTGTAAATTCTTTTTTAAAGCTTTTTTTAACCGTGATTCTGTTATCTCAAGTGTTTCATCGATTCCTTTTTTTAAGTCAATTACGCGTTTTTTAGATATATCAAAACCTTTAATCTCAAAATGAGGGGAGAGGTTTACTGCTAATGGAAGACCAACATAACCAAGCCCCATTATTGCTATTTTTTTTTCACTCATAGTTTTTTTTTGATATAGTATTGTTTTATCATGATTATTATTTACACAATCTTTTTATATTTTTTTTCTTTATATGTAATCAAAAAATCCATTTTTTTTTTCAACAAGTATTCTATCATCGACTACCCCACTGAAAGAAGTAATCATAAAATACCTACTCCCAAAGGAGCAGGTTTAATAATCGTTCCCTTAGTAGTAATCTCAACTCTTATTTTTTTTTACTTTTTTGAACAGATTCTTTACGAATGGATAATAATATTCTTTCTATGTTTTTTCCTTGGAATGATATCTTTTATTGATGATATCAAGAATCTAAGTACTAAAGTACGACTTCTCTTACAGTTTTTTATCGTGAGTCTATCCCTCCTAACATATTTTGAACCTTTAACTAACAACTTATTCTCAGTATCTATTTCCTATGATAAATATCCACCATTAATTATTTGTTTGCTCTTCCTACTTTTTTTAATTTCGTGGATGTGGATCATCAATCTTTACAATTTCATGGATGGTATTGATGGACTCACTGCTCTTCAAGTATGTACTGTTGCCCTTTGTACCAATTTCTTATCTATTTTTGGTTATATAAATCAGGAATATCAGGTATTTAGTTTGATTTTATTTTCTGTATATTTGGCTTTTTATAAATTTAACAAATCTCCTGCTAAAGTATTTTTAGGAGATGTCGGATCTATTCCTTCGGGTTATCTAGTTGGATTTATAATGATATCATGCTTGTTAACAAATGGAGTATTCTTACCAATTGTAATTGTCAATATGTACTATATTCTTGATTCATCGATCACATTATTAATTCGTTTTTTGAAAAGAGATAATATTCTACAAGCTCATAGTAATCATTTTTATCAAAAAATGATAAGGAAAGGGTACAAGCATTCATTTGTTATTAAGTGGGTATTTATATTAAATTCCATTCTGCTTTTACTTTCATTTTTATCAATGAAATTCCCAATTACTTCTTTTATTTTTTCTATTTTGTTTACGACCGCATTATTATACTTATTTTACGTAAAGAAGAAAATATGAGCTTCAGAATTTTTTTAACTATATTTCATGACCTGATAATTTTTATTTTTTCCTTTTTTTTAGCATTATGGCTAAGACTTGAATTGCATCCTTCCCTAGAATTATTTTCTTCACTTTGGGTATACTCTATTGGCTTTTCCATAATGAATATCATTATCTTAAATTTTCTTGGTTTATATCATGGTATTTGGAGATACGCATCAATTCATGAAATTAATTCAATTTTTAAAAGTGTTTCAATTAGTGCTTTTTCAATCATTGTTGTTATTTTTTTAACCACCAGATTGGAATCAATTCCGCGATCCTTCCCTATTCTTCTTATAATAATTTCTATATTTAATTCTATAGGACCCAGATTACTTTATCGTATAATGAAAGATAATTTAGGCTCAAATTCACTCTCTCAAATCCCAACTCTTTTAGTTGGTGACTCATCGTCTTCTGAAAATTTTATTAGACATACCAAAACTGATAAAAACTCTCCTTATAAGATTATTGCTATAATTTCTGTAAAAGAGAAATCCGTGGGAAGGAGGATACATAACATCCCCATCGTTGGATCACTTGAAAATTTTAAAGTTATTAAATTAAATATTTTAAACAAATTACCAAAACAACCAGAAAGAATTATTGTTTCAGACCTAAGTGTCCAAAAGGATGTTCTAGAGAATATTTTTATTTTTGCCAAAAATAATGGGTTAGCAATTGGGCAAATCAATAAAGTTTCTAATATTTCTATTACAAAGAATTCTTTTGATACATCTCCAATTGTTATTGAGGACGTTCTTGGTCGAAAACAAAATGTTAATGATACGAGCAAGTTAGTTGAGTTTAAAAATAAAATAATATTAATAACCGGTGCTGGTGGGAGTATTGGAAGTGAACTTAGTCGTCAAATCTTAAATTTACAACCTAAAAATCTTATTCTATTAGATAACAATGAATTTAGTCTATTTAAAATTTCAAGTGAACTTAAGAATAAATGTACTTATAGCTTAAGCGATATTAGGGACGAAGTTAAAATAGATAAGATTCTTAATAAATTAAAACCTGATTTTGTTTTTCATGCAGCAGCCTTAAAACATATTTCATTTGTTGAGGAAGACCCCTATGAGGCAATAAAAACTAATTTTTTAGCTACAGTCAGTTTATGTCAGTTATGTATTAAATATAAAATTAAAAAATTTGTTTTTATTTCTACAGATAAAGCTGTTTACCCCTCAAATATAATGGGAGCTTCAAAAAGACTATGCGAGAAATTTATTCAGCAGATTTCTAAAAGCGAGAGAGGGACTGATTTTTCTATTGTGAGGTTTGGAAATGTTCTTGGATCAACTGGTTCAGTTGTTCCAATTTTTGAAAACCAGATAAATACCAATAATGAAATAACAATTACTCATCCAAAAGTAAAAAGATATTTCATGACAATCCGTGAAGCCGTTGAACTTGTTTTGATTTCATCTCAAATTAAAAATAGTAAAAATGGAAATATCTTTATTTTAGAAATGGGTAAACCAGTTTTTATTAAGGATCTAGCAAAAAAAATGATAAATCTCTCTGGAAAAGATATTAAAAATGTAAAGATTAAATATACAGGATTAAGAAAGGGAGAAAAGTTAGATGAGCAACTTTTCTTCAGTGAAGAGAAGATAATAAAAACTGAAATTGCTGGTATTTTGTGTACAACCACTACACCTTTCCAGACTGATATGCAGAAAATCGAGCATTTTATAACAAAGGCCAGTACTAAGAACAAAGAGGCCCTAGTTGAAGAGATTATTAAAGTATTACCAGAATATAAAAGGTTAGCTTAATGATTAAAAAAATTATTAAGAGAGCCTTAGTTTCTGTCTCAGATAAATCTAATCTGAAAGTACTTGCTGATTTTTTATACAGAAATAAAATAGAAGTACTTAGTACTGGGGGTACGGCCAAAGAGTTAAAAATGCTTAACCCAAAGATCCAATTAACTGAAATATCACATTACACTGGATCAAAAGAAATACTTGATGGTAGGGTCAAGACATTACACCCAATGATTCATGCAGGAATCCTAGCTGATAGAAATAACAAGAAGCATATGATTGAGCTTAAAAAGAATAGTGCTGACCCTATAGATTTAGTGGTGGTTAATCTTTATCCTTTTGAAGAAATCACTTCAAATAAAATGAATAATGAGCAAGTCTGTATTGAAAACATTGATATTGGTGGACCTACAATGATAAGAGCGGCAGCAAAGAATTACAAGAATGTGATAGTCTTGAGTGATCCAGAAAGTTATCTACCGTTTATTAAAGAATTTGAAAATAAGATGTCCATCTCGGGTTCTACGAGAAAAAACCTTGCGATTAAAGCATTTGAAACCACCTGCTACTACGAAAGCCTGATTTCTAATTGGTTCAATAAAGAGAATTCAGATCTTTGCCAAATAAGATCCTCTATCCCTCTAAAAAAGATTTCTAAACTACGTTATGGCGAAAACCCTCATCAAACTGGGGCCTTTTACAGCTATGGTGATCATAAATTGAAACAAATTAATGGAAAAGGTCTGTCTTTTAACAATATTTATGATTTAGAATCAGCTGTATCACTTGTAAACGAATTTACTGATAATTGCTGTGTGATTGTCAAACATGGTAACCCTTGCGGCGTAGCATGTAGCAAAATTCAACATATAGCATACGATAAAGCACTGAAATGTGACGAAGTTAGCGCCTTTGGTGGTGTAATAGCATTTAACTCAAAAGTTACAGAGAAAACTGCAAAAATGATTAGTAAAATTTTTACTGAAGTGGTGATTGCACCAGATTTTGAATCAGAAGCTAAAGATTTACTTTCACAAAAAAAAAACCTGATCTTAATTAAATATAAAAGATCGAAAAACTCCACTAAATTCAATATTAAGTCTACTGAAAACTTTATTTTAGTTCAGGAAAGAAATAAAAAGATTGTAAAGCGAAAAGACCTAGATTTTAAAACTAAAGAAATACCAAATAAAAAATCAATTAAAGATATGTTATTTGCATTCACAGTCTCAAAATATGTAAATTCTAACGCTATAGTTCTTGCTACAGGCCTTAAGACAATTGGGATAGGGGTAGGGCAGACAAGTAGAATTGA
>Ga0055584_100003004_pt1 | contig 16699 bp, 22 predicted proteins | sample OSDHelmetaG_FD_58716 | JGI IMG/M metagenome (GOLD analysis project Ga0055584, IMG submission 58716) | Pelagic marine sediment microbial communities from the LTER site Helgoland, North Sea, for post-phytoplankton bloom and carbon turnover... | ecosystem: Environmental > Aquatic > Marine >... | reverse complement strand
TGATTTAGTTTTTGATAAAACATCATATGAACTTGCAATAAAAAAGTCTCCTAAATTTATCGCTGTATGATCCCCAAATCTATTCCAAATTGTTGGAAGTCCTCTTCTAAGTAAATCTCTATCTTGAAGATCGTCATGAATTAGAGATGCATTATGTATAAATTCGCAGCATATTGCAATTGATCTGGATATGTCCTTACTTAATCCAAACATTTTTGAAGCAATTAGTGCAAGTATTACTCTAAATCTTTTACCACCAGATTCTAGCTGATATTTTGCACAGTGACCCATCCATGAGTCATCATATAAAAGTTCAAACATTCTTTTTTCAATTTGATTTATATCTTTATAAAATTCTGACTTTTCAAAAAAACTAAGATCTAATTTCTTGTTGTATGAATTCAACTCTATCCATTGAGAAGATGAAAGAAAATCACTAATTATCGAATTTGATTTATGTTCAGAAATTTTTTTCATTTGAAAAAAAAAGGGAAACAGTTTTTGTTCCCCTTTTTAATTTTGTTTAGCATTATTATGCTTTGGAAGTATCCGCTTTTGCGGCAGCCCAAATTATAACACCAAATGCTATTTTGTTTATATAATCGGCTAGGTTGTAAACCCAGTTAAGAGTAGAAGCATCTGCTCCTCCTCCAGATAGGTAACCTAGGAAGTAACCAATTGGGTATATCGACCAACCAATTGAAACAATCCATTTTAAAGCGTTAAAAGCCGATTTCATACCTTCAGAATTACTAGATGCACTAGCTTGTGCTGCTTCACCAGCAAATACTTCATAAAGAATGTAAATCCATCCAGCCATACCGATAACGAAACCAACGGTTGCGTTCATATATCCGGCTTCACCAAGGAATCCACCAACGAGCATTATTAATGTACCAATTAGTAGTCTCCAGAAAATACCAGCGGTGGCTGCACCAACAGCTGCTAGAATTAGATAAAATTCTATCATCTGAAGTGGAACAGTAAGTAACCAATCAATATATCTATATACAGTAGGAGATTCACCAGTTTGAACCCATACATCTCTCATGTAATAGTAATGAACAGCAGCTATCAATGTAACTAGTCCAGCAACTCTTACAGATGTTTGCCAATGTTTACTGACACTTTGAGCTTCTAGGAAAAAAAACGCTGTAGATGCTACCATAGATACGGAAATAATCCAAAAAGTAACGCCCACAAAGTCTTCAGGTTTAAGCATATAATCCATATGTCTATCCTTTCGTTATTGTTAATATTCTGCTGATAAAAAAAATACTCAGCAGAGGGTTTGTTTAACTACGGGTAGATGTAGGGCAAATTTGCATTAAACCCCAAAAAATACCTCCCCATCTTGAAAACTAGGGTGACTTATATTACAGATTAATTCAAGAAAAAAAAAATTAAAATCGTATAAATAGTTGATTATGCTAACAAAAAATTTATGAAGAAAGACGAGCAAGCTAAGAATGTTGCAATGAGCCTCATTTTTTTAAACCAGGATTCTCTTTTTTTATTCAATATTAATAAGTCAATCAAAAGATTAACTATTAAGGCAATCATAATAATCGTTTCTTTAAAAAAAATAAATAAATCGAGGAAATGAAGCCAAGCTAATGAAAAGGTAATTATTGGAAAGATCGAATACTTTTTATTATTTGAAATAATCTGTTCCCATTGCATTCCTGAAATAAATGAAGAAATCATTGCTCCATAAATTATTGATACTTCAATAAAATTTATTCTCATTATTGTATTACTTGAAAAAAAAAAACAAATTAAAGGAAAGTAGAATGGAATCAGTCCAATATAGGTTGTTAACTGGACATTTAATCTGTTCAATGTATTATATCCTCAATATTTATTTTAAATGATTATAAACATAAAATAATTTATTTCTATTTACAATGGATGATATAAAGTTACAAAAAATTCAAAATTATCTTAATAATTTGTTTGGAATCGAACATTTTGTAGTAAAAAAACGTAAGAATATTGATGATTCTTTTGAGATATATGTAAATGACGAATTTTTGGGTCTGATTTACGAAGAAATCGATGAGAATGAAAAAGCTTATCAATTTCATATGACAATATTAGAAGAAGACTTAATAAATGAATAAGAATTATTTCTTAGTCCCTTTTTTCTCATTATTTATTTTTTCAAGTGTATCAAGTCATCACAAAATTTACAGTCCAGTAGTTGAAGAGGGAAGGCAGTCTTTGGAGTGGAGGGGGCATCATAACATAGATGATAGAAATGAGTTTGATAAATCACATCATCATGTTTTTGAAACAGAATATTCATGGACTAGTTTTTGGCAATCAGAGTTAGAGTTTCATGTTTCTGATAAAGCAAATACGCCGTTAGACTGGGAGAAAACAGAATTTCAGAATCAACTCCAAGTTTTTGATTATGAAAATTTTGCAGGTGCGTTTTATTTTTCATATAATTTTGTTAGTGAAGGTGATTCTGCAGATGAAATTGAATATAAGTACTTAAATGAGTTCAAAAACAATTATTTGAGTTTCATAACTAATATTATATTTGAGAAAGAAGTTGGTAGACTCGCTGAAGGTTCAACAAAATTTGATATTAGCAATCGGATTATGCTAAATGATCCAGTTGGTATGGGATTTAATTTCGGAGTGGTTGGCTTTAGTGACTTTGGTTATTTAACAAAATTTGATACCTACACTAATCAAAAACATCTTTATGGTTTTGAATTTGACAAAGAATTTGAATTTGAAGGTTTTGAGTATGAATTATCTCTCGGTTATTTACATGGATTAACGAATGCTTCATCAGATCATGTTTTTTTATGGAATATGGAAATAGAATTTAATTAATATCCAAGCTCTTGAACTTTTTTAATGTAAGTTTCCTCACTTATTAAACCTCTTTGCCTCATGCTCTCGAGAGATTTTAAGGAGATTTGCCTTTTAGTGTTTGGTACTTGTTGATTAATTTTGGAGTTTTGTTGGGTGGGATAGTAATAATCCGGATTCGGATAATATCCATATGGCGGCGGTGGAGGAACATTATTGCGTTGCCTAGGCATGTAATTACCATAACCTGTATTATAGTTATTGTATTGATTTTGCCTTATATTTCTTAATTCATTTTTTAAAGTATTCAGTTCATCTCTTAACCCTTGAACTTGGAAATTTGAGGCGGTAGCTAGTTTTTTTTGATCAAAGGTTAAATCAGTTCTAGCTGCTAATGCTTTGGGTGTAAAAACAAGCCAGTCAACTCTTCCTTTTGCTTCTTTAGGTCTAAAAGCACCGGAATTAGGGATGGTTGTGAGTATATAGTTACTTTTGATTGATTGAAACCTTGAACCTGGCGCATATGGATTTTTTATTAAATCTGGGTTAACACCGTGAGATAACATTGGGTCTGTTTCTGATAGGTTTCCTTTTCTCATTACTGAACCAAAGATAATATTAAGCCCATTTTTGTTATAAAATATTCTTCCAGATGTAACTAAGTTATTTGAAATAGTTTTTCTCTTGTACCAACCCTCTTGAGTAAAAACCACATCTTGATTGGGCTTTGCTTCTTCTAAAGCTTCACTGATGGCTATTGAATAAGCTAATATTTTATTATCTTGAAAAAGTGATTCTGCTTTCGGTCCATATTTTGTCAATATTAGTTTTAATGCTCCTTCCACTCTAAGTGGATCAATTTTAACTGGATGTATATTTCTTACATTTTTACTTTCACTGTGAAGCTGAACTCTTTGATAGCCGTTTTTATAATAAAATTTGTTATCTTCAAAAAAGTTTAAAGAGGAGCAACTACTGATTATTAGTAAACTAAAGAGCGATAAAATTTTAAAAAAATTGTTTTGTTTTGATGAAGTCATTTTTAATCTTTACCAAAAAAAAAGGGAGAGCACAATAAATACTCTCCCCTTTATCGATTTAATTAATGAATTCTACCAGAAGAAGAATGCACCAACTCCACCAAATGAATCTTCCTGTTCAGTGTCAGCAAGATACCAAGTTTTTTCAGTGTAACCACCTTCAGCAACTAGTCTGAAGTTATCAGTTACATTGTGCCAAACCATACCAGAATGCATAGTTTGATTATTCATTGTACCAGTAGTGTCCATGTCTCTACCATTTTTCTTCATGAAGTTTCCTCCATAAGAATAACCAACTGAAGTGCCTTGGCCGAAATCAAATGTACCTTGGATATATCCACCATACGTTTTTCTTTCTTTACCAGCATCATCAAGTGCACCTGTTGCTGTAGCAGCACCTAATGCACGCTGACCTCTCATACCTAAGCCTTGGCCATAGAAACCAGTAGCTACTAATGAGAAAGCGTCATATGATAATTTTGTACCAAAACCAACACCAGCTGATTCTACAGAATCTCTATCATCAAGAGAAGTTGTAGTCATAGCTGCAGTTCTTGCACTAGCTGTTGTATTCGCAGCATGGTTATCAACAAAACCTTGTTGAGCAGTAGTTCTCTCAGTGTTTTGGTAAGTACCATCAACCCATAGGTTAACACCTAAACCAGTTTGAAAGAAATCACCATTCCATGTGATTTGTGCTTCAACTCTTGGTGATGAACCTTCTGTAGCACTTGCCGCAGCAGTATCTGCTATAACATCATCAGGATCAAATAAACCAATTTTTGCACCAAAACCACCCATACCAGGTAATGTCCAACTGATTTGTGGTTTAAAGTCAGTATATAAGTAACCAAGTCCAATTCTACCTAAAGTAGTATTAGAGTTAGAAGCACTAGATGCAGCACCTACACCAAATAGTAACATATCACTTAAGATAGCATTACTTTGGTGTATACCAAGACTTCTACCAACTAGAACAGTACCGAAGCTACCAGCTATGGAACCACTTGTTTCCCTGATATTAATCTGACCGTTACCTAGTGAGTTTTCACCACCATTCATGTGAGTGTATAAACCTAACCTAGCTGACATATCTAAACCATTAGCTGTAGGAGCTTTTAAAGTCATACCCCAAACATTTGGTAGTAGACCAGTAACAATGCTTGTGTCATCTGAAGCACCAGAAACACCAGCATATGTATCAGCTGTGTAAGCTATATCACCACCAGAGTGAGTTGGAGCTGCATCACCACTATTTTTCATAATGAAAGCGTTCGCTGCACCATCAAAAGAAACTTCCCAACCTTCTTGACTCATCAAAAGAATTTTTGAATCAACGTTTGTGGAAGCCATTGCCATTACCGCAGGAATTGCAGCAATCGCTATTTTTTTCGAAAATTTCATAAAAATTTCCTTCCCTTTAATTAATATTAATAATTATTAATAATAACTTAAATAGTTTGTTTTAAAACTGAATTGTGCTTAATAGAGTAAAAAGAGCAAAAACTGTTGCAAAAAAACAACATCACTTTAAAATAAAATTTACAGGAATTTTTACTCTAAGAGTATTATTAGCAGTCAAAATCTCTTTTGAAGGTTTTGGAAAAGTAAATGATTCAATAATTTTTTTTGTTGCTTTATATAGTCTTTTGGGTTTTTTGTTTTCAAAAAAAAGTTCTAAAACCTTACCATTTTGATTTAGTGTTATTATTATTCTTATAGTCCCTTGCTCACGCCTTTTAATTGATTGTAAAGGGTATGATTGTGTTGCTATTTTATTTATCTGAATTGAAATTTTTTTTAAATATTCACCTAGAATTTTATCAACAAGAATTTTATTTTTAATGTTCTTGAGCTGACTTGATTGTTTAACAACTTTTTTTAATTGTTTTTGAGATATAAAGTTTTCTTTTTTTTTCTTTTCTAGAATTTTACTATCGTCAATTTCGTTTTGTTTAATAATTTTTTTAATTGGTTGGATTGGTAGTTTTTTTTCTACTTTCTCTATTTTTTTTTCTATTTTTTTCTTTTTATATATTTTAGGTTCTTTTTCTACTGCTTTTGGAACATTCTTTTGCTTCTCAAATTGTACTTGTTGATAACTACTGAGGTTTAAAACATATATTTCTTGGTCTTTAGTTTCATCATTAAAAATTTTCATGACAAATAAGATATGAATAAAAATAGATATAAAAATTGAAAAAAAAACCTTGGGATTAAATACCATCATTTGATTCAACAACCTTTATGAAGACTTTCTTGTGGTTAAGTTCTTTAATTTTATCCAGTAATTTATTAAATTCTAAAATTTTTACTCTTTTATCAACGTCTACGACCAACTTAGAGCTTGAAAAATTAATACTTCTTTTCAAATCTTTTAATTCGGTGGCTATATTATTTAAATAAATTTTTCCATCTTGATTCAAACTTAATAAAATCTCATCTTTTAAAATTTTTGATTCAACCCCATGACTAGATTCTGCCCTTTTGATATCTAATATGTCTTTTTTTTTAATTACACCAGTTAGCATAAAAAAAATTAATAATAGAAATATAAGATTAATCATTGGGATTAAATCGATTGAATCACTAATATTCTTTTTAAATTTGTTATTATGGTTCGTTCGAGAAATTAACATTTTCAATTTTATATTTTTTTATTAGATCTAAAATTGTAATTAAGAATTGAAATTCAGACTTATTATCATTCAAAATAACAATTTTTTTAAAATTTACAGAACTCCATTGCACAAAATACTTTTTTTCAATTTCATCAGGAAGTATCTTTTTACCTGCAATTTCATAACTATCATTTTTGATTTTTATAATTAGTATTGACTCAGAGTTTTCTTTTTTAATAGTTTCCTTTGCCATATTAGACGAAAAGCTTATTTGTTTATCTTTATTAAAGTTTGTAGCAAGCATAAAAAAAACTAACATTAAAAAAATTATGTCTATTAGAGGAATTATATTAATTTTATTTTTTTTAACAGTTTTTATTTTTTGCATAACTAACCTCTATTTGAAATTTTAATTAAGAAAAAATAATAAAATTCATAAAGACTATTAATTTTTTTTTCAAAAAAATAATGTGATACTAAGGCCGGGATAGCTACTAATAAACCCATTGCTGTAGTTAAAAGTGCTGTCCAAATACCACCTGCAAGAATGGAAGGGTCAACTAGACTTCCACCTAACTCCAATTCGTTAAAAGAATCGATCATCCCTATAACTGTTCCCAAAAGGCCAATCAAGGGACTTACTTGAGAAATAATTTCCAATGATGGCATAAGAAATTGAATTTTTTTAAATTTTTTGTTTAGGTAGAAGTAAACTTCATCATCTTTTTTTGGACTTTTAATTATTTCGTCAAGAAAAAATTTAATTTCATTTAAAACAAAATTTTTTTTACTGCTATCATCAGTAATTAATTTTTTTATTTCTTCTAAAGAATTTACTTTGCTGGAATCGTCAAAAAATTTCTTCAAATTTAAGTCATTAAAAAAATAGATATCTAGAAACTTATAAACTATAATCGTAATTGAAAAAACTGAAAGTAAACCAAGCGCAAGAAAAACCATACCGCCTTTATCAAAATAATTCAGGACTATTTCCATGATACTAAACCAAACCTTTTAAAATTGAAGGGAATTTTTTATTAAGACTATCATATTCTCTATCTATATCTTTATTATCCATTTTAAGATTATCCCTTTTTGATTTTACCTTATAGTCAAAAACAATTGTTGCTGGTCTTTTTGAAAAAAAAAGTATCCTATCACTTAATAATAAAGCTTCTTTTAAATTATGTGTAATTAAAATAACCGTAATTGGATTTTTTTTCCAGTAATCAATTAAAACTTTATAAAGATTCTCTGCAGTTGGCTGATCAAGTGATACAAAAGGTTCATCCATTAATAAGACTTTAGGTTTATTAATTAGTGCTCGTACTAAAGATACCCTTCTTCGCATACCTCCAGAAATTGCCTTTGGAAAATAGTTTGAAAATTCTGACAACTCAAACTCTTTCAATAATTGATTAATTTGTTTGTCTAAATTTTGATCCCTATTGCAAACGAGCTCGATATTTCCTTTCACAGTTAGCCAAGGAAGGAGTCTTGATGTTTGAAATACATAGCCAAATGAATCTTCTTTAGTTGAATTGTTTTTTGTAATAATTTCTTCCTTATTGTCATAAGGAACTAGTCCACCAATCATATTCATCAAAGTAGTTTTTCCACAACCTGAAGGGCCTACAATACAAACAAATTCATTCGATTGTATTTCGAAATTAATATTTTTCAGAACTTCAACTTTTGCACTGTCGTGTTTATTTATAAACGACTTTTTTTTAATGTTAATTTTGAAACTCATGACTATTTCCAGATTGAAATTCTTTTTTCAAATGGTCTTACTATTAAGAATTCAACAAAAATTATCAAAAGAACAAATACCAGAGTATAAGCAAGAATTCCAGCTATATCAAAAAATTGAAAAAATCCATAGAGCTTGAAACCAACTCCATCACTTCTACCTAGAAGTTCAACAACAAGCACAATTTTCCAAATTAATGATAAGCCTGATCTAGCCGAAGAGAGTATATAAGGATAGAGTTGTGGTAACAAGATTTTCATAAAAAACTTCTTTTTAGGAATTTTATAAAACTTTCCAACATCAACGTAGTCTTTCTCAAGAGACCTTGCACCTTCTCTCATAATAACGGCTACCATTGGTATTTTGTTCAAGGATACTGCAAGGATTGCTGCAACTTCATTAAGTCCAAACCATACGTAACTAAGAATTATAATTACAAGAGCAGGAACATTCAAGCCAAGTACCAACCAATCATCCAGGAAAACATTAAGTTTTTCTTTTCTTCCCATAAAAATTCCAAAAAATGATCCTATAAACATAGCAATGACAAATGATATAAACACTCTTTTGAGCGTAATTAAGGTATGAAAAAGTAATTCATCACTATCAAATTCTTCAATGATTTTTTCAAAGACACTCTCTGGTCCAGGAAGCAAGTCAACTTCTAAAAATCTGCTGGATAGCTCCCATATCAAGAAAAAAATACTGATTGAGGCAATTCTCAAGAATGCACTCGGAAAAATTATATTCATTTCTATTTACTCCAAAATGTTCCAGGTGAAAGGCTATTTGCCTTTCCAACAAGTTCTTTCCCCCCAATTTTGGATAAAATTGAATATAATTTTGTAGAACCTTGAATTTGTTCTTCTGTAAAATCTTTATCGGGTATTCCCTCTCTATACGAATCTCTGAGATTTAAATAAAGCCTATCGTCATCGGCGTTCATGTATGGCCTGACTTTTTTCCATATATCGTCGGATTCAAGCATTAATTCTTTAGATTTTTTTGAAACAGACAAAAAATCTCTTAAAATTTGTTCATTGGAATTTGCCCAATTATCTTTGAAAACCCATCCAATTACGGGAATTCCAGGAGGTATATCTAATTTTGCGATAATATCTGTGATATTAATAATCTTTGAAAAGCTATCATCGCTCAATAATTTTGCTTGATAAGGCCAATAAGTTAATATTGCATCAAAGCTTTTTTGCTGAATTTTTTTATTTAAAAGGGGAGGTGCTCCAAAAATTTGCCTAGAGTTTTTCTTTAAGTCCTCATTATAAACCTTCATGAAATATGTTCTTAGGATCAGCCAGCTTTTATCAACTTGCCCACCAGCTATTCCAATTTTTTTTCCCTTCAGATCAGATAAGTTATTTATTCCGGATTCATCATGAACAATCAGCCCTCCTGCTGCCATTGAATGAGGAACAAAAGAGAAGTTTCTTCCTTCGCTTCTTTGTCTCGACACCCAAAACCAATCGGTTACTATCATATCTACCGCATTACCCTGAAGTGCGACTGCGGCTGCATTCTTACTTGCTAACTCAACTATTTCCAGGTCGAATTTATTTTTATTATCAAGTTTAAGTTCCTTAATAAGTTTAAGTTCCCAGTTCACACTTCCATATTGCAGTGAACCGATACGCAATTTTTTTAAATCCTCGGCAGTTAAAGCACTAGAAAAGCAAAAGTTAAGTGCTATTGATATAACAAATAATCTTATTAATTTATACATATCTTAATTTCCATTGTAGTTTAGATTATTCTAGTTAAGAAAAATTTATTATCAAACATATTTGATTTTTTTTTAAATTTTGTATCATCAAATTTTAATTGGAAAAAGATGAGTAAAATTGAGTATAATTTGAATTTAATAGGTCTTAAATGTCCAATACCAATTTTAAAAATATCAAAAAAGTTCAAAGAAATTAAAACTGGGGATATAATAAATGCAAAATGTGATGATCCTAAGTCAGAAGATGATATAAATAATTTATGTAAATCAATAAGAATTAAATTAATACAAAAAAAAAATGAAAAAGAATTCATTTGTTTCAAGTTGATGAAAATTTAAAAAATTTATGGAAAAAAAAATCGAGGATATGAGTTTTGAGGAAGCATTCGCGAAACTTAATAAAATTTTAGAGGAATTTGAAAGTGGTGACGTTAGTCTTGAAACTTCAATAAACCTTTACGAAAAAGGAATGTTGTTGAAGAATCATTGTGATAAAAAACTTCAAAATGCTGAAATGAAAATAAAAAAGGTAGTTGGTAAAAAATTAGAAGATGTTAAATAAAGTTGAAATTGAAAATTATATAAAAGAATTTTCAATTGACTTTGATAAAAAATTTTTAAAATTAATTCCAAAAAATAGTTATTTTTCAAAAAGATTATATGAAGCAATTTTATATGTAGTTAATGTAGGAGGTAAAAGACTCCGACCTTTACTTTTGGTGGAAATTTCTAAGATTTTAGGTTTAAGTAAATCAGAAAGTTTTAGAGCTGCAGTTGCTATCGAATTAATTCATTGTTATTCGCTAGTTCATGATGACCTTCCAGCAATGGATAACGATGATCTAAGAAGAGGCCACCCTACCTGTCATAAAAAATTTGATGATGCAACTGCAATTCTTGTTGGGGATGCTTTGCAAACACTTGCGTTTCAAATATTGTCTGATAAAAAAACACACTCTGATCCAGAGGTAAGGTGTAATTTGATAAATGAACTAGCAACTTCATCTGGAATAAATGGGATGGTTGGTGGTCAAATGTTAGATTTGGTTGCTGAGAAGAGAAAACTAAATCTCGATGAAATCAAATTATTGCAAAGACTGAAAACAGGAGAGTTATTCTCATTCTCTTGTATTGCTGGTTCAATACTAACAAAAAGTAATTCAATCAAAACCTTTCGGAAATATTCAGAATACTTAGGACTTGCATTTCAGATCAAGGATGATTTGTTAGATATTGAAGGTGATGAAAAACAAATTGGAAAAAAAACTAACAAAGATAATAACAGAGGAAAAGAAACTTTTATTTCTATATTGGGAAGTGAGGATGCAAAAAAAAAATGTATTACTTTAATAAATAAGGCAAAGATCCTTCTCAAACCATTTGGGAATAAAGCTTCAAGATTGATTTTAATTACTGACTACATAATCTCTAGAAACAAATAAATGTGTTTGAAAAGATTTTAATCACTGAAGAATTTTCAAATAAAAGGTTAGATCAACTTATAACTGAACTTGAAATTGTAAATTCAAGAAACCAAGCTGTTAGTCTCATTATGTCTGGCAAGGTATTTGTAAATGAAAAAAAAATTGAAAAGCCAGGTAAAATTATAAAAATTAATTCTGTTATAAAATATAAAAAAGAAGAAAAAGGTTGGGTGTCTAGAGGTGGAATAAAATTACATGGTGCCTTGGAAAAATTTAATGTAGATGTTAGTAATAAAATCTGCCTTGATATTGGCTGTTCCACCGGAGGTTTTACTGAGGTTTTACTAAGCAGAGATGCTCAGCATATCTATTCTGTTGATGTTGGTTATGGTCAATTTGATTGGAAATTGAGAAATTCAAAAAAAATTACATTATTTGAAAGATTAAATATTAAACATATTAAAAAATCTCATATATCTTTACCTATTGATCTAGTAGTTTGTGATGTAAGTTTTATTTCAATAAGAAATTTTTTTTTGCATATAAAAGATTTTTTAAATACAAATTTTACAATTGTATCTTTAATTAAACCTCAATTTGAAGCCAGAAGAGAAGATGTTGGAAGAGGTGGGATTATCAAAGATCCAAAAATTCATGACAGAGTTTGTTGTGAAATAAAAGATTGGTTTTTAAAAAATTTTGATGATGTCAAAATAGAGCTATGTGAAAGTGTTATTAAAGGTCAAAAAGGAAATAAGGAGTATTTTATTTTTGTCAGCAAATCTACTCAGTAGATTTTATTTATAAGTAGCATATCCGTTAATACCATTGATAACATGGCTTCACCAATTGGAACGGCTCTAATACCAACACAAGGATCATGTCTACCTTTTGTAATAATTGAAGTTTGTTTTTTATTAGTATCAATAGTTTGTCTTTTCTTTAAAATTGAGCTTGTTGGCTTAACAGCAAATTTAACAATAATATCTTGACCTGAAGTTATACCGCCAAGAGTTCCTCCGGCATTATTAGACTTAAACGATATTTTTTTATTTTTAAAAAAGATTTCATCAGCATTCTGTTCTCCATTTAATAGTGCACTTTCAAAACCCTTGCCAATTTCAAACCCTTTGACAGCCGGAATGCTCATTATTGCATGCCCAATTAATGCATCTATTTTGTCAAACACTGGTTCTCCTAGCCCAGCAGGAACACCAGAGGCATTTACTTGAATAATAGCTCCAATAGATGACCCGGATTTCCTAATTTTATTGAGATAATTTTCCCATACTGGAACTATTTTTTTATCAGGTGAAAAAAAATTATTTTTTGATACCTGATCCCAATCCCAATTAAGTTCATTGATTTTTTTATTGCCAATTTGAATAAGTGCTCCCCTAATTTTAATTTTTGAACCTAATATTTTTTTTGCCACAGCACCAGCTGCAACCCTCATTGCGGTTTCTCTGGCAGATGCTCGACCGCCACCTCTGTAATCTCTTATTCCATATTTAAGTTGATATGTGATATCAGCATGCCCAGGTCTAAATTTATTTTTTATATCATCATAATCTTTGGATTTTTGATCTTGGTTATAAATTAATAATGAAATTGGTGTTCCAGTCGTTTTTCCATTAAAAACACCAGACAAAATTTTCACTTTATCATCTTCTTTTCTTTGAGTAGTAAATTTTGATTGACCTGGTTTTCTTTTATCTAAATCTTTCTGAATATACTTTTCATCTAAAGATAAATTAGGAGGAACTCCCTCGATAACACAGCCTAGTGCTTCACCATGACTCTCACCCCATGTTGTAACTTTAAAAACTTTACCAATACTACTACCAGTCATTCTTCTTTGTTTTCCACGGAAATATCTGGCGCATCAACTGCTTTCATTCCAACTACATGATAACCACAATCTACGTGAACAACTTCACCCGTAACCCCTGATGACATATCAGATAATAAATAAACGGAGTTTAGTCCAACTTCATCTATATTCGTTCCTCTTTTCATTGGAGAATTATATTCATTCCATTTTAAAATATATCTGAAATCTGAAATACCTGATGCTGCTAATGTTTTGATTGGTCCAGCTGAAATAGCATTCACTCTTATATTATATTTCCCTAAATCTGCAGCTAAATATTTTACACTTGTCTCTAATGCGGACTTTGCAATCCCCATAACATTGTAGTGTGGCATTACCCTTTCAGCTCCTAAATATGATAAGGTAAGTATTTTACCACTATTTTTAAAAAAAGGTTTAGCTCTTTTGCATATAGCTGTTAGGGAATAGCAAGAGATATCAAGAGTATTCAAAAAATTTTCTCTAGAAGTTTCAACATATTCACCCTTAAGCTCATCTTTATCTGAGAAAGCAATAGAATGAACTATGAAATCAATTTCCTCCCACACTGTATTAACTTTTTTAAAAAAGTCGTCTATACTTTTATCGACTTTAACGTCACATTCAAAAACCATTTGAGACTTACATTTATCAGCAAGAGGTATTACTCTTTTTTTAATTGAGTCATTAACATAAGAAAAAGCTAACTCGGCTCCACATTCACTCAACTTTTCTGCTATTCCCCATGCAATTGACTTGTCATTAGCAATCCCAAATATGATTCCTTTTTTTCCTTTTAAGTTAAGAATTGAATTCATAAAAAAACCTTGTATTTAATTAACTAATAATTTTATATTACATTTCTAATAAAAAAGAAATAATGAATCCTTTTAATAAATTTAAAAACTGGTTTAATCTCGCAAAAAAAGATAAATCAACAGATCCAACAGCCTTTGCTTTGGGTACAGTTTTAAATAATTCTCCGAGTGTAAGAATGGTTTTACTCAAATATATAAAACCAAACGGTTTTATTTTCTTTACAAATTTGAACAGCTTAAAAGGGCGTAGTTTCTTAAAAAATTCAAATCTATCCATGTGTTTTTATTGGGAATCAATTAACAAACAAGTGAGGATTAACGGTAAGGGTAAACTTGTAAGTGAAAAAGATTCCGATATTTATTTCTCTAAAAGACATCGAGGTAGCCAAATTGGCGCATGGGCATCTAAACAATCTTCGGAAATACCTAACAGAAGTTTTCTTAAAAAAAAAATTTTATTTTTTGAAAAAAAATACAATAATTTAGAAGTTCCAAGACCTGATTATTGGAGAGGAATATATATTGAACCAAAAAGTTTTGAATTCTGGACTAGTGGTGATTATAGAATTCATGAAAGAGAATATTATTACAAAAAAAGTGGAAAATGGTTGAAAAAGAAGTTATCGCCATAGTTAGGCGGCAATTTTAATTTTTAGTATTTTAAAAACTTCATCTAATGCATTAGCTAGTTCTTTAATCATTTTTCCGGTGTGAAGTGGTGAGGCTGTTATTCTAAGCCTTTCTGTTCCTCTTGAGACAGTGGGGTAATTGATTGGTTGTACATATATCCCAAAATCATCCAAAAGCAGTTCACTTGCTTTTTTACATAGTTTTGGATCTCCAATTATTACAGGGATTATATGACTTTCATTCGCTATAAATGGAATACTTTTATTTTTTAGTTCAATTTTTAAGTTTTTAATATTTTTTAACATCAAATTCTTTTCTTTATTAGAAAACTTAAGGTGTCTAATTGAGGTGTATGCACCTGCTGCAATACAAGGTGGCAAAGAAGTTGTAAAGATAAACCCTGAGGCAAAGCTTCTTATAAAATCGATAATAGATTTTTTACCAGTTACATACCCTCCGATCACTCCAAAGGATTTGGCTAATGTTCCTTGAATAATATCAATTTGATCCATTACCTTATCCCTTTCTGCAACCCCTGCGCCTCTTTCTCCATAAATACCTACTGCGTGAACCTCATCTAAAAATGTTAAAGCTCCATATTTTTTTGCTAACTTGCAAATCTCTTTTATGGGTGAAAAATCACCATCCATTGAATAAACAGACTCGAATGCAATAATCTTATGAGGAAACTCAGAATTCATAGATAGCTTTTCTTCTAAATCTTTGAGATTATTATGTTTAAAAATAATTTTTTTGGTGTTCGCATTCTTAATTCCTTGAATCATTGATGCATGATTTTTTTCATCAGAAAAAAAAGCACAATTCGGTAATTGTTTACCAAGAGTGGAAAGTGTTGCCTGATTTGCAAGATATCCTGAATTAAAAAGTAGTGCTGATTCTTTTTGATGAAGATAACATAACTCTCTTTCTAATAGCACATGATAGTGATTCGTCCCTGAAATATTTCTCGTTCCTCCTGATCCAGCACCAACTTTATTCAAAGCCTCAATCATACTATCTAGTACAATTCTATTTTGACTCATTCCTAAGTAATCGTTACTACACCATACCGTAACTTCTGAAACTTTATCTGATTTATAATTTAATGCCTTTGGAAAGTTATTAGCTAGTTTCTCTAAATCAGCAAAAATCCTATAATTACCTTCTTTTTTAAGATAATCTAACTTCTCTTCAAAATAATTATAATATTTATTCATTTTCTACAAATCTCATTGATACGGAATTAATACAGTATCTTTTAAAAGTAGGTTTAGGACCATCGTCAAAAACATGACCTAGATGAGAATTACATTTTTTGCAACAAACTTCAACTCTCACCATATTGTGTGAATTGTCCTCGATATATTTGAGACAATCTTCATTTATAGGTTGATAGAAACTTGGCCACCCACTTTTTGAATTAAATTTATTTTTTGAACTAAATAAAGGAAGTCCACAACAAACACAAATATATTTACCGTTAGTATTAAGGTCATTATATTCACCTGAGAAAGGTGGCTCTGTCTCTTTCATTTGAGTGACCTTATAAGCAAGGTCTGATAGTTTATTTTTTAAATCTGAAATAGTCACAATTTTGATATAATATAAGAACAAGATTTTTTAAACAAAATATTAATGATTTAACATGATTATTGTAATTGGTACAGGAATAATTGGTCTATTTTCAGCGTATGAATTAATAAAGCGTGGTCTTAGTGTTACATTGCTTGATTTTAATTCTAAAGCAATGGCATCGAATGCATCAGTTGGAATGCTAGCACCGGCAATCGAATCAAAACCTATGGAAAATAAGTTGCTAGAATTAATGATTGATTCAAAGAAAAATTGGGATAATTTGCAGAGTAAAAAAGATATATCAAAAAGTTTAGAATTAAAAAAGAATTCTTCTTTACTTATTTCAATGAATAATGATGATCATGAAAGAATTATTTTTAAAAAAAAATTCTTTGAAAAATTAAACTTTGAATCGAGTA
>Ga0055584_100003003_pt1 | contig 16699 bp, 12 predicted proteins | sample OSDHelmetaG_FD_58716 | JGI IMG/M metagenome (GOLD analysis project Ga0055584, IMG submission 58716) | Pelagic marine sediment microbial communities from the LTER site Helgoland, North Sea, for post-phytoplankton bloom and carbon turnover... | ecosystem: Environmental > Aquatic > Marine >... | reverse complement strand
CCTGCAGGCTCGCGACGCAACCGACAATGAACTGCGGCTCGGGTCCGGTGGTCTGCATGACGGTCGTTTCCTCTACAAGGCACCGACGACTTACGCGGACCGGTTCGCCGGTGCCTGGAATCGACTGCGGGTGATTCTCATCGAAGATCGCGCCCACGTGTATGTGAACGACCGTCTCGTGGTGAAGAACGCCCAATTCAAGAACCCCGATCGTCCGGGTGAAGCCCTGCCGGCAAGCGGTCCGATCGGACTGGCCGCGGGCAACGGTCAGGTTTCCTACCGCAGCGTCTATGCCCGCGGCATTGATGCGCGTCCGACGGTCACGCCCCAGCCAAAGCGCAAGCCGCAGCCCAAACCGAAAAAGGCATCGCCCAAGAGCGAACAGGTGGAACCCAAACCGGCCCCAATCCCGGCACCGAAGGAGACTCCGGCAGCGCCGAAGGAAAAGAAGATCGGCGAGATGAAATTGAAGGAGAACTGACCGTCAGCTCCAAAGCGCCGGCTCGGCGCGGAGTTTGCCCAGAAGCTTGGCGTCCGCTGCTGGAAACTCGTAAGCGTCCAATTCCCCAACCTTTATCCATGCCAAGGCGTGAACGTCGTGAGGATGGGGTTCGCGACCCCGGTGCCGGCACTTGAAGAATTTCAGATGCACCGACTTCTCAGCGTAGTCGTGGGTGATCTCCTCGAGCAAATCCCCCACATCCACATCAATGCCGAGCTCTTCGTCGAGTTCACGCACGAGTGCGGTCTCGAATGTCTCACCGGGTTCCAGCTTGCCGCCGGGGAATTCCCATAGTCCGCCGAGATGGGAGTCGGGCTTGCGTTGGGTGATGAGCAGTTTGCCGTAGCGAAAGACCAGGCCGGCCGTCACATCGATCGTCTTGCGATCGGACATCGGGGATCAGCGGCCGACGCTCTTGTAGATGAAGCCCAGCTCTTCCATTTTCGCAGGATCAAAAAGATTCCGTCCGTCGAAGAGAATGGGGTGAGAGAGGTCTTTGCGGGCTTTCTCCAAATCAAGTTCCTTGAATTGCGGCCATTCCGTGGCAACCACAATGGCGTCACAGCCCTCGCCGATGGCGTTCATGTCGTCGACGTATTCGATGTTGTCACCCGCGGGCAGGAAGTCCTTGGCCTTTTCCATGGCCTTCGGATCGTAGACCCGGAGTGATGCGCCTTCCTTCAACAGTCGCTGGCAAAGATCGATGGCCGGTGACATGCGGGTGTCGTCCGTGTTCTGTTTGAACGCCAGTCCGAGCACACCGACTTTCTTTTCCTTCAACACCCAGACGGTATCGACGATCTTCTTCATGAAACGCTCCATCTGGTCGGCGTTGATCTTCTGCACCTCGCGCAGGAGGCTGAAGTCGTATCCCAGCTCATCGGCGATCGCGATGAAGGCACTGAGATCCTTCGGAAAACAACTGCCCCCAAAACCGATGCCGGCGTTGAGGAAGCGACGTCCGATGCGTTCGTCAAGTCCGATGCCAGTAGCGACCTCTTCGACATTCGCACCGGATGCTTCGCAGACGGCAGCCACGGCGTTGATGTAGGAGATTTTGAGCGCGAGAAAGGAGTTGGCGGCGTGTTTGATCAGTTCGGCGGAGTTGATGTCCGTGCAGATGATCGGCGCTTTGAAGGGCGTGTAGACCTCCTTCATCTTCGCCACTGGCCGTTGGGTGGTGGAGCCGATCACGACGCGATCGGGATGCATCAGATCTTCGACGGCGAAACCCTCGCGCAGAAATTCGGGATTGCTGATCACGTCAAAGTCGACCTTGGCCTTGTTGTAACGCTTGATGGTCTCGGCGACCTTCTCACCGGTATTCACGGGCACCGTGCTCTTGTCGACGACGATCTTGTAGCTGGTCATGCCGTCGGCGATGTCGCGGGCGACGCGCTCGATGAAACTGAGATCAACTGATCCGTCCGGTTGTGGCGGCGTCGGAACGGCGATGAAAATAACCTCGGAGTTCTCGACGCCTTCCGTCGTGCTGGTGGTGAACTTGAGCCGACCCTCGGCCACGTTCTTCTTCACCATGTCCTCGAGACCGGGTTCGTAGATCGGGATGCCGCCGGCACGGAGCATGTCCACCTTTTCCTGGTTGTTGTCGACGCAGGTGACGGTGTGTCCGACTTCGGCGAAGCAGGTGCCGGTGACGAGGCCTACGTAGCCGGTTCCGATGATGGTGATCTTGACAGGCATGACTATGGGAAAGGGAAACTAGCGGGGCGATGACCCGGGATCAAGTTTCCGGCACACCAGCCGTTTTGCAAACCGACACCTTTGAGCAGGACTACTTCTTGGCCGGCGGAGCTGAGTTGGTCGCGGTAATGGTCGAGGCGGCGTTGGTGTCCGGTTTGTTGGTAAAGGTGATGATGTTCGTTGACTGGGGCGCAGTCGGACCGACCAACGGGGCGGATGCCGGGCTGGGGGCTGGGGTCAGCGTCGGATTTCGCTTCAACAGTTCCTCGCGGCGAAGGCGGGACTCAGAACTCCACATGGAGGGAGGGTTCTGGCGGTTCAATTCATCGTAGAGCTTGAGTGCCTGATCGGCCTTGCCGTCTCGCTCGTAGAGCAGGGCCAGAGCGAGTTTGGCCTGATTGCTTTCGCTGCTACCGGCGGCGGAGGTGCTGAGGCTTTCATAACCCGCTGTTGCTTCGGCATACTTGTTCTGTGCGTCTTGACTGGCAGCAATCCCGAGACGGGCCTGGGCCACGTGCTTGCTACTCGGATGTTTTGTGACGAATTGGGTAAAACGCGCTTCCGCTTCAGGATACTTGTTTTCTTCGTACAGCGCTCCGGCGGCCAACATGAGGGCACGTTCGGCAGCCGCAGTTCCGGAAAAATCATCGGCCACCTTGAGGAATTCAGCGGCGGTGACCGGCTTGGGTTCCTGACCGGGAGCGGGCACTTTGTTCAACGCGAACAGGGCAGCTTCCGCGTCCACGCGTTTTTGCTCTGCCATGTGACTGTTGGTGTAGAGAACGAAACCCACGACGAGCGCGATTCCCGCGCCAAAGCCAATCTGCTTGCGGCGCGTTTCGGCCCATGTCTGCAACTGAATCCACAGATCCAGATCCTGTTCCTGCTCTTCTTCTTCCGGTTCGGCCATAAGAGCGGGCAATCATTGGAATGGCCAAATAAAAGGCAAGTCCCAATTCGGCGTTTTTACGGTGAAAACCGGGCTGTGAACCAAAAAAGATTGGTCATTGCGGACGCGCTCCCGTTAATTGGCAGCGTCGGTGCGAGCCGCCCGACTGCGACGATGCCAGACGATCAGATCTATTATTTCGACAACAATGCGACCACCAAGATCGCCGATGAGGTGATCGAGGTCATGATGCCGTTCTTCACCGACCAGTGGGGAAATGCCTCGGCGGCCTACCGGTTTGGGACCGATGTCTCCCGGGCGATCCGCATGGCCCGAGGGCGCGTTGCCGAATTGATGAACGCGGAACCGGAAGAGGTCATATTTACCAGCTGCGGGACCGAGAGCAACAACGCGGCCTGGCAGGGTGCGTTGCTGACCCAGCCAAATCGCAAGCACATCATCACCACGGCGGTGGAGCATTCGGCGAACATGAAATTCGGTGAACACCTCCGCAATCGGGGCTACGACATCACCTTTCTCCCGGTGGAAGAAACCGGTTTGCTCGACCTGCATTTGCTGGAAAAAACGATTCGGCCCGATACGGCACTGGTCTCCGTGATGTGGGCGAACAACGAAACCGGCGTGGTTTTCCCGATCGAGGAGATCGCCGCCATTTGTCACTCGCGCGGTGCCCTTTTTCACACCGATGCGGTGCAGGTCGCCGGCAAGCTTCCGCTCGATGTCCGCGAGACGCATGTGGATTATCTCTCCCTCTCGGCGCACAAACTCCACGCGCCGAAGGGAATCGGCTGCCTGTTCGTGCGTCGCGGAGCTCCCTTCACGCCTTATGTCGTCGGTGGCGGGCAGGAGCGCGGCTGTCGCGGAGGGACGGAAAACGTTCCCTATATTGTCGGATTCGGCCGCGCGGCAGAGATTGCCATGGCTTCGATCGACGAGGAGAACACCCGGGTTCGGGCGATGCGGGACCATCTTGAGGACACCATCATGTCCAAGATTCCACGGATCAGTCGCAACGGTGCCAAGGCCCAACGGCTGCCAAACACGACGAATCTGGCCTTCCATGGTGTCGAAGCTGAAGCCCTTTTGCTGATGCTGGATCAGGCCGGCATCTGCGCCGCCACCGGTTCGGCATGCAAAACCGGCTCGATCGAGCCTTCCCATGTGCTCACGGCCATGGGTTTGCCAGCCGACCTGGCGAAGGGATCGCTCCGACTTAGTCTCGGGGTCTACAACACTGATGAGCACGTCGATTATCTCCTTGAAAAGCTGCTGCCCATCATCGCCCGCCTCCGGGCCGAAGAAACGGCCCCTGTCGCCGGCTGATTCCACCGTCAAACTGCAAGAATGACAGAATGTGTCATGGCAGCAGCTACATTTTCCGATTGATCTTCAAGGTCTGACTGACGGCTCGTCGGCCAGTTTCACGTTGACAGCGTCCGGTCTGACCGTTGTTATTCGCGCCGTTTTTCCGGCTCCCTGCCTTGTTTAGGGGGTCGTTTGTCTATAGGCAAAATTTGCACACACTGATGAGTGACAAAAAGTTTCGTATTGCGATCGTAGGACTTGGCTTTGGAGCCGAGTTCATCCCAATTCATCAGGCCCATCCCAATGCGGAGCTCGTGGCTGTTTGCCGGCGTAATGAAGAGGAGATGAACAAGGTGGCGGACCACTTTGACATCCCGAAGCGCTTCACCGACTACGATGAACTGCTGAAAGATCCGGACATTGATGCGGTTCACATCAATTCCCCCATTCCGGATCATGCCGCGCAGTCCCTCAAGGCCCTGCGTGCCGGCAAGCACGTGATGTGCACGGTTCCGATGGCCACCACCATCGAGGAATGCGAAGAGATCTGCAAAGTGGTGGATGAGACCGGACTGAAATACATGATGGCCGAAACGGTCGTCTACAGCCGCGAATTTCTTTTCGTCAAAGAACTCTACGACACCGGCGAGTTGGGCAAGATCCAGCATCTGGCCGCCAGTCACCCGCAGGACATGGACGGCTGGCCCGCCTATTGGGAGAAGATGATCCCGATGCATTACGCCACTCATGTCGTGAGCCCCTGTCTCGGTATGGTCAACGGAACTGCCGAATACGTAAGCTGCTTTGGCAGTGGCACTGTTCGGGATGACATCGCCGCCAAGAGCGGAAACAAGTTCGCCGTCGAGACCTGCCACATCAAGGTGAAGGACAGCGACCTCACCGCCCACGTCTGGCGCTTTCTCTACGATGTCGCCCGCCAATATCGCGAGAGCATCGACGTCTACGGCAGCAAGAAGAGCTTTGAATGGACCCTCGTTGAGAACGAGCCGCATATTCTTCACGTGGCCAAGCGCCCCGAGAATGAAATCCCTGAGAAGATCGAGGTGAAGGACTACGCGCACCTGCTACCCGAGCCGTTGCGCAAGTTCACCCAGTCCATTGAGGATGCCGACCACCTTTCATTTCTGCAGGGCGCCGGCCACGGTGGTAGCCACCCGCACATGGTGAACGAGTTCGTCAGCGCACTGGTTGAAGACCGCGAACCATGGCCCAACGCCAAGACCGCCGCCAACTGGACTTGTGTTGGCATCTGCGCCCACCAATCCGCCGAACAGGGCGGCAAGATCGTCAATCTCCCCGAATTCACCCTTTAACATCTATTAACTGACAAACTAAACAGCACTCATGAGCGAAGAACAAAAGAACGACAATGCCCCGGCTGAAGAAAACAAGCCGGCGGACAATAGTGGCGGCGACGCCATTGCACCCAATGCAATGCGACTTCTCTGGGCCGGTTTCGTTGCCATTTTGGCGGCGGGCGTTGGCTTTGCAATCCGTGGCGGCATCTTTGACAACTGGGGCTCCGAATACGGTTTCACCGCTACCCAACTCGGAGCGATCGGTGGTGCCGGTTTCTCAGGCTTCTGCTTTGGCATCGTCGTCGGCGGGGTGCTCTGCGACAAGATCGGCTACGGCAAGCTGGTGATCCTCGCGTTCGTGTGCCACGTACTTTCCGCATTTGTCACGTTCGGTGCTTCGTCGCCTGACAACGCTTACAACATGCTGTATTGGGGCATGTTCATCTTCGCCTATGCGAACGGAACGCTTGAAGCGGTCGCCAATCCGCTTGTATCCACGCTGTTCCCGAAACAACGCACCCATTACCTCAATATCCTGCATGCCTCCTGGCCTGCCGGATTGATTCTGGGCGGTGTTTGCGGCTGGATTCTCGACGACAAGATGGAGCTCGGCTGGAAGCTCCAGCTCTCGCTTTATCTTATTCCGACCATCGCCTACGGAGTCATGTTCTTGGGCCAAAAGTATCCCAAATCCGAGGCGGCCGAAAAAGGACTCAGCCTTGGCGAGATGTGCAAGGATGTGGGCATTCTCGGAGGCTTGGTGGTTTGCTATCTCATCGCCATGTTCTTCAGCAGCGCCCTGAATCTTTCGGACACCGTCGCTTACGGAATTGGTGGTGTACTCTTGGTCGCCATTGCGATAATGACCAAATTCTCCATCGGATCGTTCATCTTGTTTATTCTCTTCATCACCCATGCGCTGGTTGGTGCGGTCGAACTCGGTACGGATGGCTGGATTCAGAACATCACGGGTAACATTCTGACGTCCGAACAGGGCAAGATCCTGTTTGTATGGACCTCCTCAATCATGTTCGCCCTGCGTTTCTGCGCGCACTTCATCGAGAAGAACCTGAAAATCTCGCCGGTGGGTCTGCTTTTCATCTGCTCTATCCTGGCCGCAATCGGCCTGAACTTGGCTGCCGGGATTGTCACGTTCATGGGTGCGTTGTTCGCGCTGACGGTCTATGCGATCGGCAAGACCTTCTTCTGGCCGACCATGCTGGCAGTGGTGGGTGACCGTTTTCCGAAAACAGGTGCGGTGGCCATGAGCATCATGGGTGGCATTGGCATGATGTCCGCCGGATTGATCGGTTCGCCCGGTCTGGGTTATGCGAAAGATCGCTTCTCAAGTGAAGAACTCGAAAAAAACAATCCGGCAGTCTATGCCGAATATAAGGCCGAGAGCACCAGTAGTTTCCTCATCTTCAAGGATGTAAACGGCCTCGATGGCACCAAGCTCGGTGAAGCCAAAGAGGAAAAGGAAAAAACGGAAGCGCAAGCGGCCGTCGTTGCTGCCGATCAGCAGGGCGATCGAAACACGCTCGTGGCCGACTCATTCATCCCGGCAACCATGGCAGCCATTTACCTGTTGCTGATGCTCTACTTCAAGGGCATCGGGGGTTATAAACCGGTGGATATCGAGACTGAAAAAGTCACTGGCGGCACATCGGGTCCGTCCCAGGCCTGATCAGCTCCGTACATCATTTATCTCGCGAACGGCTCCCGCAAGGGAGCCGTTCTTTTTTTGTCCATGGCGGCAATTCGATCTGCGTCATTTGTGATTCTCCGAATTTTGACTATCATACCCCCATGCCAATTTACGAATTTCACTGCGCCGACTGTGATTGCGACAGCGAACTGCTCGTCCGTTCCTCTGACTGGAAGGGCACGCCGTGTCCCCATTGTGGTTCCAAGCAACTTTCCAAAGAGCTTTCCGTGTTCGCTGCCGCCGGCGAATCCGCCGCTGAGCTTCCTCCCTGCACCGGCAATCCCACCGGTTGCGGTCGCTGCTCCATGAATTAGCACGTGAATATCCGTCTGCATCGCTATCAGCTTCCGTTGGAGCACGCTTTCACCATCTCGCGGGAAACCACGACCGTGCAGGATACCTTTGTGGTCGAATTGGAGCAGGACGGGTATAGCGGCTTTGGTGAATCCACCACCAATCAATACTACGGCCATACGCTCGATTCGATGAGCCAGGCCGCGGAGCGTTGCCGCGGAATTCTGGCCGCTTTCGAGTTTGGTGATCCGGCACAACTTTCGGAACAGCTGCGGAGAGAACTCGGGAAGGACAGTTTCACTCTCTCCGCCATCGATGAAGCCGTTTACGACCTGGATGGGAAACTCCGGGGCCAACCCACCTACCGAACTCTCGGGCTGGATTGGCAACCGACACTGGCGAAATCCAGCTACACCATCGGCATCGACACCGTCCCACGCATGTTGGAGAAACTGCGGGAACGGCCTGGTTGGCCGATCTACAAGATCAAACTGGGCACGCGGCATGATGTGGAAATTGTCCGCCAACTTCGGGAGGCGACCGACGCCATTTTGCGCGTCGATGCCAACTGTGGATGGACCCCTGAGGAAACGATTGCCAATTCAGGAAAGCTGAAGGACCTCGGCGTGGAATTCATCGAGCAACCCCTCCCGGTGGAAGCGCCGGATGCGGATCATGAACGGGTTTTCCGTGATTCTGTTTTGCCAATCATCGCCGATGAAAGCTGCCAGGTGGAATCCGACGTCGCCGCCTGCCAGGAACGTTTTCACGGAGTGAACGTCAAGCTGTGCAAGTGCGGAGGCCTGACGCCAGGGGTTCGGATGCTTCGCCATGCTCGTGAAATGGGCATGAAGACCATGATCGGCTGCATGGTCGAAAGTTCCGTTGGCATTTCGGCTGCCGCCCAGTTGCTTCCTTTGCTGGACTATGTGGATCTCGATGGCGCGGTGTTGTTGGCGGAAGACATCGCTGACGGAGCCAGGGTGGAGAAAGGCGTTATCGAACTGGCCTCAACTCCCGGCAACGGGGTGACCCTGCGCAAGAAATCGACTTAGCTCGGATTGCGATCCACGCTTTGTTCTCCCTTCTCAAGCCGTTGGTTTCGGCGCTACGGTATTCGCAATGAAGCGTCCTCTCCATCTGATCCTGACCATGCTCTTGACCGGAGGCATTATGCACGTCTTCGGCCAAGCCGGCACGGCGAAGAAGCCGGAACGCATTGCCCTATGGAACAACCACGCTCCGATCGGGGATGGGAAGTTCGCGAAGGAAGATGCTTGGATCACGCTTCATCGACCGGCCAAGCCCAATGGTACGGCGATCATCATTTGTCCGGGTGGAGGGTATGGCGGTTTGGTGACCGGTGCCGAAGGGCATGGCATTGCGAAATGGCTGAATGGTCACGGCATCACCGGTTTGGTGTTGGAATATCGTCTGCCCAAGGGACGTTCGCACGTACCCCTGCTGGATGCGCAACGGGCTCTACGCGTGGTCCGGGCGAATTCGAAAAAGTGGGACCTGAACGCTGAGCGTATCGGTATCATGGGTTTCTCGGCCGGCGGACATCTGGCCGCCACCGCGGGAACGCACTACGATCGTGGCAATGCCAAGGCCAGGAACGAGGTCAATCGTGAGAGCTGCCGACCGGACTTCATGATCCTGGTCTATCCGGTCATCACCATGGGTGAAGGCACCCATGGCGGTTCACGTGAACGGCTGTTGGGGAAGAATCCCTCAGCTGAGATGATCAGGCGATTCTCCAACGAGCTGCAGGTTTCTTCAGATACACCGCCGACGTTCCTGGCTCATGCGGTTGATGACCGTCCCGTCCCTCCGCAGCACAGCCGCTTGTTTCATGCGGCACTCAAGTCCGAAAACGTTGCCACCGTATACTTGGAGCTGCCCAACGGCGGGCACGGCTTGAATGGCTACAAGGGACCGAGTTGGGATGCCTGGCAAGCGGGGTCGCTTCGGTGGTTGGATAAACTGAAACTGGTTCCTTAGCCAATTCGCGCGCTGGCTGCGCCGTGTCGGATATCTCGTCGTTGACTTCGGCCAATCACGGCGTGATCCAAATGTTACCGAGCCTGTCTTGCAGCCGCATTCAAGCCCGTCGACGATTGGAGCACGACTCGGTAGAAACACAGACGCGAACGTTCTGTCCTGAGATCTATGAAAGTGATCGCGCCGTTGTTATTCTCGGCGAGGCCCAATCGTCTCCATGATTTCAGATTGGCGGAAACTTCCACCGCGTATTCGCCACCGGGCACTCCCGCGAAGCCCAATCGAAATGAACCGTTCGGAAGACGCTCAAACGAAGTGAGGTTGAATTCGCTCGTTTCGCCGGGGGCAAACGTTGCCAAGGGCGAATACTTTGGTGCGATGAACTGTTTTGGAGCCAACAGAACTTCCCGACGATCGCCACCGTCTGGTGGGAATGCGGATGCGATTATTTGCCCTTGGTCGTTGATTGCCCCGGCCGAAATCAACTTCCAGCCGGTAGTTTCGATCATCGCGTTCAGATCATGCGGCTGACCATCCTCCCAGAGGCAGGCCACGTAGACCTTCTTTGCGTTCTGAGAATATCCGACGATTTGTCCGCGATTGTTCAGGCCGTATGCGCGACTGCTTTTGCCTCCCAACGTTCCCAGATCGTGCAATCCGTCGTTGCTGTTCCAGACAAATGCATGAGCCTCGTTCAGTTTGGCCGCTTCCGGCAAGGCCCAGCCGATGACGGTACCATGGTCGTTGATTTCGGTTGCGCTTGCGCGCGTGCCGCCCAATGAACCGAGTTCGATGAACTCTCCGTCGCGCCAGATGAACGGCCGCGAATGTTGGTTCGTATCAAAGACCTGTCCGGCGATCTGATCGTGGTTGTTCATCGCGAGGCCGTGACAGATCCGCCCGTCGTCCATCAGGCCAAAGAAGGCAGCCTTACCAGCCGACCACACGGCTGTGCGTTGATTGCCATCGGGAATCGTCAGGCGCGTCGCCACGCGGGAGCGATCGTTGATCACCCCGCCGGCCACAAATCTTCCGGGCAATCCCAAACGCGGGAACCGATCGATCTGGCCAAGGTCGAGATATTCCTCGTTGCGCCACAGAAACGAATGCCGTGCTCCGTTTTGGACACAGGCACCGACGATTTCTCCACGGCTGTTGATTGAAGACGCCACACTTTCCATCCAACCTCCTTGGCTGAGAATTTTCAGCCTGCCGCGCTCCCAGAGGAATGCCCGGGACACGTTGTTGCTCGTCTCCAGCCACCCGACCACCTGACCTCGGTCGTTCAGATCCGTGGCATGACTCGATTCGAAGCCGGGCAACAAACCCAAGTCTAGCACTGTGTAAGTGGCTGCGGAAAGGGTGAACGCGTTAAGAAGAACAAATGTGGCTAGAAATCTCATGGCCCGATCCGGATGAATGCCCTCAGGCATACGCCCATTCTGGCTATCTCGAAAGGCGCAAAGTGTCAGGTGTATTTCAGTATTTCGCCCTGGTGTAGCGGTATGAGGCACTTTGAATCTCAACAATTGCGGTAGCCTGACCGCTTGTCCTGATCATGATATTCGGGAATATTTTTCGCCGTTCACCCCGTTAGTAAATCAGACTACTGGAAGTAATACTGTGATGCATATCAATCGAACCCTGTTTGCCACGGCACTGATCCTGTCCCTCGGACTGGGGACAGCTTCGGCTCTGGACTACGAAACACAGATAAAGCCGATCTTCGAAAACAACTGCATCGATTGCCACGGGCCGGATAAGGACAAGGCCGGCCTACGGGTGGACAAACGGGCCATCCTGATCCGTGGTGGCGACAGCGGCGCGGCCGCCATCGTGCCGGGCGATGCGACCAAGAGCCACCTGCTGGACATGATCAAGGGGAAGGATCCCGACGAGATCATGCCGCCCAAAGGTGATCCGCTGAAGAAGTCCGAGATCGCCCTGATCGAAAAGTGGATTATTGAAGGCGCGCAATGGCCCGGGCAGATGAACGAGGTGGCCAAGTTGACGACCGATCATTGGTCGTTCCAACCCGTTGAGCGACCGCCGGTCCCTGTGGTCGGTACGCTTTCCGGTCCGGGAATGAAACCGGACAAAAGCGTCAATCCAATCGACGCCTTTCTGGTCGAGAAACTCAAGTCGGCCGAGATTCCCGTCACCGCTCCCGCAGATGCCCGCTCCCTGATTCGTCGGGTATCGGTGATCCTCACCGGCCTCCCGCCGAAACCCGCTCAGGTGAAGAAATTTGAAGTGGCCTTTGCCAAGGACGCCGACAAGGCCTATGCGAAACTGGTGGATGAATTGCTGGCCTCGCCCCACTTCGGCGAACGCTGGGCGCAGCATTGGTTGGACGTGATTCGTTGGGCCGAGTCGAACGGATCGGAAGCCAACCTCTATCGCAAAAACGCCTGGGTGTATCGCGACTACGTTGTTCGCGCCTTCAACGAAGACCTGCCTTACGACCAGTTCGTGAGGGAACAGATTGCCGGTGATTCACTGGGTTCCGGTGATGCGACCGGTTTCCTGGTTGCCGGACCGCATGTGCCGGCGGCGACGGTCGGTCGCGAACCCTCCGCCATCCGCCAGGCACGGGCTGATCGCATGGACGAAATCATGCAAACCGTGGGGGCCTCGATCATGGGCGTCACAGTGGGTTGTGCTCGTTGCCATAATCACAAGTTTGATCCCATCTCGATCGCCGACTACTACTCGATGACCGGTGTGTTTCAGGACATTGAATTCGGTGGTCGGTTTCCGGAATTCAAGCCGGACCATCCCCGGCGTCAACGGGGCCAGGAAATCTGGCGCGGAATCTCCAAGAATCGCAAGAAGTTGAAGGAGCAAGGTGCGTGGGAGGAGAATTGGGGCGCTTTCCGGGAGATGCATTTTCAGCCGATCACAACCAAGGCCGTTCGCATACAGTTCAAGATGAACTATGTGGGGCTCGACGAACTTGAGGTATTGGGACCGGATGCCTTCGCCCAGAATCTGGCCCATCGCAGCAGCGGCGTGAAGATTTCCGGATTTCCGGAAGAAGGACAGGACGGACGCGATCCTATCGGTCGATTGAACGACGGAGAATACGGGACCATGGCTTGGCGGGCACGCGTAGCCAAAGGCGAGAAGCAGCAACCATGGGTGCAGTACGATTTCAAGGAAGCCGTGAAAATCAACCGCCTTCGGGTCAGCGCCAATCGCGAGTATTTCTACGACACCGACTACCTCGAAAGGAAACCCAACCTGCCGCGCTACGAATACGACATGTCGATCCTCAAGAGCGACGGGACATGGCAACCTTGGGTTGGCACCTGGTGGGCGAACAAGACCCTGCCCAAAGAACATCCGGAGCGGAAAGGTGTGATCGTCGAACTCCAGAAGCAAATCGGCACCCTGGCCGAGGAAGGTCCCCAACCCAGCTTTGTCGGCCGTTTTGTCCGCCCGGTGGTGACCCGTGTCTTTCATCGCGGCAGCCCAGAGAACCCATTGGATGAGGTCAATCCCGCCGGCCCGGAGATCCTGGGCGGCGATCTGAAACTCACCGGCAAAGCCCGTGGTTCCAAGCGGCGACTCGAATTCGCCAAGTGGATCAGCGACGCCGACAACCCTTTGACCGCCCGCGTGATGGTTAATCGCCTTTGGCACCACGTCTTCGGTACCGGAATTGTCCCGACCACCAGCGACTTCGGCAAAGCCGGTGCACGCCCCAGTCATCCCGAATTGCTTGAATGGTTGGCCGCCGAATTCGTTTCACCCACCCGTTTGGAAGTCGCGCCGTGGTCGGTGAAGGGCATGATTCGCCTGCTCGTGATGTCGGAGGCCTTCCGTCGATCCAGTCTGCCGGACGAAACCGCATTGAAAAAGGACGGCAGCTCCACATTCTTGTGGCGTTATCCACCGCAACGAGTCTCTGCCGAAGTCATCCGCGACGGCATCCTGCAGGCCTCCGGCAAACTCGACACCACGATCGGCGGCCGCAGCTACCGTATCCACAATGAGAAGAAGACCTACGCCCAATGGGAGGTCGTTGACAATCACGGCGATCACACCTGGCGTCGCATGCTCTATCAGGAACGTATGCGCCGGGTGGACGACCAAATGTTCACTGCCTTTGACTTCCCGGACTGCGGCCAGGTCCGCGCCAAGCGTCCCGTGTCCACCACGCCCCTGCAGGCACTCAACCTGATGAACAGCAACTTCGTGGTCGAGCAGGCCGATCACATCGCCAAACGTGCGACGGCGGAGAGCAAGGACAGCGGATTGAAGGGCGCCGTGCGTCGTTGTTTCGCCCTGCTGCTCACCCGCCAGCCTGACGCCGGCGAACTCGCCGCCGCCATCGAGATCGCCCAGCAGCGCGGTCTTCACGTAGTCTGTCGTGGTCTCCTCAACTCCAACGAATTCGCCTTCCTCCCATGATTCAGCGACTCCTCAAGTTTGTCAGTCTGTTGGCCTTTTCCGGTGTTGCCCTGGCAGCGTCCGAGAAGCCGAACATCCTCTTCATCGCCATTGATGATCTCCGCCCTGAACTGGGCTGCTACGGCTCGCCGATCGCGAAGAGCCCCAACCTCGATCAACTCGCCGCTGACGGCAGACTCTTCAATCGGGCCTATTGCCAACAGGCCATCTGCAGTCCTTCCCGCGCAAGCCTCATGACCGGGGCCCGGCCGGACACAATCGGCGTCGTCGAGAACACCGCCTACTTCCGTGAACTGAATCCGGACATTGTCACCCTGCCTCAGCACCTCATCAAACACGGCTATGAGACCGTGTATTGCGGCAAGATCTATCACGGCAAAATGACCGACAAAGAGAAGTCATGGAGCCGTGGCCCGGCGTGGAACAAGATGAAAATCAAGCGGGTGAAGACACCTGGTGGCTATGCGCTGCCGAAGAATCAGAAGCTGCGCATAGAGAACGAGAGAAAGATGTACGCCAAATACGGCAGGGAAAACTCTGGAGGCTTGGTTCATGGTCCGGCCTACGAGGCGGCTGATGTCGAGGACCATGTCTACGGTGACGGATTCAGCACTGAACTCGCGATCGCCACGCTCAAGTCGCATCTGTCTTGGAAGCCCGACAAACCGCTCTTCCTCGGCTTGGGCTTCACCAAGCCACATCTGAATTTCGTGGCACCAAAGAAATATTGGGACATGTACGATCCCAAGGACATCAAGCTGGCAACGCAAACTGACGCACCGAAGAACGGCGCGGCCACCGGAATCCACGCTTCCTTCGAACTACGCGTTCGCCATGGGATTCCGAAATACGGGCCGATCGGCGACGAACTTTCCCGCACCCTGCTCCACGGATACTACGCCTGCGTCAGCTACGTCGACGCGCAGATCGGCAAGATGATCGCAGCCCTTGAAGAAGCCGGCGTTCGCGACAACACCATCATCATCGTCTGGGGTGACCACGGTTGGCATCTCGGCGAAATGGGCGTCTGGGGCAAGGCCACCAACTACGAGATCGCCGCCCGCGTCCCCCTCCTCATCTGGACGCCAAACATGAAGGCCCGCGGTCAGAAGACGGATGCCTTGGTTGAACTCCTCGACATGTATCCCACCCTCTGCGAGCTCGCCGGCGTGCCGCTCCCGAAGCACCTCGAAGGCAAGAGCTTCGTTCCATTGATCGACAATCCGAATCGAAAATGGAAGACCGCCGCTCTGAGCCAGTTTCCCAATCCGGCCTTGCGCGAGTGGGCCGCCAATCCGCTTTCACCCGGCATGCGTGGAACCTTCTTCGGTCCGCTCATCAAGGACGTCGAAACCGGCATCATCAGGCAGCAGGGCAAGACCTGGGACCGCGAACTCTTCGAGAAACATCTCATGGGATATTCCATGCGTACCGATCGCTACCGCCTTGTTTCCTGGCGCGACCATCGCAACAAACAATCCAACCCGCTCTATGTGGAGCTCTTCGATCACAACAACGACCCGACTGAGACGGTCAACATCGCTGGAGAGAAGCAGGCGTTAGTGCGGAAGCTTAGCAAGCAATTGAACGGGTTGTTGAAATGAAGGCACTCGAACACAACCAAGCCGAAGGCTTGTCAGCGATACCACCGGAACCGGGAGTCTACTCCATGCACCCCGGAGCGGGTGCCAGAGCCGCAACCCCTACCCGGGTTGGCGAATTGGCTATGTATTCCGGTGGTGTCGCTGCGCTCAACCACCGGCTTCAAAGCCGATATCACACCCTTTTGAACTAGAGAGATGAACAATCCCGAACATATTTCCTCCCACGGGCGCGGTCTGTTGGACCGCCGGAATTTCTTGCGCAACACCGGCACCGCCATGGGCGCGCTCGGCCTCTCGAACCTGCTGTCCACCGACGGCCTGTTCGCCGCCGACGATCCGACGAACTTCACCGGCAAGTCACCCGTCCGTCCCGACATTGATCCGAACAATCCGTATGCGCCACGGCCACCGCACTTTGACGTGCCGGCCAAGAAGGTGCTCGTGATTTTCTGCCCCGGCGCCGTCAGCCACGTGGACACCTTCGATTACAAGCCCAGCCTGGCGAAGCTGCACGGCAAGAAGGCACCGTTTGCGCCGGCCGTCACGTTTGAAGGTCCTCCGGGCAACTGCGCCAAGCCGTTCTGGGATTTCAAACCGCGGGGCAAGAGCGGGAAAATGACCTCCGATCTGCTGCCGCATTTGGGCGGCATGGTGGATGACTTCTGCTTCATTCACTCGTTGCACACCCAGACGAGCGCACATCCGCAGGGTGAAAACTTTCTGCATACCGGATTCACGATGGAAGGTTTTCCGTCCTTCGGCGCTTGGGCTACGTATGCGCTCGGTTCCGAAAGCTCGGACCTGCCGGCCTTTGTCGCCGTCAACGACCCACGCGGACTGGCCCGTTCCGGCAAGAACAACTTCGGCAGCGGTTTTCTCCCTGCCGCCTTCCAAGGAACGGACTTCAATTCCAAGAACCCGCCGGCGAATCTC
>Ga0055584_100003002_pt1 | contig 16703 bp, 12 predicted proteins | sample OSDHelmetaG_FD_58716 | JGI IMG/M metagenome (GOLD analysis project Ga0055584, IMG submission 58716) | Pelagic marine sediment microbial communities from the LTER site Helgoland, North Sea, for post-phytoplankton bloom and carbon turnover... | ecosystem: Environmental > Aquatic > Marine >... | reverse complement strand
CTTGATTGGTTCCTACCCAAAGTTGCCCATGGTTGTCTAGCTCCAAAGCAACACATGTGTTTGACGATAAATTTTGTTCAACAGTATATCTTTTTATGACGGAAGTACCTTTCAGAACACTAAGTCCTTCTCCTCTAGTCGCAACATATGTAAGTCCGCGTCGAGCGTCGAATACAATGTCATTGATATAGGCATTTAAGCCTTCTGAAATTTTACCTAAGTCGATGGTGATGCCTTCGTTTTGAACAAACAAACCCTGGTCGGTACCTAAAAACACATTACCGTGTGAGTCTTTTGCCAGCACATTTGTGCGATGTTTCACAACAATCTCTTCCAGTAAATCTTGTCCGATTAATCCCAATTGGTTTCGACTTTTACCCATAGATGTATAAAACAAGTCTGTCGATATTTTATAGGTTCGGTTACTTGCTAAATACACCTCATTCGAATCGATTAGCAAATCGTTTAACAGTATTCTTAAGTAGTGTTTGTGATTAATGGAATCGATATAGGTCAGGTAAGATTTGGACAAGATCAGCAGTTCTCCATTGGCATTGGTCTTTATTTGTGTTACTGGCTCATTGGTAGGTGTCGGTATAGGAATATTGTTAATGAGTGATCCATTTTTTGAACCATAACTTCCATTTCTATACCCAATGAAAAGTTCGTCATTCTTGGTTTTGTGCAATGCACTAATTTGATTTAAAGCTAGACCCGACTTCGTTGTATAAATATTCACATCTGGAGAAGATGAAAAATACACCCCATCTCCAACGGTTGACACCCATAAGTTGCCTTCTCTATCGTACAATGCTGCGGATATGACTGATTCTTCAAACAGGGGTTGATGTGTTTGGGCTGATGACAGAGAATAATTCAAATACACACCCGTTCTGGTGCCGATTACAAAGCGCCCGTTGTGTTTATCGATAAACGTTGTTTCAGCACCATTTGGCACACTTCTGAGGTACTCAATTTTGTCCGTATATCGAAAAAGCTGATCGCCCAAAGCAATGTAGCAAGTGTCTCCATCCACAAATGTTCTTGCATAATGCCCTTCTCGCTTGAAGGCTTCCACGAGATTCATTTGTCCATCGCTTTTTAAGTGGTAAATGCCGTTAAATGCGAGTGCCAGCAACTCGTTTTTACTGTTTTCCCAAACCCTGTACACGGAAGCGATGTTGTAATGCGTTGCGTTAAAATTTGAGTCCAATAGATATATACCTGTGGCCAAAGATGAAAAAACTATGTCGCCATTCTCACGTTCACAGAAGGACGTTAAATCAGAATTGATTTGGAGCTTGGCTAATCCACTTACATTCTTTGACGTATGTAGAACATCGTCATAGTAGAACGAGACTTCCCCGTTTTGGGATAGAAACCATATACGCTGTTTCGAGTCCTCATAAATTTCGAAAACTTCGTTCGCCGTGAGGTCCTTGCGATTATCGAAATTCTTAAAAGTAAAGCCATCAAAAGACGACACACCAGCATCCGTTCCAAACCACAAATATCCTTTGCTGTCCTGCGTAACACAATACACTCTATCAGAGGCAATACCATTTACAGTCTCTAATTTCTGAAAATGAGGTTGCTGCGCATTTGCTAATGCGGCAAACAAAATGAGGAGGATGGTAATTATCCGATACACTTCCCCAAATGTAAACCGAGATTATTACTTGATTTGAGATATTCTCAATTATTCCAGCTCTGCCAAGGCAGTTTTCCTGAAAACAACGCAGTAAATAATTAAATCACGTCATCCATCATATTAATCGAACTCTCCGTTAAAAAAAATAAACATTTGTCTTGTCGGAACCATTATCACTGCAATTCGGGCGAATGTTCCAAACTAGAACAAGTGAACAAATTGATATAAACCAAACTATACTACATGTGAATATTGCATCCGAAAGGGTGACTACGGTGAATACATGTGCAAAAATTGAATGCAAATTCAATCCGGGTATATTATTTCTGCATTACCCAATGAAGATGTTTACCCATTTTCATTGGGTTTATTCCGGTAATGAATAAAAGAAATATATTCGCCGCAAAATTTGAATAGAATCAAATATTTATCATGACAGAACATGCCGCCATTAGGACTTATCTAAAATCAGATAGACTCGCATGTCTTGAAATATTTGACAAAAACTGTCCAGCTTTTTTTAGTGATGATGAACGAGAAGGCTTAGAACTTTGGCTCGATGGTCAAGATTCTGGCACCATTACCTATGAAACCTCGATGGCCGATTTCTTCTATGTGGTCTTACTCGATTTTGAAGTAATTGGATGTGGTGGATTTTATATCACTAAAGATAACCCAGTCGCCAGAATCACTTGGGGAATGATTCACCCAGATTTTCACTCACAAGGATACGGACGAAAACTACTAGAATTTGGGATTCGACAAGTTGAATACCTTTTCCCTAATTATACGATTGAGTTAGATACATCACAACACACCTTTCCGTTTTTCGAAAAATTAGAATTCGAAACCAAAAGAATTACGGAAAATGCCTACAAACATGGTTTGCACCAGTATGATATGGTGCGCCGTCCTAAAGTTCGAAAAGTTTAATCGACAGGTAATCTTTTGTCCATCACCTTAAACCAGGCCCATGGAACCATACTCAAGATCATCATTCCTGGATAACCGGTTGGTAACTGAGAAGCTTCTTTACGGCTTTCCAAGTGGGGATATTTAAGTAACGAGTTTGCATGGTGATGTGAATGCCTTGTCAATTCAAACAACAATGTCCGTCCAAGTAAATGGTCTGAATTCCATGAATGTACGTCTTGAACGCGTTCATAACTCACCTTCGTTATTTTCTTTCGAGTCAGTCCGTAATGTTCGATATAGTTAATGGTTTCCAACAACAGTATGCCTATCAAGCAAGCTGTACTGTACATCACTACCACATAACCCCCAAACACAAGCCCTATTGTGGTTAATAATATCAACTGCAACAATGCATAAACAATCATGTCGTTTTTCAACGACCAGGGAGTTTGGCCTAACCGAATTAACCTTTCATTTTCCAAATTCCAAGCAGATTGGTACGAACGAATAATTACCCGAAACCAAAAGGCATACAAGCTTTCTCCTTTCCTTGCTGTAGCAGGATCTTGCGGCGTTCCGACACGTTTATGGTGACCTCGATTATGCTCAATAAAAAAGTGCGTGTATTGCGATGTCATCAGTAACATTTGAGCCAAAAACCGATCCAATTTACTTTTTCTATGTCCCAATTCATGAGCCATATTAATACCGAAAATGCCGCACAATAATCCCATTGCAGACAGTTTTCCCACCAAGCTTATCAAGCTCACATCGCTTGTAATTGTCATTAAGAAATAAACGAACAAACCAATATATAGCGGCACCAAAGTGTACAAAATCAAATCGAATAGAAATGGATGCTTGACAAGGTTACTCGACTTCGACTCGGGCAAGATGAGTTCTACGCTAGGTATAAAGACGAAACTAAAAACGACTAAGTAATACGTTTCCAAACCTTGTCCGGAAAGTGACAAATACCCAAGAATAATGAAGACAAAAGAAGCACAATACTTAAGCACAGCCATGAAGTCAAAAATACAATTTCATTAACTACTAAATCTATTGTGAGCGTGGGAGTTGTTATTTCACTTTCACGTTCAAGACTTTCTGACCTTCAATGAAGCCTTCTAACAGATCTCCTGATGTAACTGGACCAACACCTTCAGGTGTGCCGGTAAATATCTGATCACCAATTTTTAACGTGAAATATTGAGAAGTATGCTCGATGAGTTCGTCAACAGAAAACAGCATGTCTTTGGTGTTTCCTCGTTGTACCGTTTCACCATTCTTTTTTAATTCAAATGAAAGGTTGTTTATATCAACGTCGTCTACCGACAACCAATCACCACAAACAGCGCTGCTGTCGAACCCTTTTGCTTTTTCCCAGGGCAATCCTTTTGCCTTTAGTTTGGCTTGCACATCACGAGCTGTGAAATCGATACCCAGCGTAAACTCAGCATAATACTTCGACGCAAACTTGCTTTGTATGCGCTTGCCTAGTCGGTTCAATTTAATGACAATTTCAGCTTCGTAATGGACATCGTTAGAAAAATCTGGGATGTAAAACGCATCTCTTTGTCGAAGAATGGCTGAATCTGGTTTCATGAAGATTACCGGCTCCTCCGGCACTTCATTGCCCAGTTCCTCGGCATGTTTCCGATAGTTTCTTCCAACACAAATTATTTTCATTTTACCAAAGTTCCGTTTAACCGTAACAACTGATACTCGGCTTTTTTCAAGTTGAATTTAGCCGCGTTAATTCTATTCTTAGACGCCAACAAATTAAGTTGGGCTTGTCGAAATTCCACTGAGGTAATCTGCCCCAATTTTAACTGGTCAGTCGCCCGACTCACCTGTAATTCTGCTGTCTCAATGTTCTTTTGCTCAATGGTCAATACGCTTTTATAAAACTCATATTGACTCCAAAAGTCATGTACTTCCTTCTCAACCAAACGTTCATTTTGTTGCTTTTGAACGGCGCTCTGTTCCATTTTAACTGCTGCATTTTCCATTGCAATCTTGGTCCGACCGCCAGTAAATATTGGAATACTCACAGTCACCCCGCTGGCAAAACCAACGTTGCTTTGTTCTAACACAATGCCAGCTCCATTTTGAGAAGCATTTAACCCATAACTACTACTCAGCGCTACGGTAGGGTATTGATTTGCCATTGCTAACTTCTGATCAACCTCTGCAATATTTTCTTGGATTCCTGCCATCACTAACAGCACATTATTCAACTTCGCGCGCATCATCACCTCATCAAACACCAAGTTTTCAAAAGCCTTTACTTCCGTATCAATATCTACACGATTATCAATCTGACTTCCCATTAAATAATTTAATTGGCGACTGAGTTGGGCTTTGGCATTGATTGCTGTCAATAAGTTTATACTGTCAGTATTCAGGTCCACTTTCGCACTGTACACCTGCAATGTGCTTCCGCTGCCATACGACTGGGCTACTTCGGCTCGCTTCAACCGCGTTTGTGAAATAGCTATTGTTTCTTCAAGTGCTTTAATGTCTTCTTGCACCTTGGCTAAATCCATATATACACCAATAGTGGTTATGATGGCATTTTCAATTGTTAAACGCAGCTGTGCTTCAGATAGGTCTTTGCTTAACTTGAGTTTATCAAAGGTTCTCAAATTTGCAAAGCCATTAAAGACCGTATAATTTAAACCAATAGAACCGTTATAACCTGTCGACTGTGCTCCATCAACATTGGCAGGTGGAATACCTCCAGCAAATTCCAGTTTTGTGTTGTTGTTGCTATAGTTTGCGCCTCCATTGGCACTCACCGATGGTAACAAACCTGCGTTCCCCATGGTTGCAGAATTCTCTGCCAATTCCGTGTTCAAATTCGCCAAAGTCACATCAAAGTTGCTCGATAAAACCAGCAATATACAGTTCTGAACGGTTAGTTTATTCGATCCGTCCCACTTTTCCGTTGCCTGTCCAAATACGGAACTATTTGACACCCATATCAATGCTATGATGGCTATAATATTATTCCAATTCATTGTCTGCTTTTAATTCTCTAATCGCCGGTTCAACAGCTTCATTGGTTGCAATTTCACCAAACCAAAAATGTCTCCACCAAACCCGTATGTGGTTTAATACGAGCAATATTACTGGCAATACAATCAAAGTTAAAACGGTTGCAATACCAATTCCATACGCAACAGCAATGGCCATTGGCTTGAGGAACTGTGCTTGAAAACTCTTTTCAAATATCAAAGGTGCAAGTCCTGCGATGGTTGTAGCCGACGTCAAAAAGATGGCGCGAAACCGCATATAACCTGCCTTAAATACCGCTTCTTTATAGGTCATTCCTTCTTTTAAAAACGAATTCAGCTTGGTAACCAAAACCAACGAATCGTTGACGATGATACCGATTAGCGCAACAATGCCTAAAAACGACAAGATGCTTAATTGGTTTCCATGAAGCCAGTGACCCCAAGCAACACCAATTAAACTGAAAGGAATTAAGGCAAATATCGCGAGCGTTTGTCCGACACTACGGAAGGTGAAAATGATTAATGAAATAATTAAAATCAATACAATTGGCAAGGCAGTTTTTGCTGATTCTTGCGTTTTTGCCGCTTCTCTATTTTGTCCCTCATACAATGGCGTAACCAATGGATAACGCTCTAGTATTTGAGTTACATAATTCTCTTTCAAATCTTCAATGACATCTGGAGCACTGATCTGTGGCCCAATCACATCCGCCTCGACTGTGACCTCTCGTTGGGCGTCTATGTGGCTGATATTGACAACACCTCGTTGTTTGGTATACGTTGCCAATTCTTTTAAGGGAAATTCTGCACCCGACTGCGTTCTAATACGCATGTCTTCCATGTGTTTTACTGATGATCGGTTGGTTTCATCGTATCGAACCCAAACCTTTACTTCGTCAATACCACGTTGTAGTCGCTGTACTTCTTGACCGAAAAACCCTTGCCGAATCTGACCCATTATTTCGGCCTCTGAAAGTCCCAGCAAATAAGCCTTTTCTTTTAGTTCCAATCTGATTTCATGTGGACCAGGTTGTTCGTTTTTAACAACGTCTTTCAATTCCGAAAACTTCGACATGGCCTCTTTTACCTCGTCGGTTGCCTGAGTCAGTTGTTCATAGTCCCGACTTAACAATGTCACCGAAACGGGTTTACCAAAAGGATTGGCAACACCAAAAGTCAATTTATCCGCACCGGCAATCACACCCACTGTTTTACGAATTTCATTCTCAATCATAAAACTTGGAATGCCTCGTGTTTCACCTTTCAACAGTGAAATGCTTATGGCGCCAACGTTGGTTCCTGGACCAACTTTTCTAACAATGTTTTCTATGACGTTTAATGAATCAGACCGAGTGGATCTGTATGCTTCATTGACCTTAGCGGCCGCTTCTTCTATCTGGATTAGTTTCTCTTCAGTAATGTCTGGACGTGTCCCAGCAGGCATAGTGAGTGCGATGTCGATGTTATCTCTTTCAATAAATGGAAAGAACGTCGCTTTAATGATGCCGCCTTTGAATGCACCAACCGTGATGGCTAACGCACAAAACACGATGACCATAGTCAAGAACTTATTGTTCAAACTATACCGCAGTGTTGGTGCGTAAATCTTATCACGCAAATAGAACATCAGTTTATCGGTAAGTCGTTCTAACTTGTTCTTTTTCTTTTCACCAGACTGTAACGCTTTTGAGTGCGCCATATGGCTCGGCAAAATAATCAGCGCCTCAATCATTGAAACCAGTAAGGTGGCGATAACCACAAAGGCTAATTCACTAAAGAAATCTCCCGCGCGTCCATCTACCATAAAGAAAAAGGAGAAGGCAATGATGGTTGTAAACACGGCTGACAATACCGCTGTAATTACCTCCATGGTGCCGTCAATCGCCGCTCGTAGAGGGGTTTTGCCTTTCTCATAATGGTGGTAAATATTCTCAGCGATAACAATAGCGTCATCCACGAGAATCCCCAACACGATGATCATACCGAACAGGGATATCACGTTAATCGTTACGCCCACGTATGCAGCCAATACAATCATTCCAAAAAAGGAAATCGGAATACCAACCGCTACCCAAAATGCGATTCGAATATTTAAAAACAGTGCGAGTAGAATTAGTACCAGCAGCATCCCAACACCACCGTTTGTGACCAACAAATCACGACGTTCGTTTAGTGTTACGCTTCTGTCTGATATCAGTGTCGCCTTTACTTTAGTGTTGACTGCATTGAAATCCTCAATGTAGTCACGTACATAAGCCGCATTCTGCATGAGGTTTTGTTCGTCCGTACTACTGACGTCAATTTCAACTCCAAGCTCCTTATTGACTACACTTTTATTGGGATTATCTGCCCACCTGTCTTGAACAATGGCAACATCACCCAACCGAACAATTTTTCCATCTGGCGTTGCTTTAACGACAATGTTTTCAAGTTCTCTTGCGAAGTATCCTTTGTTTCTTCCTCGGATAAGTAGCTCTTCTTCTGGCGTTTTTATTGTGCCCCCTGTAATGTCCACATTGCTTCCTCTAACAGCAGCTGAAATTTGATTAAAGCTAATGTTGTACGCCAACATTTGGTCTTCGCTTAATGCGATTTCAATTTCTTCCTCAGGAAAACCACTCAACTCGACTTTTGAAATGTCTTCGTAACTGAGCAAATCGGTTTCCACTTGCCGTGCGAATTGTTTAAGCGTAACTAAATCAATGTCCTGACCAGTAACAGCAAACGTGGCTGTTTGATTCAGGTTTTCGCGTAAGACTACAATCGGTTTTTCTAAGCCAACAGGAAACGAGTTGATCGCATTCACTGCATTTTTTACGTCTTCTAGGGCAATATTGGTTTTGTAGCCTTTTTCTATCTCAACTGTAATCGTTGCCGCGTTTTCTTGACTTTTCGACGTGATACGTTCAACCCCACTAACGCCTTTTAGTTTTTCTTCAATCTTAACGACTACGCCTTCTTCAATTTCTTCAGGTGAGGAACCGGGATACACCAATTGAATATTGACAATACGGTTCGGGATGATAGGAAAGAAGCTGGCATTCAGTTTGAAATACGATACAAACCCGAAGATGATCATTAACACCATCAACACGTTGGCTGTGATGGGGTATTTTATGAAAAATGATATGACCTGCTTCACGTTAGTCTTTTTTATTCAATACGCTAACAATCATGCCGTCATGTGCGCTTGATACGGCCTGATTCAAATATGTAGTGCCCTCTTCCAAGTCTTTTACATACATCCATTCGGTGCCTTTGTAGACCACCGTTACCTTCTTTCTGGTGAGGATGGAATCGTTTTCAACAAAATACAATTCATTGTTTTCAAGTAACAAGCTCCTGGGTATTTCAACCACCTTAGATAGAACCGATCCTTTTATTACTGCGGTTACATATTGACCTTCTTTCAATTCAGAATCACTCACTCCGATGAACACTTTTACGCTTTGCGTGGCTGGATCCAATTGTTCATTGATTCTCAATACGTTACCAGTCCATTGCTTGCCAAGTTCTGTGCTTTTTAAAACTACGGAACCTCCAACTTGGATGTATCTTAAATCATCCAAACTAATCGATGCTTCTAATTCGAATTGATTGGGTTGGATAAAACTGCCTAGTCGTTGACCAGTGCGTACCAACGTTCCTGGATCAATATCCGATGTGCTCAACACCCCGCTAAATGGTGCGGTAATGGTATGTTTACCGAGCCTAAGTTCTAAAGATTTTATACCAAAATAGGTTGAATACACATTTCGGCTTGAGATGAACATTTTTAACTTGTCGTCTTTAATCTCTGGTAACAGAGGAACGTTTTTATCGAAGTCTATTGCCGCGTGAAACGCCTTCCACTTTTCAACTTCATTTGGGAAATCAATGGCTAGGTCTGGGAGGATTTGCGCTACACTGTTAAGCAACAAACTCTTTTGCGACTTGACATTTGCCCGTAATTCACTGTCATCAATTTGAGCCAATACTTGCCCTTTACTAAATCGTTGACCTTCCCTAAAACTTGATGACCGCAATACGCCGCTTACTTCAGAAAAGATGTCAATTCTATTCTTTGCCACAAGCTTACCACTCAAGTCGATCAGTAGTTTTTTGTCTGTGTTGTGTACAGTAGCCGTGTACACATTTAGCTTGCGAAAGCTCGATTTGTTTTCGACCTTTTCATCTTTTTGAGATATTTTATAAAAAATCAATACCGTTATGCCAATGAGCAATACTGCTATAACGATGCTTCTTCTAATTTGTACTTGTCTCGGCATTTGCTTTCGTAATATCTATGGGAACATTCAACTCCTAACAAAGTTTTATGATATTTACTCTATTCTTAATTTGTTAGACAACTTACGCTACCCAGCGATTCCACAGTTGCTGTAATCGTTGAATTCGTTTTTATAAAAACTGCCGGCGTTGCCGCTCCAGCCAATAACACAGACCCTTTCGGGAATGGTTGACCGTACTTAGCTCCTAATCTTGATGCATTGCAAACGGATAAATATGGGTTGTCTAAAATCGCGTTACTAGAATCTGACTCCACTATTTCTCCGTCAAACGAAAGTGACATTTGGAGGTTGTTTAAACTCGCTGGGAGCGGATGCCAATCACCCAAAACAAAGCCCGTCGACGAACAATTATCGGCAATCACGTCTTCCAACGAAAACTTAAAGTTCTTATATCTCGAATCGATAATTTCAATTGCCACACAACAAGATTCTATATATTCAGGTATTTCTTCCAAGCTAATTTCACGGTCTAGATCCTTTTTTAGTTTAAACGCAATTTCGGGTTCAGCACGTGGATGAATAAATGAATTGAGGTCGATGGTAGCACCGTTTTCTATCCACATATTTTTGGTTAGTCGGCCCCAAATCATGTCATGCACACCCATTTGCTCCATTTTCGCAAAGCTGGTAAACCCTAGTTTTAACCCAACAAAGTGATCCCCTCGTTTGTACCTTTCTTCCATGGCCAAAGCTTGGATTTCATAGGCTTGATTTTCCGTGAAACTTTGTGTTCCACTTATTTGCTCAACCGCTTCTGCGTTCATTGCGGCTTGGTCTAATAGCTGTGCTATTGCTTGTTTGTTCATTTCTTATTTTTTTTCATGTCCAAGGCTACGTCCAAAATCATGTCTTCTTGTCCGCCTACCATTTCTCTTTTCCCTAACTCTTCCAAAATATCTCTTGTATCTAAACCGTATCGCTGCGCTGCTCGCTCGCTGTGTAGCAAAAAGCTTGAGTATACACCCGCATATCCGAGGCTCAGTGTTTCTCTATCTACACGGACAGGTCTAGTCTGTAACGGTCGAATAACATCGTCGGCTAAATCCATCAATTGATGTAAATCGGAGTTGTGTTTCCCATCCATTTTATTGATGACAGCGATGAGGACTTCCAACGGACAATTACCCGCTCCTGCTCCCATTCCTGCCAATGAAGCGTCCAGTCTTTTTGCTCCGTGTTCCATGGCTACAATAGTGTTCGCTACTCCCAAACCGAGGTTGTGGTGACAATGGATGCCTATCTCTGTTTTTGCATCAAGTGTATCTTTAAACGCTTTCATTCTGTCGGCAACCTCATGCATTAACAAGGCTCCTGCACTATCGGTAACATAAACGCAATCGGCGCCATATTGTTCCATCAATTTTGCTTGCTCCGCCAATTTTGTTGGCGTATTCATGTGCGACATCATCAAGAATCCTCCGACGTCCATACCCATATTTTTGGCTGCTTCGATGTGTTGTTGTGATATATCTGCTTCTGTACAATGTGTTGCTACTCGCACAGATCGTACACCTAAGGCGTATGCTTTTTTGAGATCTTCAATGGTTCCAATGCCTGGAATTAACAAAGTGGTCAGTGCGGCATGGTTTAATTCTTCGGCCACACCTTCCAGCCAATCCCAATCGGTATGGGCGCCAAATCCATAGTTGAAACTTCCACCAGATAGTCCGTCGCCATGGGCGATTTCAATGGCATCTACTTTGGCCTTATCTAGAGCAATGGCTAGGTCTTTAATCTGTTGTTTGGAGTACTGATGCCTGATGGCATGCATTCCATCTCGAAGCGTGACGTCTTGAATGTAAAGCTGCATAGTGTAAATTGACGTCAAAAATACCGTTGTTTATAGATTTTCGGGTTGCTTTGGTAAAAATCAATGCTTGTCTGATGCCTCCCTGTATATCTTTGTTAGATGGACGTTGTATTGATCATCCTCGGAATTGTCTTCCTTTTACTTGGTGCTATAGGCTGCATTGCTCCCATTATTCCTGGACCACCAATCGCTTATTTATCTGTTCTTGGGTTGTTGTTACACAGCACCATCGCCGAAGAAATTAAAACTAAATTTCTAGTGTTGGCCGGCGTTTTGGTTATAGCAGTAACCGTGATAGATTATTTTCTGCCCATTTGGGGAACCAAAAAATTTGGCGGAACGGATGCAGGCAAAAGAGGCAGTATTGTTGGGTTAATCGTTGCGTTTATATTCCCAGTGTTGGGTCCATTAACCATATTGGTCGGACCATTTGCTGGGGCAGTTATTGGCGAATTAATAACTGGTCAGGATAATAAAACGGCGCTTAAATCAGGACTTGGATCTTTCCTCGGCTTTGTTGGAGGTGTGATTCTCAAATTCGGCGTAGTGGTTTTTATCGCAATGAAGTTTATTGAATTGGTGTGGTAGATTGATTCTCCAACCATTTTTTTAGATTGTCTAATTCCGCTTGTCGCTTAACCTCTAAACCGTTCCCTGAACCTGCGAACATTACCTTATACATCCATCCACTTGGCGTTAGAATCGTGGTAACCTTAAGCTTAGTGGACGACGAATCAATCTGCTCAAACTCATACTTTGTATCTAATCTGATTTTATCACTTAAGATGATGGATGACGTAGCGGACTCGTGTTTAAAGACTGAATCTAGTTCATACGCTGGCTTTGACACCTGTTCTTGGTCGCTAAATACAAACAGCGCTTTATAACCTGTTTCATCGTAATGACCTGATACGGTTTCTACAGAATCTAGGTTGTCTCTCCACATCGTTACTTTTTCAGGATTAAACGTTGCGTCCCAGCATTGATCTAATGGCTGATTAATGGACAACTCTTGCACAACCACATGGTTGTCAGGCGCAAAAAACGTTGCCAGTATGGTACCTAATAATCCGAAGCCAATAAAGATTAAGGCGTATTTTAAGATTTTCATGCGACAAAGGTAGTTTTTGGGTGGGAAGTATTGCGAATAAAAGAGAAGGACGAGGTTGGTTGATTGACTCAGGACACTGTGACCCAAGACTAACTTCTGCAGACGTGTTCTTACTGGCGCATTTACTTTGACTTACTTGAGTAATTAAAGAATGAACCGAAAAAAGTTCTGAAATGTCCTTTTAGACAAACTCAAAAAATGTCAATCTTATGTGTTATCCGTTGTCTGAAGACAATCGATTCTAACAATATTGAATCTTGCGGATTCAATTAAAAATTAATCACTAAAGATTCAAAATTACTTCAGCACCTTCTTCCACCAAACATGACCATTGATCAATGCGTCAACACTTGGTTTCTGGAGTTTCGCAAGTTGTGCTCTCGCTTTTGCCTCATCGGTTACTCGACCAAAGGTGACGTAATTCATTTGATTCGCTTCGTCGAAATAAATATACGTTAACACTCCTGCCTGACGGTTGAGTTTTTTCACTAATTCGTCGGCTAAGAGTTTGTTTTTATACGCTCCTAAAATGAGGTAGTAATCATATTTGTCGAAGTCCATTAAGTCCACCACGTCTTCTACCGTAATGTCTTTACTAGGCGGTGTTGGTGTTGTAACCACAGGTTTTGTCGTTGGCTTGACTGCTGGTTTTGGATCGGTATGAATTGGAACCGTATCAGGAATTACAGGCTCAACCGTGTCTTTTGGCTCTGGCGGATCTGGACAACCATTATACTTGGCTTCTCCATAAACATCTATACACGCATCCACATCATCGGTTACGCCGTCTCCATCGGTATCTGGACAACCATGGTTGGCTTTTGTTCCAGCCAAGGTCGGACAATGATCTTCTGGTCCACCAACGCCGTCACCATCTTCGTCCGGACAACCTTTTGCGTTTCGTGCGCCTGGAATATCTGGACATAAATCATCTTTATCTGGTACTCGGTCGTCGTCTAAATCAGGACATCCTTTGGCATATTCACTTCCAAAAATATCTGGGCATTTGTCTTTTTCATCACTCGTTCCGTCTCCGTCTTTATCTGGTATTAAATTGTTTAAAATGGGTAGGGCCACTCCAGCATACACGTTGTATCCATTGGTCGACTTACCACCAAAGATGCCTCCAAGGTTATCGCTACCAATGTATACTGGTCCATAGCGAACAAAGGCACTTAATAAAATAGGATTATAAAACTGTCCGAATACCAAACTACTCGATGCTTCGAAACGTCTGGTTTCATATCGAGCTCCAACAGCCATCACGCTTTGTTTGCGCACACCGCGTACCTTGTTCCCTCTTAGACTTTGTACATAGGACGTGCTTAAATACCAATTGTTATCTAAACTATAATCGAAACTCAGATTTAAGCTCGCTGGAAGCTTGGCTGAAAAAGAACTATCGACCGTTGATCGTGGGAATAATCTGATGGCGAACGAATCAATATCGTTGGTTCCATTAAATCTAGTTACCTCTTCAAAGTCTGCCCAATCAGTAGTATCACCATCTGAAATAATATTAAGGCTTTGAGTAAATGGTCGATTATCAAATTTAATGCTGCCAAAATCTGTTATGGCTGCACCCAGTTTAAATTTGTATTTATTTTTAGTTCTGTCTTCGTGGTTTCTCCTATCCATGCGGTAGGTATACGATTTATAGTCTGGCCGATATTCGTAGACAACGCCTAAGTCGATGCCCATACCTTTACCAAGTTTATTCTTTCCAAGGTAATCGTTCAACCTGCGGTCATTTGTGTAATATCGATCACTGGTATATGCCGCAGAAATTGAGGCTGAATTGATTCTTAAAGAATCTATGCCTACCAATTCATAGTTAAAATCATCTACCCGTCCGAAGGCAGCACCAAGTCCAATCAAGTACTTTACAGTCGCACCACCTTTGATGAAATTGGCTTTTTTATCTTGTAAAACAGCTGCATAACTGAAGGCAAATTCTTGGTAGGCTAATCCGCCGAATCCTAAATTTGACTCCACATCCTGTTTGTTCATTAACCGTTGTTGGTGCGACTTAATAGAATAGTCTGGGGCGGCTGAATCAAAATCAACCAAAAACACCTTCATCAAGTCTTCATTGAGCCCGTCGACGTTGGCAAAAAACCGAGTCTTCGTTGTAAATGCAATTCCGCTTTTGTCTTGCCTCCCCAACAAGAAAGAGGGTCCCATAACTTCTGCCGATACATAGGCTTGTTTGTCGTTGCCATTCAGCTTGTCTTCCATAAACGAATTATCCCAAACAGGAATGTCGTTTTCATCTAAAAGATCTGTCGCTACATTGTTGTTTAACACATTGCCATAGCTGTACGGTGTTCTTACATTAACAAAGTTGTTATTAACATCTGTAAAAACAGATAAAGGTGTTAGGGCAAATCGATATCTACTGTCGGCAAGGTTCGCGGGGTTGTATGATATACTTTGATTTCCTCCATAATTGCTGTTGGCGAAGTTTCGCGCATACTGACCGAATACGTTAAAATTCATGGTCATTATTAGCAACGTGCAAATAATCTTAGTAGCAAGTTTTAGGCGAGGCATGGTAGACAAAAATAAGGAAAGCCGATTGCAAATCAGTTATTTACCTATGAAACAAGACACTTGAATGTTTTTAAACCAGCCTGTTACCGTTTAATAGACGGAAAGACAACCATCAATTTTTGACAACAACTCATAAATTCTAAAACTAGTTACCTCTAGTGAATTAAATTTTCTCATTATCTTCCCACGTTCAAAAAAAAAGTATCACAGTTATGAAAGTCTTAAAAGTACTCGGCATTCTACTTCTAGTTGTAGTTGTCATTTGGCTTATCGCCTCTTTAATCTTACCAAAAGAAATGAATGTAAAGGTTGAAGAAACCATTGAAGCACCTATTTCAGTTGTTTGGGATCAGGTTAGCACATTCGAGAAAGCTGATAAATGGTCGCCTTGGTATGATGTTGATCCAAACATGAAAGTCACTTTTGACGGTGAATCAGGAGCAGTAGGTTCAAGCATGAGTTGGAGTGGAAATAAAGATGTTGGAAGTGGTACAATGACCATGACCGCATCTGATATGGAAAACCACGTGATTGAAAACAACGTAAAGCATGACTTCGGAGAGGGTAATTCAAAAATGGAATTAACCGAAGAAGATGGCAAAACCAAAGTGGTGATGTCGTATATCGAAAAACAAGGAATTCCTTGGAACGTAATGGGTGCTCTATTTGGCGCAGAGAAAATGATGACCGAAATGTTCAAAAAAGAACTTGGTCTATTAAAAGGTATCGCGGAAGAAGAAGCTAATAAGATTCCAGAACCAGTAGTTTATACTGTTGAAGAAGTTCAACGAGAAGCATCAAAATTCGTCGGCAAAAAAGAAGTAATGAAAATGGCTGATTTGACTTCGGAATACTTCGGAGAAAAAATGAGCACTTTAGGTGGCTTGGTTAAGGAGCATATGGCTGGCGCTCCTTCTGCCTTGTACTGGACTTGGGACGAAGAAAACATGCAAACTGAAATGACGATTGCCATGCCAGTTAACATGGACAAAGCGCCTGCGGGTTATGAGTTTTACGAACAACCAGCTGGAACGTACATCACCGTAGATTACTTTGGTCCATATGACGAAGGAATGAAAGGTGCACATGAGGCATTAGGTGCCTACATGAAAGAAAAAAATATGACAATGGCAGGTGCTGCAATGGAAGAGTACATAACTGATCCAATGACAGAAAAAGACCCAGCCAAATGGCTCACAAAAATTTCTTACCCAGTTGCCATGGGTGAGGCTGAAGAAGCAACCGAAAACTAAATAAAATATATATTCACTTTAGGTCATTAGTATTACCACACTAATGACCTTTTTTTTGTTCCAAACATTGAGATTACAATCAACCTTTATTTTGGCGTGTT
>Ga0055584_100003001_pt1 | contig 16707 bp, 15 predicted proteins | sample OSDHelmetaG_FD_58716 | JGI IMG/M metagenome (GOLD analysis project Ga0055584, IMG submission 58716) | Pelagic marine sediment microbial communities from the LTER site Helgoland, North Sea, for post-phytoplankton bloom and carbon turnover... | ecosystem: Environmental > Aquatic > Marine >... | reverse complement strand
ATCGGCGGGGGTCGTCAGATGGCGGCCGCGCTGTCGATGGGTGCGGCCGGCGTGTGGACCGGCTCGCTGTGGCTCGCAGTCGAGGAGGCGGCGGCATCGCCGGCCCAGATCGACTCCTACATGAACGCAACGAGCAAGGACACCGTCCGGAGTCGGTCCTACACCGGCAAGCCGTGCCGGATGTTGCGCAACGACTGGACCGAGGCCTGGGAGCGCAACGACACCCCCGACACACTCGGTATGCCGCTGCAGATGATGGCCGTCCACGAGGCGATGACCCGGAGCGGTCGCTATCCCGACAAGGCACAGGCGGTGGCGTTCAACCCGGTCGGTCAGATCGTGGGCACCATGAACAAGGTCAAGCGCAGCGCCGACGTGATCTTCGAGATGGTCGAAGAATGCGTCGACTCGCTCGAGCGCACCCGTCAGATGCTGAATGTTGAGTAGCGATTAGCTGAAGAGCGCGCCCCCGGCGAGCTCGATGAGTTCGGCTGGCGCCTTGTCCGGCGAGCCGCAATCGAACGGCGGGTCGGGGTCGTATTCGATCCCGAGCTGCAGCGTCTTCGCCATGTCGTCGCCCGCGATCTTCGCGGCGAGTGTGAGCGCGAAGTCGATTCCAGCGGACACCCCGGCGCCGGTGACGACGTTGCCGTCGAACACCACGCGTTCCCGCGTGGGTTCGGCGCCGTAGGTCTCGAGAAGATCGATCGCGGCCCAGTGCGTGGTTGCCTTCTTGCCTTCGAGCAGGCCGGCCGCGCCGAGAATCAACGCGCCGGTGCAGACCGAAGTGATCCACGTCGCGTCGGCGGTCACGGCCCGAATCCAGCTGAGGATCTCTTCGTCGGCGGCGGCCGCAAAGGTGCCGTCCATCCCACCCGGCACCACCAACACATCGCACGAGTCGACGTCGGCCATCGCGTGGGTTGCGGTCAACCCCAGGACGCCGGTGTCGGCCATGACCGGTCCGCCGTCCTTCGAGACGCTGATGGCCTCTACCCCCGGAAGGCGTGAGAGGACGTCGTGAGGACCGATCACGTCGAGCGTGGTGAGGCCCTCGTAGAGGAAGAAGACGATGCGCATGACTCCATGGTTTCACGTGAGGGTCACGCACTACCGTTCGGGGATGCTGACGCATCTTCCTCCGACCGCAAGCGGAACCGAAGTCGCAGAGCTCCTGCGTCGCGATGGTGGGGTCATCGTCGACGATCTCGCGACGTCTGCTCAGCTCGACGCGTTCTTTGCCGAGATGCAGCCCTGGACGGATCGCACCCAGGTCGGCCAGGACGATTTCACCGGTCGCAACACTCGACGCACCGGCGGCCTGCTCGCTCGGTCGGCGGCGGCCCAGCAGCTCGTGATGCATCCGACCGCCATCGCCACGTGCGACGACTTCCTTGCCCACGTCACCAGCTACCAGCTTCACCTGACCCAGATCATCGACATCGGACCCGGGTCGGTCGGCCAGCAGATACATCGTGATCAATGGGCGTTCGATTTCTTCCCGTTTCCGCAGGGCTACGAGGTGCAGTGCAACACCATCTGGGCCGGCGACGACTTCACCGAAGCCAATGGAGCGACCCGTGTGGTCGTCGGGAGCAACAGTCGAGAAGACGGACTGAAGTTCGACATCGGCGACAGTGTTCCTGCCGAGATGGGACGGGGTTCGGTCCTCTTCTACAGCGGCTCGGTGTACCACGGTGGTGGTCCCAACACGACCGATGCGCACCGGCGAGCGATCAACATCACTTACAACGTGAGCTTCCTCCGCCAGGAGGAGAATCAGTACCTGTCGGTGCCGTTCGAGACGGCGGCCGCATTCCCCGAGCCGCTGCAGCGACTGATGGGGTATCGGATGGGCGCCTACGCGCTCGGCTACATCGATGACTTGCGCGACCCGTTGGCCGCGCTCGATCCCGACAACCCGGTGCACGAGCTCGGCTCGTTTGGCCCCGCGACCGAGGCCGAAGTCCGCGAGCGGGCCGGCTTCGAGTCGTAGGTCAGCGCCGGTTGGCCTGTTCGACCGCCGCCACGATCTCGTCAACGGTCGGCCGGTCGTCGGGTCCGGCGCCCCGGTACGACCACGAGAGTCGGCCCGCCGGGTCGATCACGAAGTCGCCGCCGAGTTGGCGAGTGTCTTCGGTCGGGCGATGCAACCTTCGCCAGCCGCCGACGCGAATGAGCTGGGCGTAGCGGCGAGCGGCCCGCAGTCCCCACACTCGCGCGAGCGACCCGCGCCCGAGTCCGAATGCTCGGTAGGCCGCTCGGTCGGGGTCGCGCAGTAGGGCGAATCCGAGGTCGTGATGCGCCTCGTAGGCCTCGAGGGAGTCCTCGTCGGTGAAGGTGATCAGGGCGACGAGGGCACCACTTCCGAGTTCCTTGCTTTCGAGTTCATGGATGCGGTCGCGCACGGCGACGGCGTGTGCGGCACACGGGAGTCAATGGATATGACGATGAAAGATGGCGACGACGGTATGACCCCGCTGCTCGGCGAGCCGCCACGGGGTGCCGTCGCGGGCGACGAGGGTGATCTCGGGGGCGAGATCACCGACGGTGGGGCTGCTTGTGCTCATCGGGTGAGAGTCTACGGTCGCAAATATCCGGACATTTGAAACCGGCAATCGTCCATTGCGCGGGCGGCGACCACCTCGCTCTAGGGTCGCTTCCCATGTACGACCTGTTGCCCGACCGATTGCCGTGGTTCGTCGTCGGCCCTGGCCTCGGCCTCCTGATCGTGGCGCTCTTCATGATCGCCAACCAGCCGCTCGGGGCCAGTGGCGCCTACACCCAGACCTCGGGTCTGCTCCGGCGTCAGCAAGGAATCGCGATCTGGCGGGTGTGGTATTTCGTCGGAATGTTCATCGGCGGGGTCATCGTCACCCAGGTGCTCCGCGAGGGCAGCGAGGTGCGCAGCGGCTACGACGCACTCCGCGACGTCTTCCCCTTGTGGGCGGTCGTGCCACTCGTCTTCGGTGGCGCGACACTGCTCGGCTTCGGTGCCGGTCGAGCCGGCGGCTGCACCAGCGGCCATGGACTCTGCGGCACGGCGCAGCGCTCGCCGGCGAGCGCTGCGGTCACCGCCACGTTCATGACGACGGCGATCGCCACGACATTTGTGTTGCGGGTCGTGACGGGGGGTGACCTGTGAAGCTGAACCTGGTCGGCCTGTTGTTCGGCGCATTGTTCGGCGGCCTGCTCGCCGGAGCGCAGTTGCACGAGTACGACACCATCCATGCGATGTTGCGTCTTGCTGAGCCTGACGTCTTCTTGCTCATGGGGTCAGCAATCGCGGTCTCCGCCCCGTTGCTCTACGTGCTCGAGCGTCGTTCGATGCGCACAGCGTTCGGCGGCGAGTTCTTGCTCTCTCGCTCGAAGCCGCAGAAGCACCACTACCAAGGTGGTGCCCTCTTCGGCATCGGGTGGGCAGTGGCCGGTACCTGTCCGGCACCGGCACTGGTGATGGTGTCGTCGGGCGCACTGCTCGGCCTGGTGGCGATCCCGGGAATCTTCCTCGGGCTGCACCTCAATGAGCGCATGTCCGGTGGGAGTGCGGTCGGTGATGGCGAGCATCGCGAACTCACCATGGCCGACCAGTGAGCGACTAGATCGAGCGTTCCTGTCCGACCCAGTAGGGGTCGCGCAGCTCCCTCACGTAGAGCTTGCCGTTCGGTTGGCGGGGGAGCGTGTCGTGCACGTCGACCGAACGTGGGACCTTGTGGCGTCCGAGGCGGCCGCGAGCGAACTCCAGGAGGTCGTCGACGGTCGACTCGTCGCTGCCGCCGATCAGTTCGACTGCGGCTTTCACCTGCTCGCCCCATTCCTCGTCGGGGATGCCGAAGACGGCAACGTCGACCACCGACGGGTGATCGAGCAGCGCCTGCTCCACCTCGGTCGGGTAGATGTTGACGCCGCCACTGATGATCATGTTCGTGGCGCGGTCAGCGAGATAGACCCAGCCGGCCTCGTCCACCCGACCCATGTCGCCGAGCGAGAACACGCCGGGCTCGAGATACGCCGCCTCGGTCTTCTCGGGGGCGTTCCAGTACTCGAACGGACGATCCTGCCCGGGGGTATGGCAATACAGCGTGCCCACCTCGCCGGCCGGAAGCCGCTGGCCGTCGTCGTCCACGGAGAAGACGGCAAACCCCGTCACCGAGCGACCCACCGTGCCGGGGTTGGCTCGCCAGTCATCGCTGTCGACTCGGGTGAACACGCCCGCTTCGGAGGTGCCCCAGTACTCGGTGAGGATGGGGCCGAACCAGTCGATCATCCGTTGCTTGACGCTCGGCGAGATCGGCGCCGCGCCGTGGAGCACGGCGGCGAGGCGACTCGGGTCGAACGCCGCCCGACGCTCGTCGGGAAGACGGAGCATCCTCACCATCATCGTGGGCACGAGGTGGGTGCGGCGCACATCGAGCTCGTCGATCAGATCGAGCGTGCGCGCCGCATCGAAGCGGCGCATCAGGTGAAGGTGGGCGCCGTTGCAGAGATCGAAGAAGCCGTAGCCGCCCACGGCTGCGTGATACGCGGGACCAGTGACGAGCTGGGTGCCGTCGCCGTCGAATCCGACCTGATGTCCGAGGCGTTGCTGCAGCGCCAGCATCTCGGCGAGGGTGGCGGGCACGGCCCGTTTCACACCCTTCGGGTGGCCGGTGGTTCCCGAGGTGTAGCTGAAGCGCGAACCCGGCGGCCCGGCGAGTGGGAACGGCTCCGCCGAGGCGGCTTCGATCAACTCGTCGAGCTCGGGTCCGATCTCGATCACGCGGACACCGTCGGGAACGAGATGGGCGAGGTCGGGCTCGGCGAGCACGAGTCGCGCATCGGCGTCGCGCACGACATAGTCGACCTCGTGCGGGGCGAGGAGACCGTTGACCGGTACGAACCACACACCGCTCAGCACGGCAGCGAGGTAGATCTCGAACACCTCGACGCGATTGTCGGTCAGAACGGCGAGATGGCCGCCGACGCCCACACCGAGATCGTCGCGCAGCGCATGGCCCAGGCGGGTGGCGCGGTCGACGAGTTCGCTTCGAGTTCGACGACCACCGAGGTCGTCGCTGAGTGCGAGCGCGTCGGGTTGTTCGGCGGCCAGTTCGAGGATCACGAGATCAGCCGCCGGTGGTCGACCAGTGCCACGGTTCGCTCGGCAGGTTGTAGAGGCCGTAGGCCGAGGCGACTTCGGACATCACCTGGAACACTGCCGAGCTGCGGCTGCGGATGATTGAGCCTTGATAGGTGAAGTCGATGGCCAAGCCCCGCTCGTGAGCAGAACGACCTGGCCGAGCAGTGGGTGGTCGACACTGCGACGCCGGCATCTCCCAGATCGCGTAATCCGAGGTGCCGCAGTGGGCGCGTCGGAGCCGGATCTGCGAGTCGGAGCTGCGATATCCACCGCCACCGAGCGTGTAGCCGCGGGCTTCCATTGCGGCGAGGAAGCCCTCGAGGTTCTCGGCGAGGGCGACATTGACCACGATGCCGCGAACCGTGGTGAGGTCGACCGGCGCGTTGTCGGGGACGGTGACCGTGCGGTTCTCGCGATTGCGGTTGGCGATGGCCTCGGCGATTCGTTGTTCTTCAGCCTTGATCTCGGCGGCGAGATCAGCGTCGAGTGTTGCGAGCGCTTGCACCTCAGCGAGGCGGGCATCGAGGCGATCCTCGACGCTGTTGAGCAGCTCCTCTTCTCGTAGCAGCGCGGCGTCGAGCTCGGAGACCCGTCGAGCGACTTCGGCTCGTTCGCCCTCGAGCGCTTCGGTGTTGGCGGCGGCCAGTTCGCGTTCGCGTTCGAGCTGCGAGCCGAGGGCCCGCAGGTCGTCGATGATCTCGGTGGTGTCGCCGGTGCCGAACTCGATCAGGGCCTCGGTGCGGGCGTACTCCCAAGGGTTTTCATCGAGGGAGGCGTGGTCGCTGTTGGGGCCCTGGTGGCCGATGAACGCATCGACTGCCGACCGCTCGAGCAAGGCCCGCGTGGCGCCGATCTCGGCTTCCAGCTCACTGATCTCGGCCTCAGCGTTCGTCTCCGCGAGCTCGGCCGCGGCGACGCGCCGCTGTGCCGCGTCGAGGGCTGACTGCTGGGCATCGACTGCGGCGCGGAGCGCATCGAGCGCCGCGGTGAGTTCGTCGATGTCGTCGGTGAGTGCATCGACTTCCACAGCGAGGTCGGCCGCATCCTCTTGAACCTCGCGGCGCTGCTCGCGCAGATCATCAGGTGTTTCCTGCGCCGACGCGAGCGAGGCGGCGAACGCGAGCGCGACAAGAATCGCGGCAAGCAGCAGATTGCCGCGGCGGAGCGGTCGGAGGAGTCGGCGCAACATCAGTGTTGGGGTAGCTCGGTCTCGAAGCGGTTCGGGCGAACGTTCGTCACACAACCGCAATGAACGACTGATGACGGTACCAGCGTGGTCGAGTTTCCGCCCGGTCGGCCAGGGCTGGTCAGCGCGCGATCAGTCGTTCTTCATGGTCTGGCCGCCATCGACCGGAATGGCTGCACCGGTGACGTAACTCGAGGCGGGAAGGGCGAGGTTGAGCACCATGTGGGCGACCTCTTCGGGGTCGCCGTAGCGACGCAGCGCGGTACGCCGTCGGGCGAACGTGTCGCGGTGCTCGCTCGGGATCGCATCGGTCATCCCGGTGATGATCGGGCCGGGACACACGGCATTGACCGTGATGCCATCGGCAGCGAGGGCGACAGCCATGGCTCGGGTGAGACCGATGACGCCGTGTTTCGCCGTTGTGTAGGGCCACGATCCACGCGAGGCGCCGAGCCCTTCGGTGGACGAGATGTTGATGATCCGACCTTCTCCGCTGGCCCGGAGATCATCGAGACACGCTCGGATCAGGCGCTGGTGCGGCGTGAGGAGCACGTCGAGTGCGAGTTGGAAGTGATCGTCGGCATCGGGGTCGTCGACTGGGCCGCCCACGGCAATCCCGGCATTGTTCACGAGGATGTCGATCGGTCCGAGCTCGCGGTGGACGCGGCCGGTCACCTCAGTGATGGCGTCGGCATCGGTGACGTCGAGCACATAGCCGGCTGCCGTGCCCCCGGCTCCTTCGATCTCGGCGACGACGGCGTCGACCCCGTCCTGGGCGAGATCGGTCACCGCGACCTTGGCCCCCTCGTCGGCGAACAGATGCGCCTCTGCTCGACCCATGCCGGAAGCAGCGCCCGTGATCAGCACCACCTTTCCCTTCACTGAGCGGCTGCGAGTGCTGAGACGGGTCATGGCGGTCCTGTCGGTCGTGGGTGGTCAGTCCCAGTGGAGGCGGAACTCAAGTTCGTGAACGTAGCGCTCGCCGGGCCGCAGCACCGCGGAAGGGGCCCACGGCTGGTTCGGGGCATCGGGCACGCGCTGAGGTTCGAGACAGAACGCCGCGAACGGATCGTGGTGGCGGTCGTCGGCGCCCGCACCGCCGGAGAGGAAGGCGCCGGTATAGAACTGCACCGCCGGGTGGTCGCTCCACACCTCGAGTCGGCGGCCGCTCGGATGCGTCACTCGAGCGTGGCGACGCAGGCCTTCGCCCCGGACCATGAAGCAATGGTCGAAGCCGTTGGGCAACGAGAAGCCGAGGCGGTCAGACAGCGTGACACCGCCGCGAAGGTCGAACGGCGTGCCCTCCACGGATTCGGGCGGGCCGGACGGCAAGGTCTGGTCGTCGATCGGAACCACCGTGTCGGAATCGAGATCGACAGCGTGGGCGCCGATGTCGGCTTCGCCGGGGCCGCCCAGGTTCCAGTAGGCGTGGTTCGTCATCGAGACCACGGTCGGCGCGTCGGTGGTTGCCTCATAGGTGATATGGATCGCGTGATCGGTGAGGCGGTAGGTGGCCGACGTCTCGAGGGTGCCCGGAAAGCCGTTCTCGCCGTCGGGGCTCGTGCGCGAGAAGGTGACCGAGTCAGGCGCCGTCGCTGCGTCCCACACGACGTGGGAGAAGCTCGGCGACCCGCCGTGAAGCTGGTTGTCACCCTCGTTGGCGTGCACGGCGTAGGTGACACCGTCGAGGGGGAACTGAGCGCCGCGTAGCCGGTTGGCGTACCGACCCACCGAGGCGCCGAAGTATGGATTGCGCACCGGGTCTTCACGCGCCGCCAGCGAGTCGAGATCGAGGATCATCGGCACGGGATCCCCGCCGTCACTGGGCACCTCGACGCGGGCGAGCGTCGCTCCGAGGTCGAGGAGCTCGATCGCCAGACCCGAGGCCGCGACCAGTCGGTGGCGGTGCACCTCGGTCGGTTCCTGGAGTCGACTCCCGGCGGTCATTCCATACGGTGCGGACACGGGAAGTACCGTACGGGCTTTCGCCGACCGGAGGCTTCCCCGGGCATGACCACGCCAACCGATCTTGCCGACCGACTACTTGAGCTGACCGAAACTGTTCTGATCGATCTCGAGTCGAATCACGCGCCCGGACTCGAATTGCCGCGGGTGTTCGGCGGCTACGTCGTCGGTGCCGATGCTCGGGCCGATCTCGCATTCACGCTCGGATTGCTCCACTCGCACGGCGTCGAGTCGGTGGCCGGCGTGGACTGTGCCGCGACAGCACTCGAGATCGTGCGCCGTCTCGACGGCCCGACCACACACAGCTTCTACTCGTACCGCGCCGCTGAGACCGTGCTCCGACTCGGCGGCCTCGTCGACAACCCGCGGCTTGCCGCTTGGACCGACGCCGACCACGCCAACGTCGAGGCAGCGATCGACTCGACCTCGATGCTGACGATGCTCGACGACGGCTCGCTGCCGAACAACTTCGCGGTCGTGTTGACCCGTTGTGAGATCGCCCGCCGAGCGCTCGGCCGTCTACCGACCGAGAACCGACTCGACGAATTGCTCGACAAGCTCAGGGGCCTCTTCGGCGGATTGCCCTACGGCTGGTGGGATGACTTCGGTGGTGCGAACTACGACATGTACACGCCCGACGTATACCTCTTCGCAGAACCGTTCGCCGATGAACTCGGCGATTCCTGGGCACGAGGGCTGACCTCCGTCCTCGATGACCTCGCTGACGTTGCGACCCCCGGTGGGGCTGTGTCGTGGGGACGCTCGACCGGAGCGTTGGGCGTGGTGATGAACGTAGAACTCGGCGCCACCGCGGCCGGGCGAGGCCTCGGCGAGGACATCGCAGGCTGGCTCGGGAAGGCAGACCTGGCGACCACGGCGCTGAGCGGTTGGTTCGCCGACGGCCTCGTCTCGTCGCACCAGCGGCGCATGACGATGAGCTATCGCGGCCCCGAACGGCGGCTGCAGATGACACTCGATCTACTTGGCAAGCTGCTGCAGGCAGCCACCGAACTTCGCCACGCAGACCCGTTGGAAGCCGCGACTCCGGCCGCGAGCTTCGCCTCGGTCGACCGGATGGTCCGCTTCGAAGACGAGCGAAACGCCGGCGTGTGGGCCCATCGACGCGGTGGCCTGGACTTCGTTCTCCCCTTCGTGGGCGGCATGTGGGGCGACTATGCGCCGTCGCCTCGCTGGCCGGGCCGTTTCGAGGTCGCGGTCGAGTCGGGCCGTCACATCGGATGGCTTCCTGTTGTGCACGCCGACGGCACGGTGCGCACGGTCAACAGCGTCCCGAGCGAACTGCACCACGAACCCGGCGCAGTCACCGTCACCCACGACTTCTTCTCGAGCCTCGACTTCGGCGCGAGTGATGCGGGCAAGGTGCCGATCGCCGGGCGACGCGCCGCCACGTATCGCATCGACGGCCGGTCGTTGGTGATCGACGACACGATCACGCTCGATCGAGATCCCGCCACGATCGACGCGGTGGTGGTCGACATTCCAGAGGTGAAGGGCCAGCCGCTCCAGGTGGAGTTCACCTCCGACGATGCGCACACGGCAACCGTGGTCGACACCACCGGGATGCAACAGCACCGCTCGTTCTGGAACGAGCATTCCCGCACTCACGAACTCGTCCTGGAGCCAGCGGCGTCGCTGAGCTATCGCTGCCGGATCACGCCGCCGCTGCGAGTGGCCAGCACTGCGCACGGTCATTGGTACGACGCAAGCCTCTGGGGCCCAGTCGGAGATCGCATCGTCGAGTCGGCCGCTCCCCTGAGCGACGCCGGGGCATTGTCAGCATTCGACGTGGCCCACATCCATTGGCCGGAGTGGACGAGCGGGCTTCGGCCTGAGGACGCCCGACGGACCATCGACACACTTCGTGCCGCGGGTGTCGCGATCTTCTGGACGCAGCACAACCGCGTGCCTCATGCCGCACAGGACGCAACCGAGATCTACGAGATCTGGGCGTCGGAGGCCGACGTGGTCGTGCACCACAGCGATTACGGCCGAACCGTGATGGAGGCCAACTACAACTATGGCGACCACACGGTCCACGCGGTGATCCCGCATGGCCATTGGCAACACATGCTCGAACCGATGCGGCCGGCCGGTGGTCGCGAAGGGGCAGAGGCGCTGCAGGGAATGGAGCCCACCGGGCTACGGCTCGGTGTGGTCGGAGCCCCGCGCGTCCAGAAGGACACGCAACTCGTGATCGACGCGGTGCACGCGAGCGAGCGTGACGACATCGAACTCTGGTGTTGGTCCGTGCGCGACGAGGAGATCCCCGACGACCCTCGTATCCATGCGTCGCCGTACCGGATGACGGAGCATCACGTCTACGCCCAACGGCTGTTCACCCTCGATGCGCTCGTACTTCCCTTCACGGAAGGGATGCTCACCACCGGCACGATCGGCGATGCGATCGGTGCCGGAATCCCGGCCCTTTGCTCGTCCTGGGGCTACCTGCGTGAGGCCATGGGCGATGCCGGCATCTACTACGGCGACAGCCGCGACGAGTTGACCGCATGCATCGACTCGTTGACTCCCGACGTGCTCGCGGCGGCCACCGCGGCGATCCCCGAACGTCAGGCCGCACTCGACTGGAAGCCGATCGCCGAGGCGACCTTCTCGCTGATCGACGGTGTGGTCGCGTCTCGATAGCCACGTTTTCTGCCGCGGTGTCGCCACGGGATAGCGTCGCAGCCATGGAACTTGGATTCACCTGGGGCTACTGGACGCGGGCAATGCCCGAGAACTTCGTCGAACTGAGCGTTGCGGCGGAGGAGGCCGGTTTCGACTGCCTCTGGTCGGCAGAATCGTGGGGCTCCGATGCGTTCTCTCCGCTGGCCTACATCGCCGCACACACCAACCGCATCAAGCTCGGTACCGGCGTGGTCCAGCTCTCGGCTCGCACCGCGGCGGCCACCGCCATGCACGCGATCACGCTCGATCACCTTTCCAACGGACGGGTCATTCTCGGTCTCGGTGTGTCGGGCCCACAGGTCGTCGAAGGCTGGTACGGCATGCCGTCGCGCAAGCCCCTCGCTCGCACCCGTGAATACGTGGAGGTACTGCGCACGATCTTCCGTCGTGAGGGCCCCGCGGAATTCCAAGGCGACCACATCCAAATGCCCTACACCGGCGAGGGCGCCGAAGGGCTCGGAAAGCCGCTCAAGGTGATGACCCATCCGCTTCGTGAGATTCCGATCTGGATCGGTGCCGAGGGGCCGAAGAATGTTGCCCAGACCGCCGACATCGCCGACGGTTGGCTCCCGCTCTACTACTCACCCTTCCGCCCGGAGGTCTACGCCGACCAACTCGCGGGAGCGAAGGACGACTTCCAGATCGCCGTCAACGTCTCGATGAAGATCACCGACGACATCGAGACGGCCCTCTACGGCACCAAGGCGTCGCTCGGTTTCTACATCGGCGGTATGGGTGCCAAGGGGCAGAACTACCACACCAAGCTGATGGCGCGAATGGGCTACGAGGAAGAGGCCTACAAGATTCAGGACCTCTTCTTCGAGGGCAAGCGAGACGAGGCAATCGCCACGGTGCCGACCGAGTTCGCCGACGAGATTTCCCTGGTCGGTTCGGTCGAGCGGATTCGTGACCGGCTCCAGGCCTGGGAAGAGAGCCCCGTCACCATGCTCAACGTGGCGGCCCGGAGCGCTGAGGAACTGAAGGTTCTCGCCGACGTCGTGAAGGGGTAGGCCCCACGCGTGACCGGTGACGAGCTGATCACGATCGCGGTCCTCATCGGTACGTTCGGGGTGTTGGTTCTCGACCGTCTGCCGCCCTCGGCAACAGTGCTCGGGGCAACGCTGGTCCTGCTGCTCACCGACGTAGTCGGACCGCGCGAGGCGTTCGCCGGTTTCTCCAACCCTGCACCGATCACGGTTGCAGCCCTCTTCGTGGTGGCGGCCGCGACGCAGCGAACCGGGCTCGTGTCGGCCCTCGTCTCTCGACTGCTTGGCCAGCCGTCCCGTCGGGGTCTGGCCCACGCCCGTCTGTTGCTGCCTGCCATGGGGGCGAGCGCGCTCTTCAACAACACCCCGCTCGTCGCGATGTTGATCCCCGATGTTGTGGCTTGGACCCGGCGCAATCGTCGCGACGCCTCGCGGTATCTCCTGCCGCTCTCGTATGCGGCCATTCTCGGTGGCACGCTGACGGTGCTGGGAACATCCACCAACCTCGTGGTCTCCGGGCTGCTGGAGGACACCGGCGAAGAGGCGCTCGGGGTGTTCGAGTTCGCCAAGATCGGCGCGCCGGTGGCCGCGGTCGGGTTGGTCGTGCTCTTCGGGGTCTCAATCCCGTTGGTGAGATCCCGGCTGACCACCCCGGAGCAGTTCGACGCCTCCGGCCGCGAGTTTCTCGTGGAGATGCGCGTCGGCCCCGACCCGTCGATCGCGGGGCGCACCGTCCAGGATGCCGGGCTGCGAGGCCTTGCCGGGGTGTATCTCGTCCAGATCCGCCGGGGAGGTCGATCGATCGCTCCTGTCGGCCCCGACGAGATTGTCGAGGCGGGCGACGATCTGGTCTTCGCCGGCGAGGTGTCGAACGTGCTCGACCTCCAGCGCATGCGCGGGCTCGAGCCCACAGGTCACGACATGGTCGACACGCTGGCGGTCGCGGGGAGAGGCTTGTATGAGGTTGTGGTCGGCCGGATGTCGCCGGTCGCAGGACAGACGCTTCGCGAGTCGGACTTCAGGGCGCGCTACGACGCTGCGGTGATCGCGGTGCACCGAGCCGGCCATCGGCTCGACATGAAGTTCGGCGACGTCCGGCTTCGGCACGGCGACACGCTCGTTGTGGTGGCGGGCGTCGACTTCCGGACTCGGTGGTCGCAAGGCCCCGACTTCCTCGTCGTCGCTTCGCTCGATGCGCCGGCTCCGGCGGCGAGTGCGAAGGCGCCGGTCGTGGCGGTCACCCTCGCCGCGTTCGTGGTGGGTTCGGGGCTCGGTGTCGTGTCGACGATGGAAGGTGCGCTGCTCGCCGCCGCAGCGGTCGTGATGACTCGCGTTCTGAACTTCGACGAGGCGAAGCGGGCGATCGACCTCGACGTGGTCCTGCTCATCGGGTCGGCGTTCGGCCTCGGTGCCGCGGTCGAGCAGAGCGGTCTCGCGGTGAGGATCGCCGAGGGGTTCGTCGAGAGCCTCGACGGCTTCGGCACCTTTGGGATCGCCCTTGCGATCGTGATGGCCACATCGGTCCTGACCGAGATCATCACGAACAACGCCGCGGCGGTCGTGGTGTTCCCGATCGCCATCGCGATCGCTGGTCCGGCGGGGATCGACCCTCGGATCATGGCGATCGCAGTGGCGATCGCCGCGTCCACATCGTTTCTCTCGCCGATCGGCTACCAGACGAACACCATGGTCTACGGGCCGGGCGGCTATCGCGTGGTCGACTATCTCCGCTCCGGCGCACCCCTGAGTCTCGCCGTCCAGCTCACCATCGCCACGATGGTTGTCGTCCTCGCCTGAGAGAGGCTCGCCTCGCTCAACGCCGCCAGGGGGCGACCCATTGATAACGCTCCGCCGCCGACAGCTCGTCGAGCGCGGGGACGCCGTGTGAGCCGCCGAGGAACACCGCCAGCGAGCGTTGCGCGTGGGTGGGGATGTTGACGATCGTGACGTCGTAGCCCTCGCCGGTCAGATCGGTGATCGTCTCCGACAGGGTCGAGGCACCGCTGTAGTCGAGGCGACCACAGTTGGCGAAGTCGATGCGGATCGCCCGGGCATCGGGGTGTTCGCGAACGGCATCGCGGAAGGCGTCCTCGAGCGCAGGAGTGGAAGCGAACCACACCACGCCGCTCGGCCAGATCACGATCGTGTCACCGTCGAGCTCGTGGGCATGGTCGACGCGCATCTCGCGGTAGAGATGGAAGCCGATCGCGAGGGCGACACCGAGGAGCACGCCGCGCTCGACGTTGGGTGAGAAGGCGAGGGTTGCGACGAACGTACCGGTGGCGATCGCGGCCTGAGGCGCACTCTGTCGCCACATCCTGAAGATCGGCGCGGGTTGGATCAGTCGGTAGACCGCGGTGAACACGACGGCGCCGAGCACGGCCCGAGGCAATGGCTCGAGGTTCGACGCGAGAGGGAGCGCGGCGATGACGACGATTCCGGTGATGGCGCCGGACCAGTTGCTCCTCGCTCCGGCGAATCGGTTGAGTGAGCTACGCGAGAACGAACCCCCGACCGGGAACGCGCCGGAGATCGCCGACGTGACGTTGGCGATTCCCGAGCTGATGAGTTCACGATTGGCGCTCCACGGGATGCGATCGGCCGCAGCGAAGGTTCGGCTGATCGACGCCGGCTCGGCGAACCCGACCAGCGCGATCACGACGCCCGGGATGATCAGGTCGGAGAACTTGCCGAACGGGAGATCAAGGCTGAGCGAGAGGAAGTCGCCCGGCAGTTCGCCGATGGTCATGCCGTCGTAGTCGGAGACCTCGCTCCACACGGTGGCGCCGACGACCATGAGCAAGACGCCGGGGAACAGGTTGTGAATGCGGCGGGAGCCGAGCACGACCACGACCGTGGTCAGGGTGAGGACGATTGCCACGCTCGACCATTCGCCCGGATGCACGATGGTCCACCATGCTCGCTCGAGTACGCCGTCGGTCTCGGGGGCCACGCCGAACATCGAGGGCAGCTGTGACGAGACGATCAGGATCGCGGCCCCGGTGGTGAAGCCCTGGAGGACGGGCTGCGACATCAGGTACGCCACGGTGCCCATTCGCAGCAGGCCGAGCAGCAGGCGGGTGACGCCGACGATCAAGGCCAGGAGCGCGGCTGCCTTGACATAGTCGTCGGTGCCCACCGCTTCGAGTCCGGAAAGGGCGCCGAACGTGAGTAGCGATGTCAACGCGACCGGACCGGTCTGCAGATACGGCGACGACATGAACGGTGCGGCGATGAGCGGCGGAAGCGCGGCGGCGAACAAGCCGACATACGGCGGCACGCCGGCGATCTCGGCGTAGGCGAGCGACTGAGGTATGAGGACCAGCGCCACCGAGATGCCGGCGACGATGTCGCCGGCCGTGGGCCGGGGCATCCCGAGTCGTTGCGCCGATGTCACCCCACGAGTGAATCACGTCCCACAGCGATTCCCCGCCACCGCTGTGGCGGGGGTCAGGTGTCGTAGGCGACGACTTCGAACTCGATGCCGTCGTGATCGTAGAAGTAGAAGCGTCGGCCCGGTTCGTAGGTCATGAACACGTGGGGTTCGATGCCTTCGGCTCGAACTCTTGCTTCGACCGGATCGAGGTCGTCGACCAGAATTCCGAGGTGCTGAAGGCCGCCGACACGGTCGGGGGGCGTGGCATCTTCAGGCGACTCTTCCGGTGTGTAGAGCGCGAGATACGACGTGTCGGTGCCGACGTGGACGGTGCGGCCTCCCACGATCGACGGTCCGGACCACCGGACGTGCCAGTCGAAGATCCGCGTCAGCATCGCCGCGCTCTCTTCCGGATCCGTCACGGTGACGTTGGCGTGTTCGAGGATCATGCTCTCTCCTATATCGAAAGTTTAGACTTGTGTTATTCACGGTCTCATTCCGTTGATCAAATTGTCAAGGGATTCATTGCGAAATATCCGCTATCGTGATGGCCATGAATGAGCCCTCCGGTATCGGCGACGCGCAGCGCCGAATCGTCGACCACCTGAAGCGGGCTGGTGCGAGCACCACCGCGAGCATCGCCGATGCGCTGGGCGTGACGACGCAGGCCGTGCGGCCGCAGCTCGTCGAGCTCGAAGAGCAAGGGCTCGTCAACGCCGAGACCCTCGTGACGGGCACTCGCGGACGGCCACCTGTCGGTTGGGCACTCTCTGAGCTCGCGATCGAGCTGTTTCCCGATCGCCACGGAGATCTCACGGTCGAATTGCTGCAGACCATGCGCACCGAACTCGGCGACGACGCCATCGAGTCCGTACTCGCGGCACGTGACCGGACCCACCTGGCCGAGCTGCAGCGTCGGATGTCTCATCTGCCACCGGCCGATGTCGAAGGCCGAGCCTCCGTGCTGGCCGAGCAGCGAACCCGGCAGGGCTACATGGCGGAGGTCCGTCGCGAGGGCGACGATCTCGTGCTGACCGAGCACCACTGCCCGGTCTGCGCGGCAGCAACGGAGTGTCAGAGTCTCTGTCGCAACGAGCTGGAGCTGTTTCAAGCAGCGATCGGCGACGTCGCCCAGGTCGAGCGCAGCGAACATCTCTTGTCGGGTGGCGAGCGCTGTGTGTATCGCATTCGGACCCGGCGCTGATCGGCCACTAGCTTCAGCCGCGGTGACGTTGATCGAACTGCTGACCGACCGGGGGACAGCCACCCGACTCAAGCCTGGCGGGATCCTTTTTCACGAGGGCGACCGAGCCGGCGCGGTGTATGGCGTTGTCAGTGGGCGGGTCAGGGTCGAGGTGAGCACGCCGAC
>Ga0055584_100003000_pt1 | contig 16709 bp, 14 predicted proteins | sample OSDHelmetaG_FD_58716 | JGI IMG/M metagenome (GOLD analysis project Ga0055584, IMG submission 58716) | Pelagic marine sediment microbial communities from the LTER site Helgoland, North Sea, for post-phytoplankton bloom and carbon turnover... | ecosystem: Environmental > Aquatic > Marine >... | reverse complement strand
GGAGTAAATTGAGGCATTCAACTATTGAATCAAGATTTTGAAGAAAAAAGCACTTATAACGGGGATTACTGGACAAGATGGGGCTTATTTGGCTGAATTGCTCTTGAAGAAAGGCTACGAAGTGCATGGTATAAAGCGAAGGAGCTCAACATTCAACACTTCCAGGATAGATCACCTTTATCAGGATCCTCATGAAGATGACAGAAAATTCATTTTACACTATGGAGATCTTACCGACTCAAGCAATATCATAAAGGTTATTCAACTCGTGCAGCCAGATGAAATCTACAATTTGGGAGCTATGTCTCATGTACGTGTAAGCTTTGAATTGCCAGAGTATACCGCAAATGCTGATGGCATAGGAACATTGAGAATTCTGGAAGCGGTAAGACTTTTAGGGCTTGATAAAAAGACCAGGATCTATCAAGCATCCACATCAGAACTATTTGGATTAGCCCAGGAAGTACCACAAAATGAAAAGACTCCTTTTTATCCAAGATCACCTTATGCAGCAGCTAAATTATAGAAAAGCCTATGATATGTTTGCATGCAACGGCATCCTATTCAACCATGAAAGTCCAATAAGAGGAGAAACCTTTGTAACCAGAAAAATAACCAGAGCTGTTGCAAAAATTTCCTTGGGTCTTCAGGATTGTCTCTATTTGGGAAACCTGGACACTCAAAGAGATTGGGGGCATGCTAAAGATTATGTAGAGGCAATGTGGCTCATGCTACAGCAAGACACTCCTGAAGATTTTGTAATCGCTACAGGAAGGACAACGACGATTAGAGCATTGGTGATTATGGCATTTAGAGAAGTGGGAATAGAAATTGTTTTTAAAGAATCCGGAATAGATGAAATCGGAGTTGTTATTCATGTTGAGGGTAATCAATCTGTTGATAAAGGAGATATTATAGTCAGAATAGACTCTAATTATTTCAGACCAACGGAAGTAGACTTGTTAATTGGCGATCCAAATAAGGCGCTGGAGAAATTAGGGTGGAAACCAAAATATAGTCTGGAAGAAATGGTTATTGAGATGGTGAAGAGTGATATGGAAATTTTAAATAAGTAGGACTAGAACTCCAATTTTTCCAGTTCAGCCTTAAACCTTTTGAGAGCGTAGTTGTATAAATCAGTTTCCAAAGAAACTGCTTCTTTTATTCTCTCTAATTGTGAGAAATTGAAATTTTCGGATATATACTCTCCTTTATTTCGATGCTTTAATACTTTTAAATTCCATTCAAATATCTGATTGCAAAGCTTAACACTTTGCTCATAGTGTTCAGTAAAGCCTATAAAACTGAATCTTTCTAAGCTCTTTTTCAAAGCGTCAAAAGTCTTTTCCGAAGGAACATATCCAAGTGCTCTACATTGAATTGATGCTTCAAGTTCTAAAAACTCATCCAATATTTGATCAATGCTTAGACCTTGATACCTCCGCCCTCTTTGTCTTTGGTACATAATGGCCGACTTGACTCGTGATACAGGTTCTCTTAAAAAAGTGAGTGTTTTTGGAGGATTCTCTTTATAATGAAATAATGGAAATAAATCATAATGTCCTATTAATATATTCGGTCTTTTCTTGTTTTCCAATTTTAATAAGGAGTTCTTCCAATTTAGATATTGAGCCTTCTGTTGGACAAAGTATTCTATAGGCCCTGGATATATAGAAGTCGTATTGAAATAGTCATATAAAGAATATCTAAATGAGGTGCCTGCAGTCTTAGGAATATGCATAAAGTAATACATCACATCCTCAGAAAGACTCTGTGATCTAGAAAAATGATCTTTTACATTCTTCAGAAGAAAAGGAACATCAGAGATATCCATCTAATAATTTTCCAAAATTAGGTTCCAAAATTACATTTCACTTTTACAATATGACTACTTTGGCCGACTTAAGTGTTCAAAATGAATAAATAGTGGATAACCGCCCTATTCCAATAATAATCCTAAACTGGAACGGTATTGAAGACACTTTAGAGTGCCTCGACTCACTCACCTATCAGACTTATGAAAATTTTGAAATCTATCTTGTTGATAATAATTCATCTGACAATAGTGTAGAGATATTAAAACAAAAGGTAAAGGTAATACCCAATCTCAATCTTATAGTGAATCAAGAAAATATTGGCTTTACAAGAGGAAATAATGAGGTAATGAGAAAAATTCTCTCTTCAGATCTCATATCACCCTATATAATCTTACTCAATAACGACACTATACAGGATAAAAACTGGTTAAAAAATATTATTCAATCAGCAAAGGATAATAGTGCTCATATAGTTTCTTCTAAAATGATAGATTATTACAATCGTGCTTTAATGGATAATGCGGGACATTTTATGCTAAATACAGGAGAGATAATATCTATTGGGCATCAAGCTCCTATTGAAGAATATAATAATCCTTTTGAAAATATTGGAGCATGTGGAGGTGCAGCTCTGTATTCTACTGATATGTTAAAAGACATCGGTGTATTTGATGAGTACTTTGATACTGGTTACGAAGATGCAGAGTTAGGATTACGGGCCTTTATTGCTGGGTATAAATGTTGGTATGAACCATCTGCAATAGTATACCATAAAATGGGGCAGAGCATTAAAAAGGTATTTAGACAAGAATATGTTGAAAAAATATTCAAAAATACATGGTACACATATTTTGCCAATATCCCATTGGGTGCTCTTCTTATTAATGCCCCCTTTTTCATATTAAAGCATTTACTGTCCATTTTATTTCTTTTTCTTCTTGGAAAAAAAGAATATGCTCAGTCACTTATAAATTCATTTATTGATACTATAAATGAATCATCTAAAATTGTAACCAAGAGGAAACGATCCCAAAAGAATGTTTCTTCAATAAAAATACTCAAGAAGCAAAAGTTTTTTTTATTCTACGATATTCAAAGAGTTGTGAACATATTTTTCTTTCGCAAAAGAGAATTATTTGAAAAATATGTTGAATAATTGTTCATCATAAGCTTATTCTATCTCTCTATTATTTGATCTACAGGACTTTCAGATAGACCTATATGGTCATTTATACTTCTAGTTATTGCATAACACATTTCTCGTTTTCTTTCTAATTTCATAGATCTATACTTTGAAGGAATTTTAATTGACATGGGGTTTATCGTGGCAAGTTCTTTTTTGAGAAATGGATAATCATAATTATAGACAAGGAAATAGGAGAATGCATGAGAAGGATTAATGGGTAATCCACTCAAAAGTTTTAAATAAATGTTAGGATTATACTCGTCCAAAATATGGTAATATTCTGAAGAAGAAATATCAGTTCCAATCTGATCATGAAGAGTTTTGAGAAATCTACTTTTGATTTCAGTAAAAGGAAACAATACGATCCATTTATACTTTTTCTTCTTTATTAATTTTGAAAAACCAATCTCATATGACTCTATTATCTTTCTTTTGGATGACTGGTTTGTAATATTATCGAAAAAGTTTAGCATTGATTCTTGAAGCAAACAGGAAGCTGAAACGGAATAATAAAAAGATTGGATATGCTCATTTAGCTCATACGAATCTAAAAGGCCAATAACTTCAAAGCCCTCATTGTGTTTGTGAATTGTATGATGAAGAATATTTTCAAATGACCTATATGCATAAATACTATCATTCATAAACAGAACAGAATGGCAATCCTCATTAAGCAATTTCTTGGTTTTCAAATAATTTAAGCCAGTTCGCCAACTCCCAAAATCATATCCTTCATTAGACCTATGGATTATTACTTTTACGTATTGCTTTAATATTATGATATCTGATGCTCTTAATTCGTTTGAAGAAGTAATAAAAACAATATCATAATGTTTTTTTAATTCAATCAGAAGATGAATTATATATGACTCTAATACAGATTCCTTTGAGTAAGATGCAAAAAGACAAATCTTTGTATTGGTTATTGGAGATTCTATGATTTCTGTTTGTCTCCTTTCATTTGTTGAAGTGTAAAATAGTTCTTGAGAATTATTAATACTTGAGAATAATTTGTTGCTACCATAATTAAGGATGTCTCTGATCAGGTCTTTCAGACTACCTGTATAGTAGGCCAACTTAATTCTTCTCTTTAAGTAATTAATCTTATTCCAAAGTATTATCTCCATGTACTAGCTGCGAAATACTAAATTTGTCACGAATAACTGAATTAAATTGGGAATAATAAATACTTTAATAAGACCATTTGTAGACTACTTACCAGAAAACAATCGTATTGAAAGAATCTGGAAACTCGCTCAAGTCGATTTTAAAAAAAGGTACTATAATGACCGCCTAGGTTTATTATGGGCGCTTATTAAACCTCTAATTCAAGTAACTGTATACTACACAGTATTTGCCACTGTATTTAAAATTGAAAAAGAAAATTATGCATTGTTCCTCTTCTGTGGTATTATTTTTTGGGGCATTTTTACAGATGCCACGACAAGAGGTATAAAGCTACTTAGTGATAAAAAATATCTCATAGAGAATATTCAGTTTAACCGTTTAGATCTTTACTATTCATTTATTTTAAGCATATTAATCGGTTTCTTATTCAATTTTGGGGCATTTTTTCTAATGAGTATTTTTAATGGAAACTATCCTGATTATGAAACACTTTTTTTTCCAGTAGTCATATTAAATCTCTTGATCATTTCTATGGGATTTACCATGATACTTTCATGTTTTCAGCCTTTTGTAAAAGACATTCAACATGCATGGGACATGATCATTCTCATTTTATTTTGGACGTCAGGAATCTTTTTTGAAGCCCAACAAGTTCTAGACGAGCAGCCCTGGATGCTGTATGCAAATCCGTTCTTAGGAATTATAGATACCGTCCATGGCTCATGTCTGATCGATTACGAATTAAATTTTTATTACCTCTTTCTCAATTTTATTCAGTCAGCATTGATCCTATTGTTAGGCATATGGGTACACCGATCATATGGATATCTAGCTGTTGAAAAATTATAATATGCAAAAACCAATTATAGAATTACATAATGTATCGAAAACCTTTAGAATTAGAGAAAAGAACTCTGATTCTATCAAGGAAAAAATAAAAAATTTATTTTCAAGAGGAAATGGCTTACGGAATATTCAGGCACTAAAGAACATTAACCTAAAAGTTGAAAAGGGTGATTTTATTGGTATTATCGGCCATAATGGAAGCGGCAAATCGACACTATTAAAAATTATACTCGGAGTGCTTCCACCAGACAATGGGGGGAATGTAATCTCCAGAGGTCGAATGATAAGATTAGCCTTGGGTATGGGATTTGATCCAAATCTTACAGCACGTGACAATATATATGTAAATGGCACCATTCTAGGCTTGACTTTCAAACAAATAGGAGAACAATTTGATGATATATTAAACTTTGCAGAATTAACTGAATTCGTTGATACTCCTATCAAGTTTTTCAGTAGTGGAATGGTATCAAGATTGGCCTTCTCAGTGGCTATGCATGTGGATGCAGATGTATTGTTGATAGATGAGTTTTTTGGCGGAGTAGGAGATCAAAACTTTAGGGCTAAATCGAACAAAGTGTTTAAAAGTGCTTTTTTAGATGGAAGAACCATTGTTTTTGTAAGTCATAACCTCCCTACAATAAAACAGTATTGCAACAAAGTGGCTATTTTAAAAGAAGGGGAAATGATTTGTTTTGATGAGACCAGTAAGGCTTTAAATGTATATAGTGAAAAGTACTCTAACTAAGAAACATTATGGTACTCTTTATACCATTCTACAAAATTCTGTAATCCAACATCAATGTTAGTAATGGGTGTATAATCTATCAATTCACTTAAAGCTTTAATATCTGAATAAGTTATTTTCATATCTCCTTTTTGCATCTCGACAAATCTCCGTTTAAAAGGTTTGTTTGCTATTTTTTCAATGGTATCTATAAATTCCATAAGCTTGACTGGCTTACTATTTCCAATATTGAAAATATTATATTTATTCTTATAGGCAGACTTCGCGTCCAGTGAGTCAAAGTCCAAATTCACCAGTCCACATATTCCGGTTATAATATCATCTATATAGGTAAAATCTCTTTGTAGCTCACCATGGTTGTAAATGGAAATTTCATCTCCATTGTAGAGTGCTTTTGTAAAGGAATAGTAGGCCATGTCTGGCCTGCCCCAAGGTCCATATACAGTAAAAAACCTCAACCCCGTAGTGCGCATTCCGTGTAAATGACTATAGACATGTGCCATTAACTCGTTACTTTTTTTAGTAGCGGCATACATACTTATAGGACTGTCTACTTGTTGTTCAATTCTATAAGGAATCTCATCCGAAAGGCCATATACACTCGAACTACTTGCATAAATCACATGATTGATGTTCATTTGATGGCTTAATTCAAGCACATTAGAAAATCCTGTAACATTGGAATTGACATAAGTCAAAGGATTCTGGATACTATATCTTACTCCAGCTTGAGCTGCTAAATTAATGACAAGATCAAATGTGTAATCTCTAAAAATCTTCTCCATTTCTTCATATGAAGAAATATCTATTTGATAGAATTTGTATGAAGATTCTTTAAAGGCATTTCTGATATTTTTTAACCGATCCATTTTCAACTGCACTGAATAATAATCGTTAAGATTATCCACACCGACTAATGTATGCCCTTCTTCAAGAAGAGATTTTGCCAGATGGTACCCTATAAAGCCAGATGTTCCAGTAAGCAATACCGTCATGAATCGGTATATTTTAAATATCCATTCATAAGTGATAACGTTTCACCATTTTCCAAAAGATAATCACTACACACCAGGATTCTGTGGTCTTTCGTATCACTTTGGTTCATATTTACATTAAGTATGGCGCCCTTTTCATTTATTAAAAATGATTCTTTCATTGAGCTTAATTCCTTATAACTAGCCACTTCTTTCAGTTTAGTATAATTGAAATGATTTGGAACTTTCGAAAGCATCTTATTATGTGGGATCTCAGACATTTTTTTTCTAGTATATGTAGGTGACCCTAAATAAAAAGATAATCCATTAAAGTGAAAATCTTCTATTCTCTCAAAATTCAATATATCCAGATCTACTGAGACAAGGCCATCATTGGATAGACGTGAATAAAAGCGTACAGGGTGTCGTACTTCATCTTGCTCAGTATTATTCCAAAGCGATCTAGGTATAACAGATCCACACCCTGAGTTGATTCCTGATCCATTCACAATCATACATTGGTTTACAACATCTGAGTTCTTTGACATTTTCCAATTAACATCTATTGGAGGAGCCAATATATTACAAGATTTTATGTATTTATAATGCTCCATAAATTCTATTACAGCATCATTACCTTTATCAAAAGGTGGCACATAGTCATGAGTTACAAAAATAGAATTCACATGAAAGAGTTGATTTATCAACTTCATGCCAAATTCATCCACCATACCATCATTAAACATTAAATCAATCTGCTCACCAGCCTTAATCATTCTATCCAACACTACAGAACTATATGTATTAGGATTGTACTCAATAATATCGTCATACTCGCTCGGGATCTGACAGGCATTTTTAATATCGATAGTTACAATTTTGCCTACTCCATTTTTCCTAACAGCCTGAGCCATGCTAAAGCATGTAGATCCAATCCAGGTTCCAATCTCAACTATGACTTTTGGTTTGAATTTTCTAATTAAGAGATATAAGAAATTACAATCCGATCCTCCTGTCGAATCCTGCATTCCAGTATCGACATTTTTATGTACAATATCAGAGAATTCTGCCAATTTTGATGATAAGTACGAAAGCTCCGAGCCATATTCTTCATATAAGCTTTTAACCAATTGAAAATATTGTGTTTTTGTGTAATTAGGCTCCATCCTTTAATAGTGTAAATTTTTCTTGTAAATTTTTCTCTGATATGGCTTCCATCAGCTCCTTATAATTAGAAATGACATCGTTTAGATTATCACTAACCGTTTTGTAGTATGTGGGAGACGAAGGATTAATGTATTCGACTCCGATAAACTTCCATATTTTGCCAAATACTTTTTTATTTGGTTGATTTTTACCCATCAAATCATATGAATCAAAAAGATTCTCATAGAATACCGTGGCTGCTTTTACCCCATGATCCGTTAAAAATGAAGTGTACTTTCTTTTATTTTCTATAAGATCCTTTAAGATATAAAGAGTCCTTGGTATATCTATATTTACTTTCACCTGCTCTACTGGTCTTATTGAGTGCGAAATATTTGTGCGCTTTTTGATTATACCCTTGTGGTTTTGAATTTCAATTGATATAGAATGTTTAATATTATTATTTCTAACAAGGTGAATTAATCTGTAACCTCTATCAATAAACTTCATTAATATATCATTGTTAACCTGATGATATTTCACTCCGAATCCAAATACAACATTTGAAAATTTAGTCTCTAGAAAGGATAACCATTCATCAAAAGACTTATGGTAGTGGAGAAAATTTTCATTTATTTGTGTATTCTCATTAGGTTTTATCATTAATTCATGTCTACACAAAACATCTGGATGTTTATCCAGAATCTTTTCGAGCACAGTCGAACCACTTCGGACAGAACAAAAAACAATGAATTTTTTCATTTTCTTTTAGAATAATAAATTTTTGAAAATGGCCTTTCTATGATGTAAAATGATAGTACTGATAAAAAAATAGTGCTAATTAAGAAAACTGGGAATTTATAATAGTTCTGAATTGTTAGAGATCTGATAAAATTAAGAATGAGAGCATGAAGTAAGTAAACACTGTAACTGATCACGCCGATAAATCTTAACATCTTCCATTCAAAAAATTGTTTGATCCAATGATTCTTATGAAGAAGAGATAACAATAATATTCCCCATAAGACTGAATAAGGAAAAATAAAAGCTGGTCCTTGGATATTTATTTTAGTTGAAAAAACAAAACTAAAAACATCTGGAATTAGTAGTACAATAATACCTAATGAAATTAAAGGCAAATTTGGCATTCTATCTAAAACAGATTTACTATTGAATTTTGGTTGAATAATGTATTCGAAAGCTATAATTGTACCTATTATAAAAGGTGGTAAATATTTCACCAATGAAATAGACGATAAATTATAAAAATTACTTGTAAGTGTTGATCCTATTATCAGAAGAATTAAAAAACAATAGGTAAAAGTTTTGTTCCAGTTAAAAAACCTATGACATAGGTAGAGAATTATTGGAGAAAGAAGGTAATATTTAAATTCTACTGGAATTGACCAAAAGATATTTTCACCTTTTAAAAGAAATATATGTTCTAGAATATTATCCTTGTTATCAATAATAATTGATACGCCATAAGGTGACAAATAATGATATAGCAATAATGATAATATAAAAAGTGAATAAATTCTAAGTATTCTTCTCAAAAAATAATTAATCCAAAAATGTATATCTGCATTTTTATTTTTTAAATTTTTAATTATTTGTGTATCAAGTAAAAATGCAGATAATAAGAAGAATAAATATACTCCTATTTTTCCTGAGAATCTGAAATTTATCGATTCATACAATAATATTCCCGCATTACTTGCATGTGATAATACTACAAATAATACTGCTAATCCCCTAAGGCCATCGAGAGATTTAATATGATTGCTGTTTTCATCATTAGAGAAAAATATATTGTTAAATCGATTCTTCAAATTTACATGCATATTGTAAAATCTTACCACTACATATTAAGTCGGAATAAGCTCCTTTAAATAGATTATTTTTGGGTGGCTTAAGAATTGAAGCTTCAAATAAAAGAAATAGATACTTTATGACCTAAAATTTAGTAGAATCAATATAATTTAAAAGTGGGCCTTTAAATTCATTTATAAAATAAGATTTTAACAATATGAAGCTATCACTTAAAGATTCTCTTTACTACATTACGCACCACTTGTGAAGGTGGTTCAGAAGTTAGAGCTTTGACAAGCAATTTCAAATTTGTAGCACTGATTGTTTGAGGAGTAGGATGGACAATCCCCTTCACTTCAGCTGAACCAGTATTTAATTCATAAATTAAAACATTTTCTTCATCTTCTTTGTATTTAACTTTCCCAATATGCCTCCCTCCTAACTTCCTCACAAAAAAGCGATTCATATTGGTCAATAACCCATAATCTAAATCTGGTATCATTGATAGTTTTTGATCATTTGATAAGGGTTTTCTTAGTGGCATAATATTCATATTAAAATCCCTCTTGAATACATTATTCATTAATGTTACCTGATCACGATTTAATCCGGCCTTGATAAAATCGGACCACCATTGACTACATAATCTTTTTACTTCTTCCGTGTTACGCCGAAGCAATACGGCATTCCAAGTCAGTCCAAAATCAGTTGGGAAATTATTATCTAGTAAATAATTCTTGAACTCCATAAGGGTTGTTGATGAAGCCTTTTTCAGTACTCCTAACTCATTTAATTCTTCATAAATACATGATCGCTGAGGATGCTCAAATGCTGCAAAATCGCTTTCAGACAATTCTTGTTGGATGAAATCCAAAAGCCCATTAGAACGTACAGTAATATTAGCATCTACATAAATGATTATATCATAACAGCCGAAAAAGTCGAGTGCTCTAATTTTTAAATACCTATTTGACTTTACAAAATCAGTATGTAATAGATCACTTTTAATAATTTCCCAGGAATTTTGACCGAATTCATGATCGTAATCTCCTATATATATAAAGTCAATTCCTGGAATAGTACTTACATCATTGGGCTCATCATATTTTCCAAAATTGGATGTAAATAAAACAATCCTATTTTTGGTCTCTTTTTGTACATTGGATATGTTTTCCTTCAATAATTTTTGAGCCGTTATATCTCTGCACAACATTTCATAATCAGAGATAATACGTGCTGGTGATGTACGTTCTTTCAAACGACGCATACATTCTAGACCATAATACCACGTATCAGTATCAAATGTATCTTTTGCCTTTTTAATTGCGTTTTCAATGTAAACGAGTTCAGCACTGTCTACAAAATATGGATAATCCGCAGGGAGTAATTCTGTGTTCGTGCGATCTCTACTACAGATAATATTATGACCCAAGACGGCGGCAGTTGATATTTTTGCGTTAGTCTTGTATTTGTATTCCTGAGTAGAATGATCTCTGATACTTAAGTGACAATTAAAAAGTGTGAAATATTCGGGTTTGATATTTTCTGTATTTCTAATAAGGTGATTTTTTGAATAAAAGAGAGCGCCTTCATAGTCTGCATTGATTAAATCGGTCATCCTGATTCCGCATTCACTGTCTATCACCTCGATTTTATGAGACTGAAAAAGATATTTGGCTTTTTCGAGGTTTTTCTCAATCGAGCTTACACCTCCAAAATACCCAAGCTTCAACTCATCATGTTCGTAAGATGGAATACCATCAAGACGTGGATCCCAGAAGTGATATATTGGATATATAGGAGGAGGGTTATCTAAACTGTCCAATATGAAATTTCTCATGGATTTATTATTGACAATGATGGCATCAAATAAATCCAGATGATCCATGATTTTATCGTCATACATGAATCCATCTATCATGTCTAAAATCAGGATATTGTTGTTTTCTTTGAGTTTGTTTATATATGTAGAGTTATATGACCAAATGCAAAAAACAATGGAATTTTTAATATCAGAAAGCTCATTGATTACTTCACTTTCATCCTTTTCATGATAGTGTCCTCTTTCTATTACTTTATTAGTCTCAAGTATTGAGCCCAAAGGAAGATCACTATGTATTGCCATCTGTTCTCTTACTTGGTTACATCTGACAATTGATGATCCCAATTCTTTAAATGGTACTAGAAAGTGCACGCTGTCATTTTTTGCAGGATTGTTTTTAGTATGATCACTCTTTTTCACCTCCACATTTCTTACATCGTAAGGTCTCCATAGCTCTTTGAATAATCCATTTTCCTCCCAAGGTTTTCCCTTGCCACACCAATGAATAATATTGGCCTGGTCAATCAATGACTTAGGAATAGAGCTGTCACCTCCGAGGTTTTGTAAATTCCATCTGTAATTCAGTTCCTTATATTTATTAAAAAATACTAGGTTTAACAATGGCTGTGTGCCAAGTGAAGCAACACCATTCTCACTATATTTATGATAATGCATCCAGCTTTCTAATTGATCAGTGACCATGTATCTTCGCCAATAATCCAATGAAGTACAAAATATCCCGGCATTAAATGGATGATAATCTGAAGAAGCTTCTTTCAGGAAAGATCCATCTTCACTATTTATGAAGTCTGAATAAAACAAATCTTCTAACTTCCCTTTTATTATTGGAGTTTGGCTACTCTTTTGGTAAGCCATAGCTGCAAATGGATGAGTAGAATTGTAGTATAATTTAAATAAATTGGACAGATCAGCTTTTACTATTAAATCAGGGTCTAGATAGAGCATATGATTCACTTGAGGTAAAAGTTCTGGAAAGTAAAATCGAGCAAAATTCATTACACTCCTGATATTTACATTAGTAGTGTCATTGACCCTTATATTATTTTTGATTCTTTCATGTCTTATCGGACCAATACTCACCAGATGATATCGGAAATCTTCAAATAGTGCGTTTTTATCTGCGATATCAGTTAAGTACTTTTCAAAATCAGCTTTTTCATCATCATCAGTGAGTACTATATTAAATTTAAACAGATGTGTATCCGCCGAGTTAGATAATATAGATGCTATGGCAGCGAATAATCCACTGAAACAATTACTATCACAGCAGAAGACAATATCGATGAATTCAGATTCTTCTCGTCTCTGAGATTCATATCTATCCTCGACTATTTGATTGAAATTGAGACCTGCTGCAGCACTAAATCCACGCTTTTTACCTTCTTCTAGAGGATAGTTTCGCTCTTTCAGGTATTTGTATATCGGTGCTTTATAATACTTATTCTTAAGCTCAGGAGTCATATTAAGAAAAGCTTGAACCATATGCTTATCTAAGAAAGGGTATCTACCTTCTATACCATGAACTCCAGACACATATTCTTCTTTTGACATATAGGAACTCATGGTTCCCTCATAGAAACTATACCAACTACTTTCTCGGCCTGGCATAGTCACTGATTTTTTAGGAAATATGGTTGACAAATCATCAGGATACAAACCTCCGAAACTGCTGTGATCAAATATTTTCTGACCTCTAAATCCATAGTCACTATGAATCTCATCAGCACCTTGTCCTGAAAGGTATATCCTTTGAGATCTACTACTTGCAATATCACAGATTACCGACATTCCAGTGGCCGCCTGGTCATCTGTCATTCGTACAAAATTATTGGAACGTCGAGATGGATCTAAAAATGGTACCTTCTGATAAGCAAATTCTTCACAATTTTCTTTTATGAAGTGATAATGCTTTTCAAAATGCTCATGATACATTGTAATCATCTCGTGCGAGACTGCATTGATCCTTTTGCGAGCATTGAGAACTTTCTTATCTTCATCAGCAAGGATGGTGTATGTATTATATGGTATGTTTTGGTAGTTCAGTGAGGCACAAATGGCCCCACTATCATAGCCACTACTGAGACAAACAAAAACTGGGTACTGCATATTAGCCGCTCTCAGTGCAATGGACTCGTCAAATGCTTCGATCCACGGCTGAAAAGAATCTACAGTCTGAGATAGATCAAAGTCAAATAATGAATCCCTTCCTATTACCTTATAAGTCTTTGAATCCAGGATTATAGTCGTATTAGCTCCTACCTTTTCTGGAAATAAAAATCCCAGTCTTTTTAGCGCACTAGCATAAGTACTGATGCCTATCTCTCCACCTTCTACCGACCAAAACAAAGGCTTTGTAGCAAATACATCACTGCTAAATATAATTTTATTGGTAGAATGGTCTACTAGTAAGATAGCAAACTCACCGTTCAACTTTTTGATAAAAGAGGCTCCGTATTCTTGGTATAACGGAATAATACAATATCCATCTGATGGATAATTTCCAAAATCCTTATAATTATATATTTCACCATTGAAAAAGGCTATAATATTTCCTTCTTTATGCACGAAAGGCTGGGTTGTGATGTCACCAGTGAGATGAAGTAAATTATGAACATAGTGAAATCTTGAATCCTCTAGAGAACTTGTAAAGTCGGGACCACGAAATTTTAAAAAGTGATTGACATATTCTAAATTATCAAGAGTGTCTTTTCGACTACTGAATAAGAAACTGCACATGAACTACTTCATTGAAATTAAAAAAGGGGTAAAGGTGACGGCCATCAAGGTAAAAAGTCAACTATCTTTCTGAATGGAGAGGCAAGTCTCCACGACCATGATTTTCTAATGTTTTCCAACTGCAAATTTAAACGGTAATTCCTCTTTTTGTTAATTTTCAGTTCCGTTTCTAGCTTTTGATTTTTTAGTAGACATTCTTTTGCTACAGCTTTTATAGAAAGCAGGTCTCTTTGATTTATTTCATATTTCTCTTTTGCTCTATATAGTTCATTCACGGCATGAGCTGTAGTACCGTCTTCAGAGTTCAGATGTTCTTCTAAAACCTTATTTTTTTCTGAAATCAGTGTATAGTTATTGATCACTTCATGATGATAAAATAAAGACTGATATTCCTCATATTGATTAATCAATTTTTCTAAATGATCAACATTATCTAATCCTTCATATTGATTTTCCTTCAGAAATTCATTGAAAACATGGTATAAGTCTAAAATAATTGATGGTACATTTTTTTCATTCTCATCATCAGCAATATGATGTCTGAGCTGACTATTCACAAATACTTCAGGAGGGCTTGGGATGAGACGCAATTGTTTTAAAAACTCTGCGGACTTATGTGGGAAAGCAGAATTATTTTGATTCATTAATTCATTGAAACTGATGAAACATCTGCTTTTACCTCTAGTACTTCGCTCCAAGGATATCAAATGATTTGCCCACAGGGTATAGGTATTGTTTAATGATAGTTGGTCTCTTTTTTTCAAAGACTGAGCAATCTCATACGGATGACGTAAGGCAATCATATAATGCATTTCTATTGACAATCCATTCATGATCTCTTGCCAGAAAGGAAGCAAAATACATAATCTAGGATCCTTTATGCCAAAGAGATTAAAAGATGAGAAGTATTTAAAGATGATACTTTCAGCTTTATCCCGTAACTCTATCACTGAAGGATGTATTTCCCATCCATGAGGGAGAAGGAATGGAGTATGCCAGGTGTAGCCAAATATTTCTAATAATCCATCATTGAGCTTGATGACCTCATTATTTTCAAAGTGTCCCCTTTCATTGTGTTCGTTTGCTCCTAATAAATTTTCTCCAAACTCAAGGCCCATCCTATGTAATGTGCCACACAATGCAGAGGTGCCACTACGATGCATTCCGAGAATAATAAGTACTGATTGAATCTTCAATGCATTTTTACCTTATAAAATCGAATATTATACCAAAAAAAGTCAAATATGCTAATGTGCTGCAGTAAATGACCTGAAACCAAGATTTGAATACTCTTCCATTAAGATGTCACTTTCAGATATTCTTTTTATCTCCTTGACAGTGAGTTCATCTTTCCATCTCTCATCATAAAATACTTTATGTCGATGTTTAGAATAATATTCATCATCTCCAGTCGTAACTTTAGCCTTAGTAAGATGTCCTATATTCTGAAATGATGCACCATTACCCCCTAATCCATGATGTTCATAATTCCAATAAGAAAGGAAATCCTCGTTCCACTCAAGTCCTATTTTTTTAAATAAAATAGGAAATTCTTCATTAGGCCATTGAGACAAGTCATCATAACAGACCTTTATATAATGTGCGTGTGAGGAATACAATAAAGAAAACTCTCTATTTATATTTATCCAAGTACTTATAGAATCATCAATAGTCAAAGTTTTATTTCTTCTCCTTTCAGAAACAAACCATGCCTTGAAATCGCGATATAAATGGATAATGGACATCCTGAATTGACTATTTATTTCATTGTCAATATGATAATTAATCCATTCTTTGGATTTACTACAATCTATTAATGACTTTACTTGAAATCTATCAAATGCAAACTTAAACGCATTGGATTTGTCAACATTATTGATACCATAGAGGTATTTGCATTCGCTAAATCCATTTGCTTCACATAATCTACAAGCTATGTGTCCGTGGGAACTGAATGGTCGATGATACTCTCCCAAATGTGCGGAATCCGAAGAAGAACCTAATATATAAGATAACCAATTAGAGCCACTTCTGGTCAAACTTATAATTAAGTTAATACTTTTACTACTCATTTATTATTTCTAGTAAATACTTATGTCAAATATAGATTTTCTTTGTATAGGAGCACAAAAAGCTGGAACAACTTGGTTATTTAATAGACTTAATGAGTTACCAGAGTTTACTCTCTTACCTGTAAAAGAGGTACACTATTTTGATAGAAACCCTCGATACTACTCTCCTAATACACTGTCCATAACGAATCTTTCTGAAAGAATTATGGATACTAAATGGAAAGAAGAAGCAATAACAAAATTGAATTCATTCTCTGAGGAAAGCTTTGAGCATAGTTGGTATCAGAAATGGTACTTTTCTGATTACAACGATGACTGGTATATTTCATTATTTGATAATTTAAAGGGAATTAGAGGTGAAATCACTCCTGCATATTCTATTCTTGATAAATCAGATGTTG